>RCUI01000296.1_pt1 | contig 18763 bp, 22 predicted proteins | sample 2166121 | NCBI WGS metagenome assembly RCUI01 (sample SAMN09932700, study PRJNA488358) | compost metagenome | feature: garden; material: soil; isolation source: compost soil in succinic acid-enriched culture | place: Germany: Experimental Botanical Garden Goettingen | collected 2016-01-27
ATGAGCTGCACTGTGCGATGAATTACAAACATGAGTACACATAATAAAGGGATTCGGCGCATTCGGCACCTGGCAAAGGTCAGCTAAGGTTTCAGGGTGCTTTTTCACCCGTGTCTGCAAGCCTGAAGGACTGCCCTCGAGGGAAATCCTTCAACCGGTTGTCAAAGTATTATCAACAGAGTTATCCACAGCTTCTTCACGGCTGGCCCAGGCTGCCCGATCAAGGATGATCGTCATGTCGCAACCCTTATCGCCGGCGTGTTCACCCGCCGAACTCGAAGCGCGCTTGCGTCTTCATTTGCTGCCGTCCCTGGGGCCGCGGCGTTTTCATACCCTTATCCAGGCCTTTGGCAACGCCTCTGCGGCACTCAGTGCGCCGGCCGCTGCCTGGCGCGTGCTGGGCGTGCCAACGGAGAGCAGCGATGCCCGGCGCAGCCTTGAAGTGCGTGACGGCGCGGCAGCGGCAATGCGCTGGCTAGAGGCCCGCGACCAGCATTTGCTGATGTGGGATGACCCCTGCTACCCAGGCTTGCTGGCCGAACTGGGGGACGCCCCGCCGCTGCTTTTTATCGCCGGCAACCCGGCCATTCTGGAAAAACCGCAGTTGGCGATCGTTGGCAGTCGAAGGGCGGCGAGGCCTGCGCTCGATACAGCAGCGGCCTTCTCTCGAAGTCTTGCCCGGGGTGGTTTTGTCATTACCAGCGGCCTGGCCCTGGGGGTCGATGGCGCTGCGCATCAGGCTGCCCTGGACGCCGGCGGGCAGACCATCGGTGTGCTGGGTACCGGGCTGCAAAAATTTTATCCACAGCGCCACAGAGCGCTGGCGGCGGCGATGATCGAGCGAGGTAGCGCGGTGGTCTCCGAGTTTCCGCTGGATGCCGGGCCTGTGGCCGGTAATTTTCCCCGGCGAAACCGGATCATCAGCGGCCTGTCGCTGGGTGTGCTGGTGGTCGAGGCGAGTCTTGCCAGTGGTTCGCTGATTACCGCGCGACTGGCGGCTGAGCAAGGCCGCGAGGTGTATGCCATTCCAGGCTCGATTCACCACCCCGGCTCCAAGGGCTGTCACCAGTTGATTCGTGATGGCGCCTTGCTGGTGGAAACCGTCGACCAGATCGTCGAAACCCTGCAGGGCTGGCAGCGCTTGCCGCCCTTGCAATCGCCTGTAACCGCCAGCCATGCCCTGGTCGACTTGCTGCTGGCCGCGCCGCAAACCACCGAGGGCCTGGCCAGTAGCAGTGGCTGGCCGTTACCCAGGGTGCTGGCCGCGCTGACCGAGCTGGAATTGGCCGGAAGGGTCTGTAATGAAGCTGGGCGTTGGTTTGCCCGGCCCGGCTAAGTACACTGCTCATCTGCCTTTATGCGGAGTGAAAGCAATGGTGAGCAGTTGGCGTGTGCAACAAGCCGCGCGTGAAATTCGGGCAGGTGCGGTGATTGCCTATCCGACCGAAGCGGTCTGGGGCCTGGGTTGTGACCCTTGGAACGAAGAAGCGGTGGATCGCCTGCTGGCGATCAAGTCGCGTTCGGTCGACAAGGGGCTGATCCTGATCGCCGATAATATCCACCAGTTCGACTTCCTTTTCGAGGATTTCCCCGAAACCTGGCTGGACCGCATGTCTGCGACCTGGCCGGGGCCGAACACCTGGCTGGTGCCGCATCAGAACCTGCTGCCGGAGTGGATTACCGGGGTGCATGACACGGTGGCGTTGCGCGTTAGCGATCACCCGGTCGTGCGGGATTTGTGCGCACTGGTCGGGCCGCTGATTTCCACGTCGGCCAACCCGCAAGGTCGCCCGGCTGCCAAGACCCGTTTGCGCGTCGAGCAGTATTTCCGCGGGCAGCTGGACCTGGTGCTCGGTGGCGCCCTGGGTGGGCGGCGTAACCCGAGTGTGATTCGTGACCTGGCGACCGGTGAGATTGTGCGGGCCGGCTGAGGGCCTCATCGCTGGCAAGCCAGCTCCAGTAGGAGCGGGCTTGCCCCGCGATCAATTCACCCCCGCTTCAAGGCAGCAACACCGTCGACCCCACCGTCCTGCGCGCCGACAGCTCGCTCTGTGCCCTGGCCGCCTCGCTCAGTGGATAACGTTGCTGGATATCCACAGCCAGCTTGCCGCTGGCAATCATCGCAAACAGATCGTCAGCCATCGCCTGGGTGTTCTCGGCGTTATTGGCATAGCTGGCCAGGGTTGGCCGGGTGACATACAGCGAGCCCTTTTGCGCCAGGATCCCCAGGTTGACCCCGCTCACCGCGCCAGAGGCATTGCCGAAGCTGACCATCAGCCCACGCGGCGCCAGGCAGTCCAATGAAGTCAGCCAAGTGTCCTGGCCGACGCCGTCGTACACCACCGGGCATTTCTTTCCGTCAGTCAGTTCCAGTACCCGCTGGGCCACGTCTTCGCGGCTGTAATCGATGGTCGCCCAGGCGCCCAGGGCTTTGGCTCGCTCGGCCTTCTCGGCGGAGCTGACAGTACCGATCAACCTGGCCCCCAGGGCTTTGGCCCATTGGCAGGCCAGCGAGCCGACGCCACCTGCTGCGGCGTGGAACAAGATGGTTTCGCCCGGTTGCACCGCGTAGGTCTGCTTGAGCAGGTATTGCACGGTCAGGCCCTTGAGCATCACCGCCGCCGCTTGCTCGAAGCTGATGCTGTCGGGGAGTTTGACCAGGTTGGCCTCAGGCAGCACATGCACTTCGCTATAGGCGCCCAGCGGGCCGCCGGCATAGGCGACGCGGTCGCCGACCTTGAGCCGGGTGACTTGCTCGCCCACCGCCTCGACCACTCCGGCGCCTTCAGTGCCCAGGCCCGATGGCAGTGACGGCGGCGCATAGAGACCGCTGCGAAAGTAGGTATCGATGAAGTTCAGGCCGATCGCCTGGTTACGCACGCGGACCTGCTGCGGGCCGGGCGCCGCCGGCTCGAAGTCGACCAGGGTCAGGACTTCGGGGCCGCCGTGCTGGCTGAACTGGATACGCTTGGCCATCTGCACTCTCCTGAAGGTACCGGAAAACCCCTATCGGACGCCTTTGCTTGATCGCCGTCAACTGCGGCCCGCCTGCCGCCGGTGGTATGCTACGCGCCGAATTTGCCTTAGCCCGCTTCCAGGTGACCTGATGACTAGCCGCACCGAGGCCGTGAAAGCCTACCTGCTCGACTTGCAAGACCGTATTTGTGCCGCCCTCGAAACCGAAGACGGCGGTGCCCGCTTTGTCGAAGACGCCTGGACGCGTGAAGCCGGCGGTGGTGGACGGACCCGGGTGATCGGTGAAGGCAAGGTCATCGAAAAGGGCGGCGTGAACTTCTCCCACGTCTTCGGCAGCGGCCTGCCGCCTTCGGCCAGCGCCCATCGGCCGGAACTGGCCGGGCGTGGTTTCGAGGCCCTGGGGGTATCGCTGGTTATCCATCCGCATAACCCGCATGTACCGACCTCGCACGCCAATGTGCGTTTCTTCATCGCCGAGAAAGAAGGCGAAGAAGCGGTCTGGTGGTTCGGCGGCGGTTTCGACCTGACCCCTTACTACGGCAACGAAGAAGACTGCCTGCACTGGCACCAGGTGGCCGAGCGCGCCTGTGCGCCGTTTGGTGCCGACGTCTACCCGCGTTACAAGGCCTGGTGCGACCGTTATTTCCACCTCAAGCATCGCGGCGAGCCACGCGGTATTGGCGGCCTGTTCTTCGATGACCTGAACGAGTGGGATTTCGACACCTGCTTCGCGTTCATGCGCGCCATCGGCGATGCCTACATCGAGGCCTACCTGCCGATCGTCCAGCGCCGCAAGGCCATGGCCTACACGGCCGAGCAGCGCGAGTTCCAGGAATACCGTCGCGGCCGCTATGTCGAGTTCAACCTGGTCTACGACCGTGGCACCCTGTTCGGCCTGCAATCGGGCGGGCGTACCGAATCGATCCTGATGTCGCTGCCACCGCAAGTGCGTTGGGGGTACGATTGGAAAGCCGCACCAGGCAGCGCAGAAGCGCGCCTGACCGAGTATTTCCTCCAGGACCGTGACTGGCTTGGCGAAGCCAAGGCCAGTCACTGAGCCGTTGTGGATAACTTTTCCGGCCCTGCCCGACCTTGACCCAGGAACCGCGTGAATGGACCAGTACGTTGTATTCGGCAACCCGATCGGCCACAGCAAGTCGCCGCTGATCCACCGCCTGTTCGCCGACCAGACCGGCCAGCAGCTGGAGTACAGCACGCTGCTGGCGCCACTGGATGATTTCAGCATGTGTGCCCAAGGCTTTTTCAAGCAGGGCCTGGGCGCCAACGTCACCGTGCCGTTCAAGGAAGAAGCCTATCGCCTGGTCGATAGCCTGACGCCACGGGCCAAGCGTGCGGGGGCGGTCAACACCCTGAGCAAGCTCGCCGACGGCAGCCTGCAGGGCGACAACACCGATGGTGCCGGCCTGGTGCGCGACCTGACCCTCAATGCCGGCGTGCAACTGACCGGCAAGCGCATCCTGCTGCTCGGCGCCGGCGGTGCCGTGCGTGGGGTGCTGGAGCCATTGCTGGCGCACAATCCGGCTTCGCTGGTGATCGCCAACCGCACGGTGGAAAAAGCCGAACAACTGGCCCGTGAGTTCGCCGACCTGGGGCCGGTGGCTGCCAGCGGTTTCGACTGGCTTGAAGAGCCGGTCGACCTGATCATCAACGCCACTTCGGCGAGCCTTGCCGGCGAGTTGCCGCCGATCTCCGCCAGCCTGATCGAGCCGGGTAAAACCGTGTGCTACGACATGATGTATGGCAAGGAGCCGACGCCTTTCTGCCGCTGGGCCAGCGAGCACCAGGCCGCCAAGGTCCTGGACGGCCTGGGCATGCTTGCCGAACAGGCCGCCGAGGCGTTCTTCATCTGGCGTGGCGTGCGCCCCGACACTGCCCCGGTGCTGGATGAACTGCGCCGCCAGCTGGCGCGCGGCTAATCTTTGAAGCGGATCGGGCAGTTCGCTGCCCCTTCGAGCTTGTGCAATTCCTCGATCACTTGCGGGCGCGCCCGTTGTAGCGTCAGGCTGCCGCCCGCACGGCCCAGCCGCCGGGCTTCGCGGTGGAGCATGTCGACCCCGGAATAGTCGATGAAGTTGATCTGCCGCGCATCGATCACCACCTGCGGGCCCTGGCAGCGTTGCAGGCGTACCTGCAGGTAATGGCTGGCGCCGAAGAAGATCGAGCCACCCACCCGCAGCACATCGGCATCGCCTTCACGAGACTGCTGCACCCGTGGCCGCGAAGTACGCTTGAGGTAGAAAAACAGCGACGCCAGTACCCCGGCGTAGATTGCTGTTTGCAGCTCCAGCAGCAAGGTGGCGGCAGCAGTCAGGGCCATGACCAGAAATTCCGAGCGGCTGACCCGAAATAGTGCGCGGATCACCCGACGATCCACCAGTCCCCAGCAGATCAGCAGGATGCTGCCGGCCATGGCCGGGATCGGGATATGCGCGATCAGTCCCGCCCCTGCTACCGCAAATAAAGTTACCCACAGGGCGGAAAACACTCCGGCCAAGGGCGAACGGGCGCCAGCGTCATAGCTGAGCCCGGAGCGGGTGAAGGAACCGGACGACAGGTAGCCGGAGAAGAACCCCCCGACCATGTTCGACAAGCCCTGGGCGCGGATCTCCTGATTGGCATCGATGAGCTGTTCGGAGCGTGAAGACAGCGAGCGGGCAATCGACAGGCTGGTAACCAGACCGAGCATGCCTACCGCGACGGCGCTGGGTAGCAGACGCAGGATCAGTTCCAGGTCCAGCAGTGGCAACGGGCTCAGCGGTGGCAACTGGCCGATGAAGCCGGGGACCAATTGCACGTGGCCAAAAACGCCTGGCAGCGACCAGACCAGCAAGCTGGCAACCGCCAAGGTTATCAACAGGCCGGGCCAGCGCGGGCGCATTACCTTTACCGCAACGCCCAGCAGTACGGTACCCAGGCCCAGCAACAGTGAAGGCCAATCCACCTCCCCGGCGTGATCCAGCAAGTTTTGCAGGGTTTTCAATGCCGTGGCCTGGCTGGGCAGGTTCATCCCCAGCAAGTTGGGCAGTTGCCCAAGCGCGATCACCACCGCAGCACCCAGGGTGAAGCCCAGCACCACCGATTGCGAGACAAAATTGACCAGCGCACCAAAGCGCAGCAGCCCCAGCAACCACTGAAACACCCCGGCGAGGAAGGTCAGCAGCAGGATCAGGGTGATGTAGTCGCTGCTGCCAGCGACCGCCAGCGGGCTGACGCTGGCATAGAGGACGATTGAGATCGCTGCCGTCGGCCCGCAGATCAGGTGCCAGGACGAACCCCACAGGCAGGCGATCATGACCGGCACAATCGCCGCGTACAGCCCGTACTCGGCAGGCAGCCCGGCGATCAGGGCGTAGGCGATTGATTGCGGCAGCGCCAGGATCGCCCCGCTCAGGCCGACCAGTAGATCGCGGCGCACACTGGCCCGGGTCTGGCGCGGCAGCCAAGTGAGAAACGGCAGCAGTTGGTGGCGGTCGGGCCAGGCCATGAAGGGTCTCTATCGCAGGTGGAAGCTGTTCAGGGTGCGATGTCGGGCGCTTGGGTGCAAGCCGGGTCAGAAGACAAAGTTCACGTGTTCGCCGTGGTGCAGCTTCAGCTCCAGGGCATCAACCATGGCGGCTGCTACCCGGGCCAGGCGTTGCAGCGGCTCGGCCAGGCCCGGCTCAAGGGTGCCGTGGGTCTGGTGAAAATGCTCGATACCCAGGCCAGCAACCTGTTGTGGAGTATTGACCAAGGTCCAGTGCAGCGGGCTGCGCTGCAACAGGTCGACGATCTGGTCGGCGCAGGCCCGTTGCTGCTCGCTGTGCCCTTCGCTGTGATCCAGCACGTCGAAATCGCCCACCAGCAGCAGCCGGCGTATAGTTGTGCGGGCCATGCCGGCGATCAGCGCTTGGCTCATGCGCAGCTGCGCGGCAAAGTCGTCAGGCGCCAGTGCCGCCAGCAGGCAGATCACCGCCGAACCGCCAGCTACGCTTTGTTCAGCCTGATCGGGGTTGTCCAGGCCGCCGGTCTTGAAGTGCAAGCCGGGGCGTGGCGCCAGGCTGTTGAGGTCATCGACCACGGCGATCACCTCGTGCTGGCGCTTGAGCAATTCGGCCATCAGGGCGCTGCCCAGGCTGCTCAGTCCTCCGAGCAGGGCCAGTTTGAACACTGGGGTTTCGGCATTTTTCACCAGATCACTCCATTGGCGGCGGGTGATCATTTGACCCGCGCAGCGCGCTGCGGGTTCGTTATGATTCAGGAGTTTTCGTGCAGAGGATCAAGGGTTATCACGCCCATATCTACTATGACGCCAGCACCATGGAACAGGCCCGGCAACTGTGTGAAGAAGCCGCGCGGTTGTTTCCGGTGAGCATGGGCCGCATGCATCAGAAGCCGGTCGGACCGCACCCGGACTGGAGCTGCCAGCTGGCCTTCGGGCCTGAGGTGGTGGGCGTGGTGTTGCCCTGGCTGGCGTTGTATCGCCATGGGCTGGTGGTGTTTCTGCATCCGCTGACCGGGGATGAGCTGGCCGATCATCGCGATCATGCGATCTGGATGGGAGCGGTGCGGCCGCTGGATCTGACGATTTTCAAGTAGTTTACGGCTCCGGGGTAGGAGCGGGCTTGCCCCGCGATTGCGATCTGTCTGATGGACCGCAATCGCGGGGCAAGCCCGCTCCCACAGGTATCAAGCCTTGCGCGCACCCCGCACACCCTGGGCCAACGCCGAGCACAGCTCGAGCACATCACCCACGGCCTGTTCGGCATTCTTGGCATTGGCAATCTTGTCCACCAGCGCCGAGCCTACCACTACACCATCTGACAGTTTGGCAATGGCAGCTGCCTGCTCTGGCGTGCGGATACCGAAGCCGACGCTGATCGGCAGGTCGGTGTGCCGGCGCAGGCGCTCGATGGCGCTGCTGACGTGTTCGGTGGTCGCTGAACCGGCACCGGTCACGCCGGCAACCGACACGTAGTAGACGAAGCCCGAGCTGCGCTCAAGCACGCGCGGCAGGCGCACGTCGTCGGTGGTCGGGGTGGTCAGGCGGATGAAGTCGATACCTGCGGCCTGGGCCGGGGTAGCCAGCTCGGCATCATGCTCTGGCGGCAGGTCGACGATGATCAGGCCATCCACGCCCACTGCCTTGGCCTGGGCCACGAAGGCCTCGACACCAAAGCGGTGGATCGGGTTGTAGTAGCCCATCAGCACGATCGGCGTGGTCTGGTTGTCGACGCGGAACTCGCGAACCATCTGCAAGGTTTTCGCCAGGGTCTGGCCAGCCTCCAGGGCACGCAAGGTCGCCAACTGGATGGACACGCCGTCGGCCATCGGATCGGTGAACGGCATGCCCAGCTCGATGACGTCGGCGCCAGCAGCCGGCAGGCCTTTGAGGATCGCCAGCGAGGCATCGTAGCCAGGGTCGCCGGCGGTGATGAAGGTGACCAGTGCGGAGCGGCCTTCGGCCTTCAGTTCGGCGAAGCGTTGTTCAAGACGGCTCATGCCTGTTTCTCCTGGGCGGCCATATGGCTCATCACGGTTTGCATGTCTTTGTCGCCACGCCCGGACAGGCACACCACCATCAGGTGATCCTTGGGCAGGGTCGGGGCGCGTTTGATCGCTTCGGCCAGCGCGTGGGAGGTTTCCAGGGCTGGAATGATGCCTTCCAGGCGGCAGGTGGTGTGGAACGCGGCCAGGGCTTCGTCGTCGGTGATGCTGACGTACTCGACGCGTTTCACTTCGTGCAACCAGGCGTGTTCAGGGCCGATGCCGGGGTAGTCGAGGCCGGCGGAAATCGAGTGGGCGTCGGTGATCTGGCCGTCGGCATCCTGCAGCAGGTAGGTGCGGTTGCCATGCAGTACGCCCGGCACGCCACCGTTGAGGCTGGCGGCATGCTTGTCAGTGTCCACGCCATGGCCACCGGCTTCGACGCCGATGATCTGCACGCTGGCGTCATCGAGGAAATCGTGGAACAGGCCCATGGCATTGGAGCCGCCGCCGACGCAGGCGATCAGGCTGTCGGGCAGGCGCCCTTCCTTGGCCTGCAACTGCTCGCGGGTTTCCTTGCCGATGATCGACTGGAAGTCACGGACCATGGCCGGGTACGGGTGCGGGCCGGCTACGGTGCCGATCAGGTAGAAGGTGTCGTCGACGTTGGTGACCCAGTCGCGCAGGGCCTCGTTCATGGCGTCCTTGAGGGTGCCGGTGCCCGCCGTGACCGGAACGATCTCGGCACCCAGCAGCTTCATGCGGAACACGTTGGCCTGCTGGCGCTCGATGTCGGTCGCACCCATGTAGATCACGCAAGGCAGGCCGAAACGCGCAGCCACGGTGGCGGTGGCCACGCCGTGCATGCCGGCGCCGGTTTCGGCGATCAGGCGCTTTTTGCCCATGCGCTTGGCCAGCAGCACCTGGCCGATGCAGTTGTTCACCTTGTGCGCGCCGGTGTGGTTGAGCTCTTCACGTTTGAAGAAGATCTTTGCACCGCCACAGTGTTCGGTCAGGCGTTCGGCGAAGTACAGCGGGTTGGGACGGCCGATGTAGTCGCGCTGGAAGTAGGCCAGCTGCTCAAGGAACTCAGGATCGGCTTTGGCGGCTTCGTACTCGCGGGCAAGGTCGAGCACCAGCGGCATCAGGGTTTCAGCCACGTAGCGGCCGCCGAATGCGCCAAACAGGCCATTGGCATCAGGGCCGGCGCGGAAATTGGTCTGAGTCATGGGTCGCTCCAGGGCGTTATCAAGACGGGAATGGCTTTACTGTAACCACGACACGCGCGGCTGAAAACCGATAAGATTGCGACAACATGTCAGGAAAACTCACACGTCATGCGCCAGGACCTGCCTCCCCTCAATGCCCTTCGGGCCTTTGAAGCCACTGCCCGGCTCAACAGCGTCAGCCAGGCGGCCGAGCAGCTGCACGTTACCCACGGTGCGGTAAGCCGGCAATTGAAGGTGCTTGAAGAACACCTTGGGGTGGCGTTGTTCGTCAAGGAAGGGCGCGGCCTTAAACTCACAGATGCGGGTGTGCGTTTACGCGATGCCAGCAGCGACGCGTTCGAGCGTCTGCGCGGGGTGTGCGCCGAACTGAGCCAGAGCAGCGCCGATGCGCCGTTCGTCCTCGGCTGTTCCGGTAGCTTGCTGGCACGCTGGTTCATCCCGCGGCTGGGCCGGCTGAAGGCGGACCTGCCGCAACTGCGCCTGCACCTGTCGGCCGGTGAAGGTGATCTCGACCCGCGCCGCCCGGGGCTGGACGCCCTGCTGGTGTTTGCCGAGCCACCGTGGCCGGCGGACATGCAGGTTCATGTGCTGGCCCAGGAGCGCATTGGCCCGGTGCTCAGCCCGCACTTCCCCGGCTTCAACCGCTTGCAGCTGGCGCCGGCTGAGGCGCTGCTGGCTGAAACACTGTTGCAGACCACCTCTCGCCCGCAAGCCTGGCCAAGCTGGGCCGCGCAGCAGGGTATAGACCCGCAGGCGCTGCGCTACGGGCAGGATTTCGAGCATCTGTATTACTTGCTGGAGGCGGCGGTGGCGGGGCTGGGTGTGGCGATTGCACCGCAACCGCTGGTAGCCGACGATCTGCGGGCCGGCCGTCTGGCTGCACCCTGGGGATTTTGTGAAACACAGGCCGCGCTGGCCCTGTGGGTGCCGCGACGCGCCGCAGACGGGCGCGCCGAGCAGTTAGCCGGCTGGTTGCGCGCCGAGCTGGCGCGCCAGGCCGCTTAGTTACCGCGTTTGCACAGCAGGTACGCGGCCAACAGGCCGAGGGCGCCAACGGCGACACCGGCGGTGGTCCAAGGGTGCTCCTGGGCATAGTCGCGGGTGGCGAGGCCAGTCTGGCGGGTCTTGGTTTTGACGTCTTCGTAGGCATCGCTGAGCAGGTTGCGCGAATGGCGCAGGGCATTCTCGGCGTTGCCCTTGAGCGTCTTCAAGGTTTTGCGCGACTCATCCGAGGCATCGTCCTTGAGGCTTTCCAGGGACTTGAGCAGGCTTTCGATTTCCGCTTCCATGCTTTGCAGCGAAGCTTTGCGCAGCGAGGTGTTGGCCATGGTGACTCTCCTTCGAGGTTGAGTTGAGCTGTGTAGTTTCCGACTACAGGGTGTTGGGAAAGTGCAGTCGAACTTTTAGCGGTATTTACCCCTCGCAGGTAAATCAGCCCGGCGCTGCTAGGCTCTATCTCACATTAAAAAAGGAGGTTGCCATGTCAGATCACCACACCTACAAGAAAATCGAGCTTGTCGGCTCGTCGCCTACTTCCATTGAAGAGGCGATCAACAACGCCCTGGCCGAGGCAGGCAAAAGCATCAAGCATCTTGAATGGTTCGAGGTGGTCGACACCCGTGGCCATATCAAGGACAACAAGGCCGCGCATTTTCAGGTCACGCTCAAGGTGGGCTTTCGCATCGTCAATAGCTGAAGCGGCGACACTGGCTTGTGCGGGTCAATTGCGTTACACAGTCTGAGGCGCCCGGCCCTCCTGGCGCCCTTCTCTACTTTGATCTGAACAAGGAAAGCGATCGATGAAGAAGTTAGTAGTAGCGATAGGTTTGATGACGTTGGCGGGTACCGCGTTGGCGGCCGGCAAGCCATGTGAAGAGCTCAAGAGCGAAATAGCAGCCAAGCTCGATGCCAAAGGCGTCAGCGGCTATTCGCTGGAGATCGTCGATAAAGGCGCTGCCGCTGGTGGCAAGGTCGTGGGTAGCTGCGAAGGCGGTACCAAGGAAATCGTCTACAAGCGCGGCTGATCGATATTGAATCCATCGCGGGGCAATCCCGCTCCTACCTGATTGTAGGAGCGGGATTGCCCCGCGATAGGGCCCTCAGCCGCCCAGCACCGTCTGCGCCAGCAGCTCATAAGACCGAATCCGGTCCGCATGCTCATACAGATCGCAGGTAAAGATCAGCTCATCAGCCTCGGTTTGCTCCAGCAGCACCTCAAGCTTGGCGCGGATTTTCTCTGGGCTACCCACCATCGCCAGGCCAAGGAAACTGCCCACCGCTTCACGCTCATGAGGCAGCCACAGGCCGTCCATGGTCTCTACCGGCGGACGTTGCACCAGGCTTTGGCCGCGCATCAGGGCGAGGATGCGCTGATACACCGAGGTGGCCAGGTAATCAGCCTGTTCATCAGTCTCGGCCGCCACCAGGGGTACGCCGAGCATCACGTAGGGCTTGTCGAGCACGGCCGAAGGCTGGAAGTGGTTGCGGTACACGCGAATCGCTTCGTGCATGTAGCGCGGGGCGAAATGCGAAGCGAAGGCGTAGGGTAAACCGCGCATTCCGGCCAATTGCGCACTGAACAGGCTCGAACCCAGTAACCAGATCGGTACTTCAGTACCGTATCCCGGCACGGCAATGACTTTCTGATCCGGTGTGCGCGGGCCCAGGTAACGCATCAGTTCTTCGACATCATCGGGGAAGTCGTCCGCACTGCCAGAGCGTTCGCGGCGCAGGGCGCGGGCGGTCATCTGGTCGGAGCCGGGTGCGCGCCCCAGGCCCAGGTCGATACGCCCGGGGTAAAGACTGGCCAGGGTCCCGAACTGTTCGGCGATCACCAGCGGCGCATGGTTGGGCAGCATTACCCCGCCGGCGCCAACGCGAATGGTCGACGTACCACCGGCCAGGTAACTGAGCAGTACCGAGGTTGCAGAACTTGCGATGCCATCCATGTTGTGGTGCTCGGCCACCCAGAAGCGGTTGTAGCCAAACTTTTCGACATGTTGCGCCAGGTCCAGCGAATTGCGCAGGGACTGCGCCGGGCCGCTGTCGGCACGCACTGGTACCAGGTCGAGGGTGGAGATCTTGATATCCGCAAGTCGCTTCATGGGCGTTTGAGCCTCCTGGGCAGTCGATTGGCCGAAATAACCCAACGGCCTTTCTAGCTCTGTATGGGCACATCTGCAGGAATCAATGCCAGGGTTTGTAATCCGTCTGAACTTGCCTGAGTCAAGGATCTCTGAATTTAAGGCAAGGCGCGATATCACGCGTCCCACGGAGCTCAGGAGGCATTATGAAAAAAACAGCATCGGCTATCTGGCAAGGTGGCTTGAAGGACGGCAAGGGCCTGCTTTCTACGGAAAGTGGCGCCCTCAAGCAGAACCCCTATGGCTTCAACACCCGCTTCGAGGGCCAGCCGGGCACCAACCCGGAAGAATTGATCGGTGCGGCGCATGCCGGCTGTTTCTCCATGGCCCTGTCGATGATGCTCGGTGAGGCCGGATTGACCGCAGAACGCATCGATACCATTGCTGAAGTGACCCTCGACAAACTGCCAGATGGCTTTGCCATTACCGCCGTGAACCTGATCCTAAAGGCCAAGGTGCCCGGGGCCAGCGAAGCGCAGTTTCTTGAGATCGCCAACAAGGCCAAGGCCGGTTGCCCGGTATCGAAAGTGCTCAACGCGAAAATCAGCCTGGATGCGACGCTGCTGAGTTAAGGCAGAACCGGGACGCGCTTCTTGTGGTCAAATGAGGGTCGGTAGAACGTCTGCCGCCACAAGGAGCTGTCCCATGATCCGTGTTGCAATCGCTGTGCTCGCTTCGCTGCTGGCAACGTCTGCGTTGGCCGCGACCAAGAACTGTGAAGAGCTCAAGGCCGAGATTGAGGCGAAGATCCAGGCCAACAACGTGAGTTCCTACACCCTGGAAATTGTCAGCAATGACGAAGTCAAAGACCAGAACATGGTGGTTGGCAGCTGTGAAAACGGCACCAAGAAGATCATCTATCAAAAGAATGATCGCTAGGTATCAGGGTGTGCAGAAGATGTCGTTCGATTCCTCGGCCACGACCTTGCGCTGAGCGTCATAGAGGTAGGCGCTGGGCTGCATGGCCGGTGCCCGGGCTTCCAGGCGGTAGCGCTGACCGGCCTCGAAATGGGCGAATTTGACCGTCAGGTAACAGGTACGCTCGGTCGGGTCGGTGCTGAAACCACCGGAGTAGATTTCGTAATCGAACCTCACCACCAACTCGTGTGCGCCGGGCGTGACCTGGAAGAACCGGCCATCGGTCAGGCGCTGGCCATCAAGCCGTTCGGCCATCACCAGTTTGCCCGGTGTGATGGTGTAAAGGTCGACCCAGGCCTGCTTGTTATCCACAGGTGGCAGGGGGCTGGCGCAAGCTCCCAGGGTACTGATTGCGAGCAGCATCATAGGCTGGCGCATGGCGAACTCCGACGTGCGGGTTACAAAGCATAAGCATAGCGCCATTCACGCCTTTAGGTACGCTGGCAGCCCGCCGGCTGGCCTTTGCCGACCACTTTGCGCTGTTCGTCATAGAGCTTGGCCCAGGGGCGGAATCCGATGCTGCCGGCCTCAAGCTGATAACGCTGGCCGGCACTGAAATCCTTGAACTTCACATTCAGCTGGCAATCGCGCCACAGCGGCTCGTCGACCGGGCCGATATTGCTTGGGGTAACCGGGAAGAGATAGCGCACGGTCAGCTCATGGCTGCCTGGCGGTACCTCGAAATAGCGTTTGTCGGCCCAGGCACGTTCGTCAATTTCCATGGCATGCAGGGTGTCATCCTGGCCCGGTGCGAGGTCGATCCAGGCCTGGTTGGGGTCGGGATCGGGCAGGCCGGCGCAGCCGGACAGAAGCAGAAGACCGCTGATGACAAGCAGTGTACGCATGGCAAAACTCCAGCCGGGCAGGATAGTCTTGAAGCTGACGAGTACTTGAGCGGATGACGGGATACGAATGCTTCGACTATTTTTTTTGTTGCGCTCAAGTCATGTGTCACTCGACCACATTTTTCGCTACTTGGTTCCCTTCCTGGCCATTGGACTGCTGAACGGTTGCACCAGTGTCAGTTACTACGGGCAACTGGCCAGTGGTCAGTGGCAGTTGTTGCAGGCACGCCAGCCGGTCGCCGAACTGGTAGCCGACCCGGCCACCGACAGCGCATTGCGCCAGCATTTGTTGCATGCCGAGCAGGCCCGGGCCTTCGCCAGTGCGCGTTTGAAGCTGCCGGACAACCGCAGTTACCGGGTGTATGCCGACATCGGCAGGCCCTATGTGGTCTGGAATGTGTTCGCCACACCGGAGTTTTCACTTGAGCCGCAAACCCATTGCTTCCCCATCGCCGGCTGCGTTGCCTACCGCGGTTATTACAGCCAGGGTGCGGCGCGAGGAGCGGCGGCGCTGCAGAAACAGCAAGGGCTGGATGTGTATGTGGGTGGCGTTGAGGCTTATTCGACCCTGGGTTGGTTCGACGACCCGATCCTCAGTTCGATGCTTGGTTGGGGCGATGAACGCCTGGCCACGGTGATCTTCCATGAGTTGGCCCACCAACGGGTCTATGTGCAGGACGACACTGCGTTCAACGAGTCCTTCGCCACGTTTGTCGAGCAGGAAGGTACCCGTCAATGGCGAGCGGCGCGGAGTCTGCCAGCGCTGGCCGAGGCTGGCAGCCAGCAGCGCGAGCAGTTCGTCGGCTTGGTGCTGGCCAGCCGCGAACGGCTCAAAGCCTTGTACGCGGCGCCGCTGACCGAGCCCGCCAAGCGCGCTGGCAAGCAGGCCGAGTTCGAACGCTTGCGCCGTGAGTACCGGGCCTTGCGCGATAGCCAATGGGGCGGTGTCGGGCGCTATGACGCCTGGATCAATGCGCCGATGAACAATGCCAAGTTGCTGCCCTTTGGCCTGTATGACCAGTGGGTGCCGGCGTTTGCGCAGCTGTTTGCCGAGGTGGGGGGCGATTGGCAGGTGTTTTATCAGCGAGTAGAAGCTTTCGGGCGGCTGCCCCTTGAACAGCGTCAGCAGGCGCTGAAAAGCATCGCGGGGCAAGCCCGCTCCTACAGTGGGAGCGGGCTTGCCCCGCGATAGGGGCCTCAGCCGCGCTGAAAAGCCTGATGCAGTTCCGCCAACGTAGCAAAGTGATAAGCCGGCTGCTCCGCTGTCAGCTCTTCATGGCTACCAAAGCCATAACCCACCGCTACCGCTTCCAGGCCGTTGCTGCGCGCGCCGATCAGGTCGTGCTTGCGGTCGCCGATCATCAGGGTGTGCGCAGGGTCCAGGGCTTCTTCGGCCAGCAGGTGGCGGATCAGCTCGACCTTGTTGGTGCGGGTGCCGTCCAGCTCGCTGCCGTAGATCACCTTGAAGTGCCGGGCAAAATCGAAGTGCCGGGCGATCTCGCGGGCAAACTCCCAGGGTTTGGAGGTGGCGATGTACAGGGTGCGGCCCTGCCCTTGCAGGGTTTCGAGCATTTCACTGACGCCGTCGAACACCTGGTTCTCGTACAGGCCGGTGACCTTGAAGCGCTCGCGATAGAAGTTCACCGCGTCCCAGGCCTTGGCCTCATCGAAGTCATAGAACTGCATGAACGCCTGCAGCAACGGCGGGCCGATGAAGTGTTCCAGGCGCGTCAGGTCCGGCTCATCGATGCCGAGCTTGGCCAGTGCGTACTGGATCGAGCGGGTGATGCCCAATCGCGGATCGGTCAGAGTACCGTCGAGGTCGAAGAGGATGTTTTGCTGGTGCATGGCAGTCTCGAATAGGCTGTGGGCAGGTTCACTCGGGCAGGTGGTAGCCTTCGGCCAGGTGCTGATCCTTGAGTTTGACGTAGTTGCCGGCGCTGTAGGGGAAGAACGCGCGCTCCTTCTCGGTCAGGGCGCGAGCTTGTTTGACCGGGCTGCCGACATAGAGAAAACCGCCTTCCAGGCGCTTGCCCGGAGGCACCAGGCTGCCAGCGCCGATGATCACTTCGTCTTCGACGATTGCACCATCCATGATGGTGCTGCCCATGCCGACCAGGATGCGGTTGCCCAGGGTGCAGCCATGGAGCATGACTTTGTGACCAATGGTTACTTCATCGCCGATCAGCAGCGGGAAACCATCCGGGTTGAACGGCCCGGCATGGGTGATGTGCAGCACGCTGCCGTCCTGGACACTGGTGCGCGCGCCGATGCGGATGCGGTGCATATCGCCGCGGATCACCGTCAATGGCCACACCGAGCTGTCGGCGCCGATCTCGACATCGCCCAGCACCACGGCACTGCGGTCGACAAAGGCACGCTCGCCAAGCCTGGGAGTGTGATGCTGGAAGCTACGGATGGCCATGATAGGAATTCTCTTTGGTATGGATAGGGCTGCGGTCGGCGTCGATTGTAATTAAGATGGGGAAGTGTTTCTTCTGCCAAGGTGTTTAACCGTGAGTGCGAACAACCCGCTTCTGCAGTCTTATGACTTGCCGCCCTTCTCGGCGATCCGTGCCGAGCATGTGCAGCCGGCGATTGAACAGATCCTGGCCGACAACCGTACCGCTATTGCCGAAATCCTCAAAACCCAAGGTCAGCAACCAAGCTGGGCCGGTCTGGTTCTGGCGATGGACGAACTCAACGACCGCCTGGGCGCCGCCTGGAGTCCGGTCAGTCACCTCAATGCCGTGTGCAACAGCGCCGAACTGCGTGAAGCCTACGAGGCCTGCCTGCCGGCGTTGAGCGCCTACGCCACCGAAATGGGCCAGAACCGCGAGCTGTTCCAGGCCTATGAAGCGTTGATCGCCAGCCCCGAAGCCGCCGGCTTCGATGTGGCGCAAAAGACAATTCTCGAACACGCCCTGCGTGACTTCCGCCTGTCGGGTATCGACCTGCCGGCCGATCAGCAGCAGCGTTACGCGCAAGTGCAGAGCAAGCTCAGCGAGCTGGGCAGCCGTTTCTCCAACCAATTGCTCGACGCCACCCAGGCCTGGACCAAGCACGTTACCGACGAAGCGGCGCTGGCCGGGCTGACCGATTCGGCCAAGGCGCAGATGGCTGCCGCCGCCCAGGCCAAGGGCCTCGATGGCTGGCTGATCAGCCTGGAATTCCCCAGCTACTACGCGGTGATGACCTACGCTGAAGATCGCGCCCTGCGCGAGGAAATCTACGCCGCCTACTGCACCCGCGCCTCCGATCAGGGCCCTAACGCCGGCCAGTTCGACAACGGTCCGGTGATGGGCGAGATCCTCGATCTGCGTCAGGAACTGGCTCAGCTATTGGGCTACCAGAACTTCGCCGAGCTGAGCCTGGCGACCAAGATGGCCGAGTCCAGCGATCAGGTGCTGAGCTTCCTGCGTGACCTGGCCAAGCGCAGCAAGCCGTTTGCCACCCAGGATCTGGCCCAGCTCAAGGCCTATGCCGCCGAGCAGGGGTGCCCGGACCTGCAAAGCTGGGACAGCGGTTTCTATGGGGAAAAACTCCGTGAACAGCGCTACAGCGTTTCCCAGGAAACCCTGCGCGCCTACTTCCCGATCGACAAGGTGCTGACCGGCCTGTTCACCATCGTCCAGCGCCTGTACGGCATCGAGATTGCCGAGCTCAAGGGCTTCGATAGCTGGCATCCGGATGTGCGCCTGTTCGAAATCAAGGAGCACGGCCAGCACGTCGGGCGCTTCTTCTTCGACCTCTATGCCCGTGCCAACAAGCGCGGCGGTGCCTGGATGGACGGCGCCCGCGACCGTCGCCTGACCGCTGACGGCCAGTTGCAGAGCCCGGTGGCCAACCTGGTGTGCAACTTCACCCCGGCCGCCCCTGGCAAGCCGGCGTTGCTGACCCACGACGAAGTCACCACCCTGTTCCACGAGTTCGGCCATGGCCTGCATCACCTGCTGACCCGTATCGAGCATGCCGGTGTTTCCGGTATCAACGGTGTGGCCTGGGATGCGGTCGAGCTGCCGAGCCAGTTCATGGAAAACTGGTGTTGGGAGCCTGAAGGCCTGGCGCTGATTTCCGGTCACTACGAAACTGGCGCAGCCCTGCCCCAGGATTTGCTGGAGAAGATGCTGGCGGCGAAGAACTTCCAGTCCGGGCTGATGATGGTCCG
>RCUI01000298.1_pt1 | contig 18736 bp, 13 predicted proteins | sample 2166121 | NCBI WGS metagenome assembly RCUI01 (sample SAMN09932700, study PRJNA488358) | compost metagenome | feature: garden; material: soil; isolation source: compost soil in succinic acid-enriched culture | place: Germany: Experimental Botanical Garden Goettingen | collected 2016-01-27
CGGCCATTGACCTGGGGTCCAATGCGTTTCGCATGATGATCGGCCAACCGGTCAAACGAAACCGCCAATGGCAGATCGAGGAAGTGAAATCCTTGCGTGAGCCTGTGTGCCTGGCTGAGGGCCTGCATGACGGCGCCCTTGATGAATTGGCGCTGGACCGCGGTTGGCAGGCGCTCGCACGCTTTGGCAAGAAACTGCGCGGTTTCGAACCTGGACGCGTGCGCGCCGTGGCCACCAGCGCCGTGCGTGAAGCGGCCAACGCCAAACGCTTCTTGAGTGATGCCCAACGCCACCTGGGCTTCCCCATCGATGTCATCTCTGGCGAGGAAGAAGCGCACCTGGTATATGCCGGCGTCAGCCATCGCATCCCGTCTGCCGATACCATGCGCCTGGTGGTGGACATCGGCGGTGGCTCCACCGAACTGATCCTCGGCTGTGGTAGTCAAGCGCTGCTGACTGAAAGTCTGTGCATTGGCAGCGGCACCTGGAGCACGCGCTTTTTCCCCAACGGCCAAGTGTCGGCCCAGGCGCTGTTGAACGCCGAGCGCACCGCCACCTTGCAGTTCGAAAAAGTCGCCCGCCGTTACCGGCATCTGGGCTGGCAGCAGGCGATTGGCTCATCAGGTACGGCACGGATGCTGGCCAAAGTACTAAGGGCCAATGCCTTGAATGACTGCGGTGAAGGCGGTATTACCTACCGTGGTTTGTTGCGCCTGTCGGTACTGCTGCTCGAAGCCGGGCACGTCAACAGCAGCCGCTTCGCTGTCTTGCAGCCCCATCGCCAACGAGCGCTACCGGGTGGTCTGGCAATCATGTTGGCAGCGTTCAAGGCCTTCGGCATTACCGAGATGATGCCGTCCGAGCCTGGATTGCGCGTGGGTGTGCTGCATGGCTTGATGCTCAGTCGTGCCTGAGCCTCACTCCTCCTCTATCAGTGCCCGGATTCGCCCGGATTTTTCCGCACTCAGCAGCGCGGCATAGTCTTTGGCATTTTGCTTGGCGTAAGCCACGGCAAAGCTGCCGATGGCCTGGTCGAAGCTGTCGGTTTTTCCCAGGTAGCCACTGATCAGTGCCGCATCGCCTGATTTGGCATGGGCCCGTGCCAAGGTGCTACCGCACCACTCGGCGTACATTTTCAGGCGCGGTGCGGAGATGCCTTCGATCGGAGCCGACATTTTCATGTCGCGCAACTGACGTACAAAGTAATCCCTGCCCTGTTGCCCTCGGGTCCAGCCGAGAAAAATATCGCTGGACGACTGCATCAGCCGCTGCCCGGTCACCACACGCTGGCCTTGGTTGTCATACTCACTCTTGCCGGCATAGGGCGCCAATACCGAGGGGCAAGCTTCTTTGAATTGCAGCAACAGCGGGTGGTTTTCTGCAGAAAAGAACAGACCGACAAAGCAATAGGTACCCACGCTGCCGATGCCGACAGCTTTGACAGCAATGTCTTCAAGCCGGTAACGATCGAAGAGCACTCGCCGCTCATGTGGCAGCGACAGTCGATAGTCTTGCAGTGCCTCACGGGCGCGCTCGACGAAATTCTTTTCATCGACATGAAAAAGTATCGGCGGCTGGTCGATCAACCGTCTGCGCCCCGCCACTTCACTGCTGATCTTGGGATAGAGGTAATCACCGACCCGCACTTTGGCCTTGGCTACGATTTGCTCACGGAACTTCTTGATCTCAGCCGTGGGCGCCATATCAATGATCATTTGCGCGTCCAGGCGGTCGTACCAAACTTCGAGCGGGCTCAATTTAGACAGTTTGCGAAGGCGCTCGCGATACGCTCGCACACACTCCATTGCGGCAGCCCGCGCTGCCTTTTCGCTAAGCCGGTTATCCTGTGCTGCGACCACAAAACTGATTGCCAGACGTTTTACATCCCATTCCCAAGGAGCGGGAAGGGTTTCGTCGAAGTCGTTGATATCAAAAATCAGGTTGCGCTCAGGCGTCGCGAACAAGCCAAAGTTCAACAGGTGACAATCACCACAGGCCTGTACGTGAATACCCGTAGTCGGGGTCATGGCCAGGTCGTGCGCCATCAGACTCGCCGAACCGCGCAAGAAAGTGAACGGGCTGCGCACCATACGCCCATAACGCACGGGTATCAGATTGGGCAACCGATAGCGGTTGGACTTTTCCAACAGCTCAATCGGGTCACGGTGCTTGCGCGCAGGCTTCCACTCAGCGTGCAACGCGTGTGGCAGGCGCGCGCGGAGTTGCTCACCAGCGCTCAGGCGCTCCTTGCGCGAACGAAACACCACCTCCTCCCTGTTGGCGGTGGATTTTTTCGTTGAAGCGTTGGCAGGCTTACTTTTGCGCGGGGACATGTCCGCTCCTTTGCTCAACGCTGGTTTTTACAAGCGTAGCACCACTCTTTTCGCAAGATCTGCTGTTGCACAAGCGCAAAGAATCGAATCGGATGAACGTATTCGCCACCGGGCACATCCCTGTGCTCCAGGGCGAATTCCATCAAGCGCTAAGCTGCTCCAACAGCACCTCCAACGGGTGACGCAAGGTGCGGTCCGCCTGGCGCTTGACCTGGCTGCGGCACGAATATCCGGTTGCCAGTGCTTCACCCTCTTTATCCAGCTTACCCGCCCAGGACTGTTCGAAAATGGTCTTCGAGGTGTCCTGATTGCGCGCTTCGTGGCCGTAAGTACCAGACATGCCGCAGCAGCCGGTGGCTTCGGTGGCCAGTGTCAGACCCAGGCGGGCAAACACCTGCTCCCACTGCCGGGTACTGGCTGGCACGTTGGTCTTCTCGGTGCAGTGAGCCATCAGCCGGTAAGTGGTAGTGGCTCGGGTCGACTGCTCGGGCAGCACCTCCATCAGCCATTCCTGAGGCAACAATACTTTCGGACAGACCTCCAGGCCGGGGACCTTCTGATACTCCTGGCGGTAGACCAATGTCATGGCAGGGTCCAGGCCCACCAACGGCACGCCGCATTCAGCCAATGCAGTGAGTTGACGGGCATTGCGGATCGCCGCCTTGTTGAAAGCGCCGAGGAAGCCCTGGACGTGCAGCGGCTTGCCGTTGGCACTGTACGGTGCCAGGTAGATACGATGCCCCAAGCGATACGCCAGGTCGATGAAAGCGGCCAACACCGGGGTTTCAAAGTAACGGGTGAAGGCATCCTGGACCAGCACGATGCTGCGCTCACGCTGCGCCGGCGTCAGCTCGCGCAGGGCCGGAATGCTGGCCATGCGCACATTGCAGCGGGTCAGCGTGGCCTGCAGGTTGTAACGGCTGATCAACGGGCTGTCGAGCATGCCGACATGGCGCTCCAGCAGGTGGCTGACCCATTTCGAGCCCATCACCGCGTTGTACAGCCCAGGTGCATAGGCCAGGTACGGGATGCTGAACTCCAGCGAACCGATCAGGTAATCGCGCAGCGGCCGCTGGTAACGTCCGTGGTAAAGCTCGAGGAAGCGCGAACGAAATTCCGGCACGTTGACCTTGATCGGGCACTGGCCTGCGCAAGATTTACAGGCCAGGCAGCCGGCCATGGCATCGTAAACTTCATGGGAGAAATCAGCTTCGCCTTTTTGCCGCGACAGGTTGTTGCGCAGGCGCGCCGGCAAGCCTTTGAGCCAGGCGAGTTTGCCTTGGGCAGTGGCCAGCACATCGATATTGGCAGCCCCCTGCAGGCGCAGCCATTCACGGATCAGCGACGCGCGGCCCTTGGGTGAATGTTGACGCTCGCGGGTCGCCTTCCATGATGGGCACATGGCGTCGTTGGGATCGTAGTTGTAGCAGGCGCCGTTGCCGTTACAGTGCACGGCGCTGCCAAAGCTCTGCCAGACGCGCTCGTCGATCTGCCGGTCGAAGTCGCCGCGCATGGGCGCTTCGTTGACCTTGATCAGGCCCTGGGCGCTGTCCGGCGGGGTGCAGATTTTGCCCGGATTGAGCTGGTTGTTCGGGTCGAACGCACCCTTGAGCGCTTGCAGCGAGGGGTACAGTTCACCGAAGTACTCCGGCACGTATTCCGAACGCAGACCCTTGCCGTGTTCGCCCCAGAGCAGGCCGCCATAACGCAGGGTCAGCGCTGCCACGGCATCGGAGATCGGCTTGACCAGCGCCGCCTGGGCCGGGTCTTTCATGTCCAGGGCTGGGCGCACATGGAGCACCCCGGCATCGACGTGGCCGAACATGCCGTAGGCCAGGCCATAGCTGTCGAGCAAGGCACGGAAGTCGGCGATGTAGTCGGCCAACTGCTCTGGCGGCACGGCGGTGTCTTCCACGAACGGCTGCGGTCGCACTTCGCCCTCGACGTTGCCGAGCAGGCCCACCGAGCGCTTGCGCATGGTGTAGACCCGCGTCACCGCCTCGGCGCCTTCAGCCAGGGTGTGGCCCAGACGCTCGACGCTGGTGTCGCTCTGCAGGTGGGCGACGAACGCCTGTACCCGCGTGTTGACCTCAGCCGGATCATCACCGCAGAACTCCACGAGGTTAATGCCCAGGGTTGGGCGCTCGGCGTCGGCGGGGAAGTATTCGGCGACGCTGTGCCAGACGATGTCTTTCATCGCCAGCATCAACACCTTGGAGTCCACAGTCTCGATCGACAGCGGCTTGTGCGCCATCAGCGCATTGGCATCGCGCAGGGCGTCCATGAAGCTGGTGTAGCGGACGTTGACCAGCACCGCGTATTTCGGGATCGGCAGCACATTGAGCTTGGCCTCGACCACATAGCCCAGTGAGCCTTCAGCGCCGCAGAGCACACTGTTGAGGTTGAAGCGGCCCTGCTCGTCGCGCAGGTGCGCCAGATCATAGCCGGTCAGGCAACGGTTGAGTTTGGGAAAGGTTTGCTCGATCAGTTCGGCCTGGGTTTCCTGGATCTGCCGGGCAGTGCGGTACACCTCGCCAGCTCGACCGGGCTCGGCACAGGCCGCATCCAGCTCGGCGTCACTCAATGGCCGGGTGTGCAGACGTTGGCCGCCCAACAGCACGCTGTGCAGTTCCAGCACGTGGTCGCGGGTCTTGCCATAGGTGCAGCTGCCCTGGCCACTGGCGTCGGTGTTGATCATGCCGCCGACAGTCGCGCGGTTGGAGGTCGACAGCTCCGGGGCAAAGAACAGCCCATGGGGCTTGAGCGCCGCATTGAGCTGGTCTTTGACCACTCCGGCCTGAACCCGTACCCAACGCTCCTCGGCGTTGATTTCGAGGATGCTGTTCATGTGCCGCGACAGGTCAACGACAATGCCGTCGGTCAGCGACTGGCCGTTAGTGCCGGTACCGCCACCGCGCGGAGTCAGCTTGACCGCGCTGAAGCGCGGCTCGGCCATCAACGCGGCGATGCGCGCGACATCTTCGGCGTCCTGAGGGAATACCGCGGCCTGGGGCAGGCGCTGGTAGATCGAGTTGTCGGTGGCCAGCACGGTGCGGGTGGCGTAGTCAGCGCTAAGCTGGCCACGAAAACCGGCACTGCGCAGGGCTTCAAGGAAATCAGGGTAGAGCGTGTCCGGGGCGGTGCCGGTCAGTCGGGCGATCATCGGGGGATGGCCTCATTTATGTCAGGCTAATCAGGAATACTTGCTGAAACGGTATGGTCAGTACACCGCCAGGTAGTGGATGATGCCAATGATCCCGCAGCCTTGAGCCAGGCACAAACGGATATTCCCGCAGCCTTTGATGACTTTTACGAATGAATTACCGCAACCTCACCCCGTCGATGTCCTTGCTGCTGGCATTTGAAGCCGCGGCGCGCCATGAAAGCTATACCCGCGCGGCGGTGGAACTGGCGCTGACCCAGAGCGCTGTCAGCCGCCAGGTTCAGGCTTTGGAGCAACAACTGGGGGTGACGTTGTTCCGCCGCGAAGGCCGCACGGTCAAGCTCACCGATGTCGGACGCCTGTACCAGCGTGAAATCAGCGAGGCCCTGGGGCGTGTGCGCAGCGCCACCCTGCACGCCATCGCCCACCAGGCCGGTGGCGGCAGCCTGCGCCTGGCCACCCTGCCGACCTTCGGTTCGAAATGGTTGTTGCCACGCCTGCACGAGTTCTACCGCAGCCATCCCGACGTGCTGGTGCATATCAATTCACGGATCGAACCGGTGGACTTCGCCACCAGCGGCATCGACGCCGCCATCGTGGTCGCCACCAACGACCTGCCAGGGCTGATCTGCCATCGTTTGCACGCCGAAGAGCTGATGGTGATCCTGTCGCCGACCCTGGCGGCGAGCAAACCGCAGTGGAGCCCCAAGGACATCAGTCAGCAAGTGCTGCTCAGCGTCGCCAACAATGCCAATGCCTGGGGCGAATGGTTCACTCACCACGGCCTGGCGCACCAGGCCATGCGCCTGGGGCCGAGCTTCGAACTGACGTCACACTTGATCCAGGCGGTGCGTGCCGATATCGGTATTGGCCTGGTGCCAAGGATCCTGATCAGCGATGAACTGGCCAGTGGCGAACTGAGTAGCCCCGCCCTGCCCTTTGCCAGTGCACGCAGTTACTACCTGGTGTACCCGCCGCGCAACCAGGCATTGCCCGCACTGGAAGCGTTCCGGCGCTGGCTGCTGGATAAGGCGGGCAATGAATTGAATGGTTGAGGGCGAGCGCGACGTCATGACGCCGCGCTCGCAGGCACTCAGTGCGGGGCGCGGGGGATGGTTTTGAGCAGGTCTTCAGGGCTGATATGGCCGACAACCTGTTGCACGCTGCCCGGTTGCGGCAAATCGAAGATGTGCCCCTTCATCTTGCCGATCACATGCATCTCGCACGGCTTGCAGTCGAACTTCAAGGTCAGCACTTCATCGCCATGAATCAGCTGCATCGGCGCAACCTTGGTGCGCACACCAGTGACGCCCTTGGCCTGTTTCGGGCAAAGGTTGAAGGAGAAGCGCAGGCAGTGCTTGGTGATCATCACCGGCACTTCGCCCTTCTCTTCGTGGGCCTCATAGGCCGCGTCGATCAGCTTGACCCCGTGACGGTGATAGAAGTCGCGTGCCTTCTGGTTGTAGACGTTGGCCAGGAACGACAGGTGCGACTCCGGGTACACCGGCGGCGGCGTCGTTTCCGCTTTGCGTCCACCCCGCGGGTGGGCGTTGATGCGCGCAGCAGTCAGCGCTTCGATGACCTCGCGACGCAAAGCCTTGAGCTGCGAATTAGGGATGAAATACGCCTGTGGCGCATCCAGCTCAATGGCCGTTGCGTGGTACTGGGTGGTGCCCAATTGACCGAGCAGGTCGTGCAATTGCTCCAGCGCTTGCTCTGGCTTGTTGGCCACCCCGAACGGACCGTCGAGGACGACGCTGGCACTGATGCCCTCTTCGCTGGTGGCCGTCAGTTGCAAACGCTCTTCACGCAAGCAGGCAACCCACGACAGGCCAACGCGGCGCTCGGCTGAAGTTTTCTGCAGGGCTTGTTGCCAGTTGTGGTCGAGGTTCCGGCTTAGCGGGTGGTTTGGCCGTAGCTGGTACATCTCTTTGGGCATTTCGTTGGGCTCGACGCGGTAGCGGTAGCGCTTCTCACCGTCTTCCTCGAACTCGCCCTTGGGCTCGGCGATGTTAGCGCGGAAACCCACGACTTCACGCTTGACCAGCACATTGAGGCCGTCGCCGTTGGACAGCGGCTCATGGCTGACCACCTGCAGGTCACGCTTGCCAACCTTCTCCACCACACCCACGGCCAGACCGGTGAAGGTCGGCGAATCGAAGGCACCGATATCGATCTTGCGCTCACTGACGAAATAGTCGGTGCTGCCGCGATGAAAGGTCTTGTCCGGATCGGGCACGAAGAAGTGCGCGGTACGGCCACTGGAAGCACGAGCCAGGTCCGGACGGTCTTCGAGGACTTCGTCCAGGCGCTGGCGGTAGTAGGCAGTGATGTTCTTCACATAACCCATGTCCTTGTAGCGCCCTTCGATCTTGAACGAACGCACACCGGCTTCTACCAGCGCGCGGATGTTGGCGCTCTGGTTGTTGTCCTTCATCGACAGCAGGTGTTTCTCGTAGGCGATCACCCCGCCCTTTTCGTCTTTCAGGGTGTACGGCAGGCGGCAGGCCTGGGAACAGTCGCCACGGTTGGCACTGCGGCCGGTCTGGGCGTGGGAAATGTTGCACTGGCCGGAGAAGGCCACGCACAACGCACCGTGAATGAAGAACTCGATCGCCGCATCGGTTTCGTCGGCGATGGCGCGGATTTCCTTGAGGTTCAGTTCGCGGGCCAGAACCAGTTGCGAGAAACCGGCCTGATCGAGGAACTTTGCCCGAGCCAGGGTGCGGATGTCGGTCTGGGTACTGGCATGCAGCTCGATCGGCGGGATATCCAGCTCCATCACCCCCAGGTCCTGGACGATCAGCGCGTCAACACCAGCATCGTACAGCTGATGGATCAGCTTGCGCGCGGGCTCCAGCTCATTATCGTGGAGGATGGTGTTGATGGTGGTGAAGATCCGCGCATGGTAGCGCCGGGCAAACTCCACCAGCTGAGCGATTTCGCCCACCTCGTTACAGGCATTGTGGCGCGCGCCGAAGCTTGGGCCACCGATGTACACAGCGTCGGCGCCATGCAGGATGGCCTCACGGGCGATGGCCACATCGCGGGCGGGGCTGAGCAGTTCCAGGTGATGCTTGGGTAAGGACATGTTTTTTTAGTCAGGCTTGTCACGGTCAAGGCGCGCATTGTAGCGCGAAACGCATGACGAGCACTCACAGGCCGCCGAACTGCTGGGAACACCTGCCTTGATAGCCTCTGTAGCCGCTGCCGCGAGGCTGCGATCGGGCGTGAAACTGCCGCCAAGCCTGTCCACCGTGATTCGTCAGATCCAACGAAGTGCCCGCGTTGCGACTGCTCAGCAGTCGATCGCAGCCTCGCGGCAGCGGCTACAAGGGCTGTGGTTGCTTTATGCCTTGGCAGCCATCGCCGTTACCTCTACACGCATGCCTTCCACCGCCAACGACGCCACGCCAACAGCAGCACGCACGGGCCAGGGCTTGGCGAAAAAGCGCTGGTAGACCTCGTTGAAGGCTGCGCGGTCAGCCATGTCAGTGAGGTAGATGGTCAGGTGCAACACCCGATCCATGGAGCTGCCGGCGCGCTCCAGCGCAACCTTGAGCGCCTGCAGCGTGCACTCGCTCTGCACAGTAATATCGCCCAGCTCCAGGCTGCCATCGGCGCGGGTCGGAATCTGGGTGGAAACCAGCAGCCCGCCGAAGCCGGCAACGTCACTGGAAATGGAGTCTGCGTCAGGATCGGGAAGGAAGCTAATGTCGTGATTGGCCATGGAAATGTCCTGCTCAAAGAGGGGAAAAAGGCAGTGAAGCGTGTCCAGGGCATTATGAGGCCTGACGCTCTCCAACAGTAACCGGCTGTTTTAAAAACAATTTATTTGTTCTGACTCTTCACAGACGGAGAAAAAGTTGGTAAATTTCCGCGCATTCCCGCAACGGCACATATTGCTAGTTGTGGTGAATCTCTTCAAACGGGTGCCAGACACTCGTCGCAACAGCTACAGGGGCGTCGCCAAGCGGTAAGGCAGCAGGTTTTGATCCTGCCATGCGTTGGTTCGAATCCAGCCGCCCCTGCCATTTTTCTACTGATCCAACTCAACACCTTTGCCGACAGGCGTCTACTCGACACCCTTGTCGCGATTTCGCGTCGCTCAAATCTACTCCGCCGCCTTTTAGCGGCCAGGGCTGGAGCGACCTCACTCCAGCCCTACCCTGCGCTGTTACTGGCCAGCTACCAATGGCGGCGTACGCGGCGGCACCAGCCGCTTGGAGCCGGTGGATTCAAACGCAGCCGCTAGGCGCAGCAGCGACGAATCATCATAGGCGCGCCCGGCAAATGTCAGCCCGACCGGCATACCAATGTCCGCCATCACCCCCATCGGTACGGTAACGGTTGGCACCCCCAGATGACGAATGGCCAGGTTGCCGTTCGCAACCCAGACACCGTTGCTCCAGGCAATGTCCGCCGACGCCGGGTCGACATCCGAGTTGGCCGGCGCCACATCGGCCACGGTCGGGAACAGCACAGCATCAAGCTGCAAGCCATCCATCCAGTCTTCGAGGTCGATGCGCCGGGTCTTCTCTAAACCACGTAGCCCCTCCGGCACGGTGCTGATCTGATCCCAAGGCGTAATGCCGCGCTCGGCCATGCGCACGTACTCGTCCATACCGGCAGCCAGGTCGCCTTCACGGTTAGGCAGTGTGCCCGGATCGTGGGGAAAGATGTTCGGGCCATCGACATCGACCAGGCGGTTCAATTTGGGGTCACCGTTGGCCTGGAGGAAATCATCGAAAGCCCACGCCGTCAGGTCCCACAGCTCATGATGCAAAAACTCCTTGGAGACCAGGCCACGGTTGAACACCGTCGGCGCCCCAGGGCGGTCACCCTCGCAATTGGACACCAACGGGAAATCCACCTCGATCACTTCGGCACCCGCCGCTTCAAGGGCCTTGCGCGCCTGCTCCCACAGGGCAATGACCGTAGGCCGGGTATTGATGCGCTGACCGGTCGGGCCACCGATACCCGGGTTTTCGCTGGTGCCCGCCTCAGGATCGGCATTGATGTACATGCGCGGGATACCCAGACGCTTGCCGGCGAGCGCAGCGGGTGTGGCGGCCAATTCCAGATAAGAAGCCGGACGCACCGAGGCGACGCTAGGGATCGCCACCCATGGCTGCATCCGCCACAGGTCGCCACGGGTATCGGGGTCCTCGGCAACGACGACATCCAACACCTCAAGCAGATCGGCCATGGTCCGGGCAAACGGCACGACGACGTCCATGGTCGGCGTCAGCGGCCAGTTGCCGCGCACCGAGATCACTCCGCGCGACGGCGTGTAGGCACACAACCCATTGTTCGAGGCCGGCCCACGCCCACTCGACCAGGTTTCCTCAGCCAGGCCGAACGCGGCGAAGCTGGCGGCGGTGGCGGTACCGGCACCATTGGATGAGCCCGAAGCAAATGGCGCGGTCAGGTAGTCCGCGTTATACGGACTTTCGGCACGGCCGTAGACGCCACGCTGCATGCCACCATTGGCCATGGGCGGCATGTTGGTCTTGCCCAGACAAATGGCACCAGCGGCGCGCAGGCGCTCGATGGTGAATGCATCGCGGTAGGCCACCAACTCGGCAAACGCCGGGCTGCCGGAGGCGGCGGTGAGTCCTTTGACCAGGTAGCTGTCCTTGGCTGTATACGGGATGCCATCGAGCGGCCCGAGGATTTCGCCCTTGGCCCGGCGGGCATCGGCCGCCTGCGCTTCGGCGAGTGCTTCGGGGTTGCGCACGACCACAGCATTGAGCGCCGTCGCCGTGGCCGGGCCATCATAGGCATCGATGCGAGCCAGATAGGCCTGGACCAATTCGACCGAGGTGGTCTGGCCGGATTCGAGCGCTGCACGCAACTCGGCGATGGAAATTTCAGTGACTTCGATCATGCTTGTTACTGCCTGCGGCTGAAGGTTGAGCAATGGGCACCATGAAACCCTGACACTGCCTTTAAAGCAACAGAGCAGCCTGATGATCCGAAGGTCTAAAATGTACTAACTTGTTAATTAGCTTGCTAAGGGTATAATTCGGCCACTCCCCACTTCGAGTTTTTTTCGATATGAAGCAAACACCGCGCACCTCTGGCGCCTCAACATTCATCCTGATAGGCCTGGGCATCATCATCGCCCTGCTCGGCCTGGCACTGGCCGCCGGTGGCGTGAAACTGGTGGGCCTGGGTGGCTCCTGGTACTTCCTGATTGGTGGCCTGGCCATGGCTGTGTCCGGCCTGCTGATAGCCCGCCGCAAACCATCCGGGGCCTGGTTGTATGCCGTCTTCCTGATCGGTACGGCACTCTGGGCATTGGCCGATGTAGGGCTGGTGTTCTGGCCACTGTTCTCGCGCCTGTTCATGTTCGGTGCGATCGGTTGTGTGCTGGCGCTGGTCTATCCGCTGCTAGCGCGCGCCGCTGGCACCACACCCGGCCGTGGCGCCTACGGCGTAGCGGGCGTACTGGCCGTCGTACTGGTGATTGCCGCGGGCAATATGTTCGTCGCCCATCCCACTGTCGCGCCCACTGGCAATGGCCCGGGCCTGACCCCGGTCGACCCGGCTAACGCCCAGAAAGACTGGGCCCACTATGGCAACACCGAAGGCGGTAGCCGCTTTGCCGCGCTGGATCAGATCAATCGCGGCAACGTCAACCAACTGAAAGTAGCCTGGACCTATCACACGGGTGATGTGGCCGTCAGCGACGGCAACGGCGCTGAAGATCAACTGACCCCACTGCAGGTTGGCAACAAGGTGTTCATCTGCACCCCGCACAACAACCTGATTGCCCTCGATGCCGATACCGGCAAAGAGCTGTGGAAGAACCAGATCAATGCCAAATCGGCGGTCTGGCAGCGTTGCCGCGGCATGGCCTATTTCGATGCCACTGCACCTATCGCGCAACCGACGCAAACGAACAGCTCGGCAATCATCCCGGCCAGCGTACCTACCGGTGCCAACTGCCAGCGACGCCTGCTGACCAACACCATCGACGCCCGTCTGATTGCCGTTGATGCCGATACCGGTGAGTTCTGCCAAGGCTTTGGCAACAACGGCCAGGTCGACCTCAAGGCTGGCCTGGGCAACGTCCCGGACAGCTACTACCAGCTGTCATCGGCGCCGCTGATGGCCGGTACCACCGTGGTGGTTGGCGGGCGTATTGCCGACAACGTCCAGACCGACATGCCAGGCGGAGTGATCCGCGGTTTCGACGTCATCAGCGGGCAGATGCGCTGGGCCTTCGACCCGGGCAACCCCGAGGACCGTAACGCACCAAGCGGCGACAGCAGCTACGTGCGCAGCACCCCCAACAGCTGGGCGCCGATGTCCTATGACCCAGCCATGAACACCCTGTTCTTGCCGATGGGCAGCTCGTCTACCGACATCTATGGTGTCGAACGTACCGCGCTGAACCACAAATACGGCGCGTCGGTATTGGCGCTGGACGCGAGCAGCGGTGAAGAAAAGTGGGTGTACCAGACCGTGCACAACGACCTCTGGGACTTCGACCTACCGATGCAGCCCAGCCTGATCGACTTCACCAACGCTGACGGCCAGTCCGTCCCCGCCGTGGTGATCGGCACCAAGGCCGGACAGATCTACGTGCTCGATCGCGCCACTGGGAAACCGCTGACTGAAGTGGTGGAAACTCCGGTCAAGCCGGGCAACATCCCGAACGAGCCTTACTCGCCTACCCAGCCAAAATCGATAGGCATGCCGCAGATCGGTGCGCAACAGCTGACGGAGTCGGACATGTGGGGCGCCACACCCTACGACCAACTGCTGTGCCGCATCGACTTCAAGAAAATGCGTTATGACGGTCTTTACACTGCGCCGGGCACCGACCTGTCGCTGAGCTTCCCGGGTTCGCTGGGCGGCATGAACTGGGGCAGTATCTCTACCGATCCGGTGCACGGCTTTATCTTCGTCAACGACATGCGCCTGGGCCTGTGGATTCAGATGATTCCATCGCAGAACAACGGCCAGGCTGCCGCCGGTGGCGAAGCGCTGAACACCGGCATGGGCGCTGTGCCGCTCAAGGGCACGCCGTATGCGGTGAACAAGAACCGCTTCCTTTCGGTGGCCGGCATTCCTTGTCAGGCCCCGCCGTTTGGCACCCTCACCGCCATCGACATGAAGACGCAAAAAGTCGCCTGGCAGGTGCCGGTTGGCACTGTCGAAGATACCGGCCCGCTGGGTATCCGTATGCACCTGCCGATCAAGGTTGGCCTGCCTACTCTCGGCGGCACCCTGTCGACTCAAGGCGGCCTGGTGTTCATTGCCGGCACCCAGGACTTCTACCTGCGCGCCTTCAACAGCGGCAACGGTGAGGAAGTCTGGAAAGCCCGCCTGCCAGTGGGCAGCCAGGGTGGCCCGATGACCTATGTATCGCCGAAAACCGGCAAGCAGTACATCGTCATCACCGCCGGTGGCGCCCGTCAGTCGAGCGACCGTGGCGACTATGTAATGGCTTACGCCCTGCCCTGATTCGCCCGCCTTTACGCAGGGCAAGCCCGCTGTGCTAGCGGACTTGCCCTGCGATCAGGACCGCCTGCAATACATCGTTAGGAACGCTGCACAATGCCCCGCGCTTTTCGCTTCACCCATTGCCTGCTCACCGCCCTCACCGGTTTAACCGCCCTCCCCAGCCAAGCCCATGACGACCTCCTTACCCGCAACACCCTCAGCGGTGACTGGGGTGGCGTGCGTCAACAACTCGACGCGCATGGCATCACGTTCAAAGGTGATTACAGCGGCGAGACGGCCTACAACGCTGATGGCGGCCTGCACCGCTCAGCACGCTACTCGCAGAACCTCAAGCTCGGCGTGCAGTTTGACCTGGGTAAGCTGTATGGCCTGGAGCACGGCGACAAGATCCAATTAACCGTCAACGACCGCCGTGGCAACAGCGCCTCCGAAGAACTGGTCGGCAACCGTCTACCCATCCAGGAAAACTACGGCGGCCTCTACACCCGCCTGACTGAACTGAGTTACGAACGCACCCTGTTCACCCCGGCACTGAACGTCAAATTCGGCTACATGGCCATGGGTAACGACCTCGGCGGCCTGGACAGCGGCATCCTCTGCAACTTCATGAACGCCGGTTTCTGTGGTCACCCACTGAACATGTCGGGCGGCAGCGGCTGGACCAACTACCCCAATGCCCACCTTGGTGTGCGGGTGAAGTACGACCTGTCAGCAGCCTGGCAATTGCGTGTGGCCGCCTTCAATGTCGACCCTGAAAGCAACGGCAACTCCAGTCGTGCCTGGCACCTGGGGCCTAAACACAGCACCGGTACCGTGGTGCCGATAGAACTGGTGTACAAGCACCAAGGCAGCCTGCCGGGCGAGTACAAGCTGGGCTATTACTACGACAGCTCTGATGCCCAGCGCATCGGCAGCGACGACGAGGTGGCCGGTCGTGGCGGCCATTACCTATTGATCGACCAGGCACTGTGGAGCTCCCAGGTCTCGACCGGGCGCAGCCTGCATGCCTTCGGTCAGTACTCGGCGGCCAGTGCAGCCGCATCGCCGTTCAAAACCTGGTATGGCGTGGGCATGGTGCTGTACAAGCCCTTCGAGGGCCGTCCCAAAGACACCTTCGCCCTGGGCTACGGCCGCGCCGTACCCAACCCGCGCAGTCGCGACGTGCAGCAGGATGCCGCCCTGGCCAATGGTGAAAACTTCCCTAACCTGGACAGCGCCGAACAGTTGATCGAGCTCAGCTACGGTTACCAGGCCACGCCCTGGCTGACCCTGCGCCCGGATGTGCAATACATCATTGAACCTGGGGCGTTTTCCGGGGAGCACATCGACAATGCCCTGGTCCTGGGGTTGCAGGTCAAGGCAACCTTCTAAGCCTCTCCCTGTGGGAGTCAACCCTGCGGGCTCCCACAAAATCAGCACAATACCAGTGCCCCACCAGCAGGCAGCGCCGCATTTGATGACGGTGACGCCGATCAGCTATAACTGCGCATCCAATAGATAGATGACAAGGACTTCATACCATGCACCTCGCCCCCGCCATCCCGGTCCTGCGTATCTTCTCAGTTGAAAAAGCCAAGGAGTTCTACCTCGACTTCCTCGGCTTCACCCTGGATTGGGAGCACCGCTTTGAGCCTGACCTGCCGCTTTACGCGCAAATCCACCGCGACGATCTGGTTCTGCACCTGAGCGAACATCACGGTGATGCGACGCCAGGTTCGACGGTATTTGCCCGCATCGAGGACATCGCCGCACTGCAGTGCGAACTGATCGACAAGCGCTACGGTTACTCCCGCCCTCAAGCACAGAATGTAGGCTGGGGCTTGCAGATGGAGATCGCCGATCCGTTCGGTAATCGCCTGCGCTTCTGTCAGCAGATCGAGGGCTGAACGGGCAGGCAAACAGCAACGCGCCCCACGATCGAATGCCGCTCCAGCAGTTGAAACTGGACGCGCAGAGGCTACTGGGAGCTGAGAGCCGCGTTGTACGGGACATGAAATGACAAGGCCCCGTCCATTGCTGGGCGGGGCCTTGATTTACCCTGCTGCCTGGTGTTGAAGCTCTCGTGCCTGCGCCGCGAATGGCGGTGTCGTGGCACGGATCGAGGTCAGCGGGCAAAGCGTCATTGAAATTATGGTGCGCCCGACTTTGTCATCTGTCCAGCTCAACGTGCATCTAGATGCGCCAACGGTAGCGGACCGTGGGGTTTGACCGTCTGGATCGCGAAATTACTGCGAATATCACTCACGCCGGGCAGCTTGAGCAGCGTCTCGATAAGAAAACGCTCGTAGCTGCGCAGGTCAGGCACCACCACCTGCAACAGAAAATCCGACTCGCCCGAAACCAGATGTGCGGCAATCACCTCGGGCAACGCCAGTACCGCCTGTTGAAATGCCTGCGCCGCCGGCTCGTGGTGGCGCTCGACCTTGACCCCGACAAACACTGTCAGGCCCAAACCCACTTCATCGCGGTCCAGCTGGGCAGCGTAGCCCTTGATCATGCCCGCTTCCTCCAGCAAGCGCACGCGGCGCAGGCAGGGGGAAGGTGACAGACCAATCAGCTCGGCCAACTCGACATTACTCAGGCGGGCGTTGCGCTGGAGCGCGTCGAGAATTTTACGATCAAAAGCATCAAGGGTAATTTTTGGCATTATCTGTATTTTCCTTTACTGATATTGGCAGTTTATATCAATACACCCCACCATCAACGCAACAATCGCAAGCACCTGCCAAGCCCTTCGGGCTTAGAATTTTCTCCAGTCTGTAGCTCGCCAGGGGATGGTTTGATGACTCAATACAGCGTGTTTTGCGTAGCCCTGCTGGTGGTCTACCTAGTACCAGGACCGGATATGTTCCTGTTGCTCAACACCGGCGCCAGCGAAGGCCGACGCCAGGCGTTGATGACCGCACTGGGCCTGGCCTTGGCGCGTGCAGCGCATGTTTGCCTGGCGGCCTTGGGCCTGGCCGCGCTGCTACGCAGCCACCCCTGGGCTTTTGAGCTGCTGAGCATCGCTGGTGGCCTGTACCTGGCATGGCTGGGCTGGCAATTACTGTGCGCGCCGCTGACCCCACCCCCCACTGTCAGTGACATTGCGCTGCGCCGAGGCCATTGGTCGGCAGCGTTGAAAAAAGGCCTGTTGACCAATCTGCTCAATCCCAAGGCCTTACTGTTTTGCTCGGTGTTGCTCCCGCAGTTCATCAGCCAAGAGGCCGGTTCAGTCAGCCAGCAGTTCGCTATCCTCGGCACCGCGCTGGTGGTTGTAGGCCTGGGTTTTGACAGTTTCTATGCTCTGAGCGGTGACCGCCTGGGCCGCTGGATGGCCGCCAGCCCGTGGAAACAGAAGTTGCAAAACCGACTGTTCGGCACCTTGCTGATCGGCTTCGGCACGCGCCTGGTTCTGCTGCGCGAGCTGGCTGGCTGAAGATTTTCACTGCGACCATGGTCCAATCCTATGACTGGGCGTTCCCGATCTGCACGGGATGTATTATCGTGGCTGCGTGCGCAATAACAGACGCCTGAGCCGTCAGGCATATGCAAACCGATTCGAGGGTGCCATGAGTAACGAAAGCATTAACTGGGACAAGCTGGGCTTCGACTACATCAAGACCGACAAGCGCTACCTGTCCTACTTCCGTAACGGCGAGTGGGACAAGGGCACCCTGACCGAAGACAACCAGCTGCACATCAGCGAAGGCTCGACCGCGCTGCATTATGGCCAGCAATGCTTCGAAGGCATGAAGGCCTACCGCTGCAAGGACGGCTCGATCAACCTGTTCCGCCCGGACCAGAACGCCCTGCGCATGCAGCGCAGCTGCGACCGCCTGCTGATGCCACAGGTGCCGACCGAACAGTTCATCGACGCCTGCAAACAGGTGGTCAAGGCCAACGAACGCTTCATTCCGCCATACGGCAAAGGTGCGCTGTACTTGCGTCCGTTCGTCATCGGCGTCGGCGACAACATCGGTGTGCGTACCGCGCCGGAGTTCATCTTCTCGATCTTCGCCATCCCGGTCGGCTCGTACTTCAAAGGCGGCATGACCCCGCACAAGTTCCTGATTTCCGATTACGACCGTGCCGCGCCTCAGGGCACCGGCGCGGCCAAGGTCGGCGGCAACTATGCAGCCAGCCTGCAACCGGGCTACAAGGCCAAGCAAGCCGGTTTTGCCGACTGCATCTACCTCGATCCGCTGACCCACACCAAGATCGAAGAAGTCGGCTCGGCCAACTTCTTCGGTATCACCGCCAACAATGAGTTCATTACGCCGAAATCGGCGTCCGTACTGCCGGGGATCACCCGCCTGTCGCTGATGGAACTGGCCGAATCGCGTCTTGGCTTGAAGGTGATCGAAGGCGACGTGCTGATCAACGAACTCAAGCGTTTCAAAGAAGCAGGCGCCTGCGGCACCGCGGCGGTGATTACGCCAATCGGTGGCATCCAGTACAACGGCGAGCTGCATGTGTTCCACAGCGAGACCGAAGTCGGTCCGGTGACCCAGAAGCTCTACAACGAGCTGACCGGCATCCAGAGCGGCGACATCGAAGGCCCAGCGGGCTGGATCGTCAAGGTCGCCTGACCTGCAATCATCGCCGGTAATGCCGGCTCCCACAGGGGCCAAGCCTAGTGCGCCTTGTGTGGGGGCCGGCCTTGCCGGCGATGGGGCTGCATTGCAGCCCCTCCCCTAGATGAATTTTTCTTTAACCCGGGCACCACCTATTCTTTGGCACAATCAAGTCTCTACTCGCCGCCCAGGTATTAGCATGCCCC
>RCUI01000299.1_pt1 | contig 18721 bp, 14 predicted proteins | sample 2166121 | NCBI WGS metagenome assembly RCUI01 (sample SAMN09932700, study PRJNA488358) | compost metagenome | feature: garden; material: soil; isolation source: compost soil in succinic acid-enriched culture | place: Germany: Experimental Botanical Garden Goettingen | collected 2016-01-27
GAGGGTCACCGGATCATTGAGGTTGCTGACGTTCAGCACCAGGTTGGCGGTGGACGCATCGCCGTCGGCATCGGTCAGCGTGTAGGCAAAGGTCTCGATGCCGTTACCACCACCCTGCAGGTTGAAGAAGTCCGGATCGTTGGTGTTGAGCGTATAGGTGTAGGAACCGTCGGCGGCCAGCACCAGGGTGCCGTAGGTGCCGACGAAGGTGCCGGCGGTGATTGGTCCGGTCGGTACACGGTCTGCGCCCTGCACATCATTGGTCAGCACGTTGCCGGTCAGGGTCAGCTGATTTTCCGTGGCAGTCACCGCATTGGTATCGCCGGCCGCCGTCGGTACATCGTCGAGGATGGAAACATCGATGCTCATGCTCGCACTGCTGCCATCGCTGTCGGTGGCAACAACGTTGAAACTCTCGCCAAGGGTGTTGCTGCCATTGGCAGTGGCATGCGCCTCGCTGGCGTTCAAGGTGTAGCTGTAAGTCACCTCACCCGTAGCCGGGTTGTAGCCGCTGATGGTCAGGGTATTGCCCAGTGCGGTCGTGACCGATTGCGGGAAGCCATTGACCACCCCTGCACTGATCACATTGATGCCGCCAACCGTCAGCGCCTGCAGACCATCAGCCGCGGTCACGGTAAAAGTGCCGCTCTGGGTCAGCGCCGCCGCGTCGGGGCTGCTGCCGTCCGCCAGGTTTTTCTCGAACAGCACCAGCTCGCCGCCGTTGATGCTCAGCCCGTTGAGCTCCACCGGATCATTGAGGTTGCTGACGTTCAACACCAGGTTGGCGCTGGAATCATCGCCATCGGCATCAGTCAGGGTGTAGGTAAAGGTCTCGATGCCATTCCCACCGCCATGCAGGTTGATGAAGTCCGGATCGGCAGTGTTGAGCGTATAGGTGTAGGAACCATCGGCCGCCAGCACCAGCGTGCCGTAGGTGCCAACGAAGGTGCCGGCAGTGATCGGCCCGCTCGGTACCCGGTCTGCGCCCTGCACATCGTTGGTCAGCACGTTGCCGGTAAGGGTCAGCTGGTTTTCCGTGGCGGTGACGGCATTGGTATCGGCCATCGCCTGCGGCACATCGTCAATCACGGAGATATCCAGCGAACCACTGGCTACGTCGCCATCGGTGTCACTGACCAGTACCGCGATGCTTTCGCCAAGCCCATTGGCGCCAGCGCCGCCTGGGTGGTTTTCGGCTCCGCTCAAGGAGTAGCTGTAGCTGACCACGCCGCTGCCAGCATCGTAGCCGGTGATGGTCAGCACATTACCCAGGCCGGTGGTGATCGACTGGCCAACGCCAGTCACCGCTCCAGCAGTAACAATGTTGATGCCACCGACATTGAGGTTGAACACCCCATCAGGTGCCTGCACCGTGAAACTGCCACCCCGGGTCAGGGCCGCCGGATCACTGGCCGAACCCTGGGCCAGATTGGCCTCGTTCAACGACAACTCGCCACCCTCGATATCAAGCCCCTGGAGGTTGACCGGGTTGTCGACCGCAGGCAGCGGCGGTGCATCGTCATTGTTGTTGATCAGGCCGACGTCCAGCTCCGGCAACTCGGGAAAACCGTTGAAGCCTGCAGTGGGAAAGCCAATCTGCGGATCTACCCGCCCGGCCACCTCATCGAGAATGACGAAGGTATGCCCGCCGCCCAGTGCACCCGGCGCACCGCCAGTGCCCGGCCCCGCCGCAGTCGGGTCGGCTTCCTGGGTCGGGTCGGCGCCGGCGGCGATGGCTTGCTGGAGTTTCTCGACATCAGTCAGTTGTGCCTGGCTGGGAGTCGTCGACTCCGACGTCTCGACATGAGGCGCTTGGTTCGCCAGCAGCTCAGGGGTCAGGGTCAGGCTGCTACCGCGGCCGAGGGTAAGTTCGGCACCGTTTTGCAGGTGGACGGCGACAGCGCCCGCAAGGCCTGTGTCCAGCTGCTCGCCGGCATACACCTTATCGCCTTCGACCAGAGGCCGGCGGCTGCCATCGCTGCCCACAGCGAAGACTTCGCCCACTACCTTGCTGACGATACCGATTAACTTAGCCATGAGCGCACTCCTCCACTGCAAATCGGTTGATTGCAACAAGCGTGCGCTGAACTATCGCGTGCCCAACCCGACGGGATTACCCCGGGCCAGCGCTGAAAACAGCCTGCCAGTACGCCGTGATTTCAATGAAATCAACAACTTCGCCTGTCAGTGCTGCGGTGAAAGTGGTTGAACGAAGTGGCCTTGTGACATATGCCAAAAAATTGTCGCCAAATTTCGCCCCGCCTCCATCCCCTCCGCTACATCCATGCCCTCTGCTGCAAAAACACGGGAACTTTCTCTGACGCCCGAAAAATGCCCTCTAGCGCTATTCCACGGGCTGCCTGATATGAACAATGTCGCGGATTTCTTAGACCGCATAAGTTTTTTTTCGCATAACTCTTATGAAAAAATCTTCTTAGCTGCGCGCGTAAATGTTCTTAGCTCTGTTGTTACAAGCCTGATACGGTTTGACCTCAGGTTTTCGTCACTTTTTTGACGAACCGCAGGACCATTATTAGAAATCAGGGAGAAGTAACCCATGCGCGTTTTGACCCCCATCACCAGCGCAATTCTGTTGGCCATGGCATGTACCAATGCCCAGGCGATGTCACTTAATGAGGCTGTGCAAAACGCCGTGGATCAACATCCGGAAATTGGAGCCAGCAAGAACAGCCGGCTGTCGGCCGATGAAGATGTGAAGTTCGCCAGAGGCGGTTACTACCCCAGAGTCGACCTGGTGGCCGGCTATGGGCGCCAGCGCTCCGACAACACCAACACCCGTGGCACCAATGTCGACGGCACGCGCGACCATAATAAAGAGACATTGACCTACACCCAGTCCGACCTGCGCCTGCGGCAGATGCTCTTCGACGGCTTCAACACCGCCAACGAAGTCGGCCGTACGGAAGCGGTGGTGAACTCGCGCGCCTACTACACCCAGGCCACCGCCCAGTCCGTCGCCCTGAGCGCCATCGAGGTTTACCTCGAGGTGCTCAAACGCCGTGAGCTGGTGACCCTGGCCAAGAACAACCTGCAAGCGCACCTGCGGGTCAACGACCAGATCGGCCTGCGTAGCGAGCGTGGCGTCGGCAGCATCGCCGACCGCGACCAGTCCACTGCCCGCCGCGCCTTGGCGGAAAACAACCTGTACACCGCCGAGGTCGACCTGGCCGATGCCGAGGCCAGGTTCTATAGCGTCGTCGGTCGCCCGGCCGATGAGCTGGAAACCCCGGTGACCATCAAGGGCGAAGTGCCTGGCGACCTGGGGGCTGCGCGCCAGAACATGCTCGACAACAACCCCTACCTGAAATCCGCCCAGGCCGATGTCAATGCGGCCGAGCAGCAATACGAAGTGGCCAAGTCGCCGTTCTATCCGCGTCTGGACGCGGTGCTGGCCACCGGTGCCAACAACAACACCGCAGGCCAGGTCGGCCATGACAACAACGACTGGCAGGCCGGTGTCGAGCTCAACTACAACCTGTTCCGTGGTGGCAGCGACAAGGCCCGCCTGCAGTCCGATGCGCACAAGATCAACCAGGCCATGGACATCCGCAACAACGCCCTGCGCACGCTCAACGAGAACCTGGCGCTGTCGTGGAACGCCATGACCAACGCCCGCCTGCAAACCCCGACCGCCCGTGAATACGCCGACACCACCACCCGGGTGCGCGCGGCCTACCAGGATCAGTTCGGCCTGGGACAACGGACCCTGCTCGACCTGCTCGACAGTGAAAACGAGCTGTACAACGCCAACCGCCGCTACACCGAAGTGCGCTACACCGAGGAGTTCTCGATGTATCGGGTACTGGCCAACATGGGCGAGCTGCTGAGCAAGCAACGTATCTCGCTGCCGCCCGAGGCCATCGCCAAGAGCGAAGTGAAGAGCGAGGCGCGTTTGCCCGATATGCGCTGATCCCCCTCCACGCAGCAGGAGTAGGCCATTGTGACCAGCATGCAACCTGCAAGCCCTGCGACGGATCCGCGCCACAGTTTCGATGACCCGTTACTCGATGGACTGCTGATTCTCTGCAAGCTGCATGGTTGCACGGTCACGCGCGCTGGCCTCAGCGCCGGCCTGCCCTTGGCACAGCAACGCCTTGGCCTGGAGCTTCTGCCCCGGGCTGCCGCCCGCGCAGGCTTGCAGGCACGGGTGCTGCGCCGGGAATTGAGCGCCATCTCGGCGCTCAACCTGCCGGTGCTGTTGCTGCTCAAGGAAGGTCGATGTGCCGTGTTGCGGCGCTTTGGCGATGACGGCCGACTGCTGATCCTGCCCAGCGAGGCCGAAGGCGGCGAGCAATGGGTCAGCCGCGAGGAACTGAACCAGGCCTACAGTGGCGAGGCCTTGTTCGCCCGCCCCCGGCATGAACTCGAAGACTTGCGCGCACCGCTGATGCCACGGGTCAACGCCTGGTTTCGCGATACGCTCAAGCTGTCCCGCTGGCTGTACAGCGATGCCATTCTTGCCAGCCTGCTGATCAACCTGCTCGGCCTGATGGTGCCGTTGTTCGTCATGCAGACCTACGACCGGGTGGTGCCCAACCAGGCCACCTCGACGCTCTGGGTGCTGAGTGCCGGCCTGTTGATCGGCACCCTGTTCGAATTGACCCTGCGCGTAGTCCGCGCCCACCTGCTCGACCAGGCCGGAAAAAAGACCGACCTGATTCTCTCTGCCACCCTGTTCGAACGCATCACCGGCATGTCGATGAAAGCCCGCCCGGCCACGGTCGGCGGCTTTGCCCAGAGCATTCATGACTTCCAGGGCCTGCGTGAATTCCTCACCGCGGTGACCCTGACCAGCGTCATCGACCTGCCCTTCGTGGTGTTGATGCTGGCAGTGATCGGCCTGCTCGGCGGCTGGCTGGTGGTGATCCCGCTGATCGCCTTTCCGCTGACCATTGTCTTCGCCCTGTTCATCCAGATACGCCTGCGCGACACCGTGCAAAAAAGCCTGGCCCTTGGCGCCGTGCGCCAGGCCTTGCTGATCGAAACCCTCGGCGGCCTGGAGACCCTCAAGGCCTGCAGCGCTGAAAGCGAGCGCCAGTACCAGTGGGAAAGTACCCACGGCGCCCTCACCCGCCTCGACGCCCACGCCCGCAACCTTTCGGCCGTGGCCACCAACGGCACGTTGTTCATCCAGCAGTTCTGCGGCATGGCCACCATCGTTGCCGGGGTTTACAGCATCATCGCCGGCAACCTCAGCGTCGGCGCCCTGGTCGCCAGCTATATGCTCGGCAGCCGGGTATTGGCACCGCTGGGGCAGATCGCCGGGCTGATTACCCGCTACCAGCAGGCACAACTGACCATGCGCAGCACCGATGCGCTGATGGCCCTGCCCCAGGAACGCCAGGCCGGCCAGCAGCCGCTGGAACGCACCCAGTTGCACGGCGCCCTCGACGTCAGCCATGTGAGCTTTCGCTACACCGGACAGAACGCTGCCGCCCTCAATGACATCAGCTTCAGCGTCAAGCCGGGCGAACGTATCGGCATCATCGGCCGCAGCGGTTCCGGCAAGAGCACCCTGGCGCGCCTGCTGATGGGTTTCTATGCCCCGGACGAAGGGCAGATCCTGCTCGACAATCTCGACCTGCGCCAACTGGACATCGCCGACTTGCGTCACCAACTGGGCTACGTCGCCCATGACTTGCCGCTGCTGGCGGGCAGTTTGCGCGACAACCTGACCCTTGGCGCGCGCTATGTGAGTGATGCGCGGATGCTCGAAGTCGCCGAGCTGACCGGCGTCAGCGAGCTGGCCCGGCAACATCCGCAAGGCTTCGACCGCCCGGTGGGCGAGCGTGGCCAACTGCTCTCCGGCGGCCAGCGCCAGGCCGTGCTGCTGGCCCGGGCGATGCTGCTCGAACCGCCGATCATGATCCTCGACGAACCCACCAGCCACATGGATAACGCCAGCGAAGACCAGTTGCGTCATCGCTTGCACGACTGGGTCCAGGGCAAGACCCTGCTGCTGGTCACCCACCGCACCTCGATGCTCAGCCTGGTCGACCGGCTGCTGGTGCTGGACAACGGCAGGATCGTTGCCGACGGACCGAAGGAAGCGGTCATCGATGCACTGCGCAAAGGCCGCGTTGGCGCGGCACTCTAGGGGGTCCATCCATGTCCGTAAGCCAAGGCCTGCGCAGTTACTTCCAGAGTTTCGGCAAGACCGCCGAACACGAGTTCATGCCCGATGTGGCCGGCGCCACGCTGCAGGACTCGCCGCGCCTGTCACGCATTACCGTATGGCTGGCTGCAGCTTTGTTACTGGTAGCGCTGCTCTGGGCCAAGTTCGCCGTGCTCGATGAAGTGACCATGGGCGAAGGCAAGGCCATTCCGTCGAGCAAGGTCCAGGTGATCCAGAACCTGGAAGGCGGCATCGTTACCGAGATCTTCGTGCGCGAAGGGCAGATGGTGAACAAGGGCGATACCCTGCTGCGCCTGGACGACACCCGGTTTCAGTCCAACAAGGGCGAGAGCGAGGCCGACCGTTTTGCCCTCACGGCCCAGGTCGAGCGCTTGTCAGCCGAAGCCGAAGGCCGGCCGTTCCAGCTCTCCGAAGAAGTGCGCAGCAAGGCGCCGCAGGTGGCTGAAGACGAGCTGTCGCTGTACCAGTCACGCCAGCGTCGCCTGACCAGCGAGAAGCAGACCCTCAACGAACAACTGCGGCAGAAGACCCAGGAACTGGCCGAGTTCCGCTCCAAGGTCGAGCAATACCGCTCGGCCCTGGCCCTGTTGCAGCAGGAGCTGAACATGTCGACGCCGCTGGTCGGCACCGGGGCGATTTCACCGGTGGAGATCCTGCGTCTCAAGCGCAGCGCCGTCGAAGCCCGCGGCTCGCTCAACGCCACCAGCCTGGCGATCCCCCGGGCCGAAGCGGCGGTAGCGGAGATCAAGAGCAAGATCGAAGAGTCCGAAGCCGGGTTTCGTTCGGAAGCTGCCAAGGAGCTCAACGAAAAACGCACCGACCTGTCGAAGATCACTGCCTCGAGCATCGCCATCGATGACCGGGTGACCCGCACCACGGTGGTTTCGCCGGTTCACGGGATCATCAAGCTGCTCAAGGTCAACACCATCGGCGGCGTGGTCCAGCCCGGCAGCGACCTGCTGGAGATCGTGCCGCTGGAAGACAACCTGCTGATCGAGGCCAAGGTGCGGCCGCAAGATGTCGCCTTCCTGCACCCCGGGCAGTCGGCGATGGTCAAGTTCAGCGCCTACGACTACACCATCTATGGCGGCCTGAAGGCCAAGCTCGAACTGATCAGCGCCGACACCGTCACCGACGACAAGGGCAATGCCTTTTACCTGATCCAGGTGCGTACCGACCGCAACCATCTGGGGGGTGACAACAAGCCGTTGTTGATCATTCCGGGCATGACCGCGACGGTGGATATCATCACCGGGCACAAGAGCGTGCTCGACTACCTGCTCAAGCCGGTGCTCAAGGCACGTACCGAGGCGATGCGCGAACGCTGAAGCGTTCGAGGGCTGCTGTACGCAGCCCATCGCCGGCAAGGCCGGCTCCCACAGAATTGCCGCCTGCAGATCCAATGTGGGAGCTGGCCTTGCCAGCGATCGAGCGTTCGGGAGCTGCTGAGCGCAGCCCATCGCCGGCAAGGCCGGCTCCCACAGAATTGCCGCCTGCAGATCCAATGTGGGAGCTGGCCTTGCCAGCGATCGAGCGCGAAGCGCTCGCAGTGGCTCAACGTAGATGATTGCGCTCGTACGTCTCGCGCCCCATCGCCGCGATCTGCCCCTCGATCAGCGCCTCGAACGGCTTTAAAAGCGCATCAAAGTTCTGCGGCGCCTCCAGCACGTTCAACGCCTGCACCACCGCCTCCAGGGTCGACAACGCGCCCGGCTGCGGCGCCTTGCGCAGGCGATAGCGCGAAGGCTGGACCTGGGCCAGGGTCACCCGCGGCAATGCGCCCAGCAACGGATTCAAATGCAGCAATTTGCTCGCTTTACGCCAGGTACCATCAGGCACCACCAGTTGCCACGGTCGATCATCCTGGTCATCACCATAAGCGACCAAGGGCTGCGCCTCATCCCCCGGAAACAGCAAGACGCTGCGATACCCCGGCGCCTCAAGCAGCTCAGCCAGATCCTCGAACACTTCCCCCACCTGCAACTGCGCATTGCGCAAGCCAAGCGCTGCCAGCTTCGCGGTATTGAGGGCATGGCGCACTTCACTGGGGTGCTGCAGCAACAGCACACGGGTGCGGCTGTCGAGCGACGGGATCAACGGGCAAAGGCAATGAGCTTGTGGGCGCAAACAGCGCTCGCAGTGGATTCTGGACATCGGGTTCTCCTGAGCGGGCAAAGTGTGCCACAGCAGTCCCGAAAAAAGCCCACTTCCCTGTGGGAGAGACGATAAAGCTTCAGCGGTTGAAGCGCTCTGCCAGACCGTACAGATAGTCGGCCATGCGTTCGAGGTCCTGGCTGATCTCCGCGCCCTGCTTGGCCTGCCCGGCGCTGTGATCGCAGAGCTGGGCAATGCGGGTGATCTGCTGGTTGATGTCCTCGGCGACATGGCTCTGCTGTTCCGAGGCGGTCGCCATTTGCTGGCTCATGCCGGTGATGCGGCTGACCGCCTGGGTAATCCCCACCAACGCCGACTGCACCGCCTCGACGCTGTGCACACTGTCGCGAGAGATTTGCTCGCCCTTGCTGGCACTGGACACCGCCCGCTCGGCTCCGGCGCGCAACGAGGCGATGATCTGGTGGATCTCCTCGGTCGAAGTGCGGGTACGCTGGGCCAGCGAGCGCACCTCATCGGCGACCACGGCAAAGCCCCGGCCCTGCTCACCGGCCCGCGCCGCTTCAATCGCCGCATTGAGCGCGAGCAGGTTGGTCTGCTCGGCAATCGAGGTGATGACATCGACCACGCTGCCGATCGACTGGGTCTGGTCCGCCAGGGCATTGACCGCCTGGCCGATGTCGCTGACCGCCTCGGCCATGCTGCCCATGGCGCGCAGGCTTTGCTGCGCCAGGTCGCTGCCCTGCTGGGCCAGATGATCAGCGTCGGAAGCCGCCGTGGCGGTGCTCTGCACGTTGTGGGTAACTTCCTGGATGGTCGCTGCCATTTGCGCAATGGCCGTGGCCGACTGGTCGGTTTCGCTGCGCTGGCGATCGAGCAGTTGCGCCTGGGCGCCCGACAAGTCGGAAGACTGCGCGGCACGCGCCTTCACGCTCACGCCGGCATCCACCAGGCGGGTCAGCGCGGTTTGCAGGCGCGCTTCTTCACTGAGGATTGCCAGGTCCAGCTGGCCCTGCAGGCCGCTGTTGTCGCTATAGGTCAGGGCCACCAAGGGGCTGGTGAAGGCTTTCGGGTGTTCGTCCAGGGTACGACGGATCACCCGGTTGTGCCGCGCTTCGATCAGGTACCAGGCGCTGAGCAAACTGGCCATCAATACGCCCAGGGCAGCGTATTGCGGCAGCCATAGGTAACTGATAGCAGAAAGAACAGCGGCGCCCACCAGCGGCCAGCCCTGTTCCAGGGCGGCCCCCAGCCGCGCCGCCAGCGGAACCGGGCCACGACCCTGGCGCAGTCGTGCATACAGGGCCGTGGCCCGGCGGATCTGCTCGCGGGTCGGAACCGAACGCACTGACTCATAGCCGCTGATCCGGCCGTTCTCGTAAATCGCCGTGACGTAGGCGCTGACCCAATAGAAATCGCCATTCTTTGAACGATTTTTCACCACGCCCATCCAGGGTTTGCCCTGTTTGATGGTTTCCCACATATGACCGAACACTGAGGGAGGCATGTCCGGATGACGCACCAGATTGTGTGGCTGACCGAGCAATTCTTCGTAGGTAAAACCGCTGATGGCGACAAAGGCGTCGTTGCAATAGGTGATGCGGCTGTTGAGGTCTGTCGTGGAAATCAGCCGCTGTTCGCTCGGAAAGACTCTTTCATGCTCAGTGACGGGCAAATTCATGCGCATCTGGGCGATCCCTGCTTAGGAAATGATGGGAAATTTCATCAAGCCAATACAGGTTTAGCAGAGCGATTACGGGGTTGCGGCCGATATTTTCAGGATTTTTTGCAGCCGCGACTAAATTTTTCAGTGGCCGTTTCGTTCAGGCAGGAGTGAGTTGCGCCTTGAGCAAGTCGCGGAAGGTCTGGATCAAGGGTTCGCGGCTGCGGCCACGGCGAATTATCATGGAAAACGGCGCCTGATAGCCGAAGGTCGCCGGCGATAGCACCCGTAAATCCCCCTTGTCGACCCAAGCCTGGGCATAGTGTTCCGGCAGGTAGCCAATGTAGGCGCCCGACAACACCAGGATCAGTTGCGCCTCCATGCTTTCCACTGTCGCCGCGCTGTGCTTGAAGCCGTGGCGGGCAAGCTCCGCCTGGCTCCAGTAGCCACGACCGACCATGCGCTGCTGGGTAATCACCTGCTCGGGAATGCGCCGCTCGTTGAACAGCGGGTGGCGGTTGCTGCAGTAAAGCCAATGCTGTTCACGGTACAACGGCTGGTACACCAGCCCGCTCATACGTGTGGAAAAGGCGCCGATGGCCAGGTCCAGACGGTTGTCCTGCACCCCCAGCTGCAGCTCGTAGGGGCTGGATACCGACAAGTGCAAATGCACTGCCGGGTGTTCCTGGCTGTAGGCACCGATCGCCTCGGCCAGGGGTAGGGCCCGATCACCCACGGTGGAGTCGATCACCCCCAGGTTGAGGGTGCCGCGCAATTCGCCCTTGAGCGCCGCCGCGTATTGCTCGAAGCCGTCCATTTCCGCCAGCAGGCGCAAGGTCTCCTGATGGAACAGTTCGCCCTTGCTGGTCAGGCTGAAGCCGCCGCGGCCGCGATGGCAGAGGACGATGCCCAGCGCCGCCTCCAGCTGGCTCATGTAGGTACTGATGGCCGAGGTCGACAGGTTCAGCTCGCGCTGGGCATTGGCAAACCCCTGATGACGCACGACGCTGACGAAGATGCGCAGGAGTTTCAGGTCAGGCAAGGCAGAGGCCATTTGATCGCGGTCCGCAGGGCAACAGGTGGCCGGATTCTAACGCCATCCCCGGCATTAGTTCAGAAAAACCTGAACTAAGTATTTGCCTGTAGCGATTCTTTTCACCCACTACCTTTTGCAGACTCTGCCGCAATGCACCTGCTTGCCGGCATTTCAGGGTTTGTCCCGGGCCAGCCAGACAGGTTCCAACAACTACAACAATCGAATCGATGAGGCCCGACCGTGGACAAGATTCTGCACCAACCACTGGGCGGCAACGAAATGCCGCGTTTCGGCGGCATCGCCACCATGCTCCGTCTCCCTCACCTGCAAAGTGCCGAAGGCCTTGATGCTGCCTTCATCGGCATCCCCCTGGACATCGGTACCTCGTTGCGCTCCGGCACCCGTTTCGGCCCACGGCAGATCCGCGCCGAGTCGGTGATGATCCGCCCCTACAACATGGCGACCGGCGCTGCCCCCTTCGATTCGATGTCGGTCGCCGATATCGGCGACGTTGCGATCAACACCTTCAACCTGCTTGAAGCCGTGCGCATCATCGAAGAAGCCTACGACGAAATCCTCGAGCACAATGTCATCCCCATGACCATGGGTGGCGACCACACCATCACCCTGCCGATCCTGCGGGCGATCCACAAGAAGCACGGCAAGGTAGGCCTGGTGCATATCGATGCCCACGCTGACGTCAACGATCACATGTTCGGCGAGAAGATCGCCCACGGCACCACCTTCCGCCGCGCCGTCGAAGAAGGCCTGCTGGATTGCGACCGTGTGGTGCAGATCGGCCTGCGCGCCCAGGGCTACACCGCTGAAGACTTCAACTGGAGCCGCAAGCAGGGCTTTCGTGTGGTCCAGGCCGAAGAGTGCTGGCACAAATCGCTGGAGCCGTTGATGGCCGAAGTGCGCGAGAAAGTCGGCGGCGGCCCGGTGTACCTGAGCTTCGACATCGACGGTATCGACCCGGCCTGGGCACCCGGCACCGGCACCCCGGAAATCGGCGGCCTGACCACCATCCAGGCGATGGAAATCATCCGCGGTTGCCAGGGCCTGGACCTGATCGGCTGCGACCTGGTGGAAGTCTCGCCACCTTACGACACCACCGGCAACACCTCGTTGCTCGGTGCCAACCTGCTGTACGAAATGCTCTGTGTCTTGCCGGGCGTTGCTCGCCGCTGACCGACAGGCACCAGGAGCTACAACGAGGCAGGAGCCATGAGCGCCGGGTCGCACAAGCAGCCCGCGCAGTAGACGAATGACCGGCGCCGGGCTTGCCTGGCGCCAGGATCGATCTCACCATAATAAAGATAATCGGAGACACCCATGGCCTTAGACTTATTCGTTGTCTTGATCTATGCGGCCGGCATGCTCGGGCTTGGCTGGTATGGCATGCGCAAAGCAAAAACCCATGAAGATTACCTGGTGGCGGGACGTAACCTCGGCCCTAGCCTGTACATGGGCACCATGGCCGCCACCGTACTGGGCGGCGCCTCGACGGTCGGTACCGTGAAACTCGGTTACGTCCACGGTATCTCGGGCTTCTGGCTGTGTGCGGCCCTGGGCCTGGGCATCATTGCCCTGAACCTGTTCCTGGCCAAACCGCTGCTGCGCCTGAAGATCTTCACCGTGACCCAGGTGCTGGAACAGCGCTACAACCCCATGGCCCGTCAGGCCAGCGCCGTGATCATGCTCGCTTACGCGCTGATGATCGCCGTGACCTCGACCCTGGCCATCGGTACCGTGCTGCAGGTGCTGTTCGAAATGCCGTTCTGGGCTGCAATCCTGCTCGGTGGTGGCGTGGTGGTGGTGTACTCGACCATCGGCGGCATGTGGTCGCTGACCCTGACCGACATCGTCCAGTTCGTGATCAAGACCGTGGGCCTGATGTTCGTCCTGCTGCCGATCTGCCTGTACCGCGTGGGCGGCTGGGATGAGCTGGTGGCCAAGCTGCCGGCGTCGAGCTTCAGCCTGACCACCATCGGCTGGGACACCATCATCACCTACTTCCTGATCTACTTCTTCGGCATCCTGATCGGTCAGGACATCTGGCAGCGGGTGTTCACCGCCCGTGACGAGAAAGTCGCCAAGCGTGCCGGCACCGTTGCCGGTGTCTATTGCGTGATCTACGGCCTGGTGTGTGCGGTGATCGGCATGGCGGCCCATGTGCTGCTGCCAGACCTGGCCAACGCCAACAACGCCTTTGCCGCCATCGTCAAATCCGCCCTGCCTGACGGCATCCGCGGCCTGGTGATTGCAGCAGCGCTGGCGGCGATGATGTCCACGGCCAGTGCTGGCCTGCTGGCAGCCTCGACCGTACTGACCGAAGACCTGCTGCCCAAGCTGCGCGGTGGCAAGCAATCGAGCCTGGCCATCAACCGCCTGTTCACCCTGCTCACCGGCATTGCCGTGCTGGGTATCGCCCTGGTGGTCGAAGACGTGATCAGTGCCCTGACCCTGGCTTACAACCTGTTGGTCGGCGGTATGCTGGTGCCACTGATCGGTGCGATCTTCTGGAAACGCGCAACCACTGCCGGTGCAATCACCAGCATGACCCTGGGCTTTGTCACTGCCCTGGCGTTCATGATCAAGGATGGGATGGATGCCAACACGCCGATCTACTACAGCCTGGCGATCGGCCTGGTGAGCTTTGTGGTAATCAGCCTGATGTCGCGCCGCCCGGTAGGCGCCGTCAACCTGGCCTGACAGGCAGGTGCACCACGGCCGTCGCATCAGCAATGATGCGGCGGCCAATGTGTTTTAGCGACGTTGCTGGCGCTTGCGCTGTTCTTCGTCGGTAGGGATCGGCACCGGCTGCAGCGGTGGCGGGATCAGGCCCAGGGCAGCGGCCAGGTCGTGGAGCCAGTTGAACAGATGGTTTCTCATAACTCCCCCTTACGGGTCAGCCTGCACGGCGAATAAATCCTGCGATGCTTCATACAGATCATAGCCCGATGTCTTACATTGCGCATGTCGAAAACATACGACCAAAGCCAAGTTTGATCTTGATCAAGCACTGACCGCCAGTTCCGTCGCCTGTGCAACTGTTTCCCCTTGTTGCAAATCGATCCAGGCGCTCAAGTTTGCCCCGCGCATGCCCTTGCGCCACATCAGCCAGGTGGTGGCCTGATCGAACGGCGCCTGCAGGCGATGCACCGCCACCCGCTCCCTGCCCGGCAGGCTGTCGAGCCCGCTTTTAGCCTTTTTTACGGAAATAGGCCGTAGTCGCGCGCACAACACAGACCAAGTGTCGCCGAAAATGCGCCCGTTCTGCATGCGTGTGGTCGACTAGCCGAGCAGGCTGCGCAAGCGCCGGCGCACCCACTGCTCAGCGCTGACCAGCGTTACCCCAAGCAGCACCATGACGGCCCCGAGTACGAAGTTCAGGCTCAACGGCTCGCCGAGCAGCAGTACGCCGAAGGTCACCCCGAACAAGGGTGTGATAAAGGAGAACACTGCAAGGTTCGAGGCCAGGTAGCGACGCAGCAGCCAGAACCAGGTCAGGTAGCTGAAGAACGACACGATCAGGCCCTGGAACAGCAGGCTGCCAATCGACAGCGGGGTGAACTGCACGTGGGTGACCTGGCCACTGGCAACGGCAATCAACAGCAAGCCGACGAAGCCGACCGCCAGTTGGTAGAACAACGTCAAGGTTGCCGGTGCCTCAGACAACCGCGAAGCACGCACCACTACCGTCGTCGCCCCCCAGGCCAGGCCCGCCAATACGCCAAAGGCATCGCCCAGCAGCATGCGCCCGTCCAGTTGCTCCAACGAAACGCCGCCGGCAAAGGCAAAGGCAATGCCGCAGAACGCCAGCAGGATACCCAGCCATTGCAGAGGCCTGAGCCGCTCGCTTGGCAGCATGAAGTGCAGGCCCAGGGCCGTGAACACCGGTGCCGTGTAGAGGAATACCGACATGTGCGCGGCCGAGGTCAGCTTCAGGCCTTCGGCAATGAACAGAAACTCCAGGCCGAACAGCGCGCCGGCCAGCAGGCCTCCGCGCCAGGTGCTGGCCACCTGATCCCAACCGCCGCGAAAACACATCAGCAGCCCGACCAGAACCGCCGCCATGCCTGAACGCATGGCCTGCTGCATCACCGGCGCGATATCCGGCGCGGCCCACTTGATCATCACCTGCTGGATGCCCCAGATCAGGCACAGCACCAGCATCACTTGCAGGGCGAAGGCATCGGTATTGCGGCGGGTGGCGCTCATCGGGCGCTCCCGGTATCAGGCAACGACATGGCAGGTTCTCGGCAGAAGTGGATCCAGTGCCGATTATCAGCGGCGGCAGGCGCTCAATGCCAGCCTTGTGTTGCCTGCGTCAGGCAATCTGTGCCTTGGAAGCCACCTGATCGAAGGTAGCCTCGTCCAGCGGGTCGTCCTGCTCATCCAGTACCTGACGCGGGTGATCGTTGCCCGGAATACTGCTGTCCAGCAGGCTCAGCAGCCGCGAGCCACGCTCGGTGAGGACAAAATTCTCACCGTTGCCGCCCTCATCTTCCGGGCGTGAAGCAAAGTAACCGCGCTCGAACAGTATCTTTTCGTACTCACAGGCCAGCGTTTTCAGATGATCGAGATCGCCAGGTGCCGCACCTTCAGCCGCAAGCTGGGCAGCATGCTGCTCGGCATAGGGTCTGGGGGTGAAACTGTGTCCGGCGCTGTTCTGCGCTTCATGCAACAGGCGTTCGATCAGGTCCCAGTCGTAGGTGGTCATCGGCATAGCCTCAATCAGGGGTCGGTAAGATTGTGACCGGTGCGCGAGGCTGCGGTTCGACTGAACTTTCGCGTCCCGGCCAGGCTCAACCGCAAGACTTCACCCTGATTGCACAGGAGCCTGCCCATGAAGACCCTGATGAACATTGCTGCCGCCGCCAGCCTGTTGCTGGCCTTGCCCACCTGGGCCTGCACGCTGGAAGAAGCGACGGAGAAACGCGAAGAACTGGCCAAGGAAGTGAGCAAGCTTACCGAGCAGAATCCGCAGAAGGCCAAGGAGATCAACGATGAGTTGCAAGGCATGAAGCTTGAGAGTGCCAGCAAGGACTTGCCGGACAAGTGCCAGCTGATCGACAAGCGGTTGCAGGAGCTGAAGGCAGCGGAGAAAAAGACCTGAAATCGGGGTGAAGCTATCGCTGGCAAGCCAGCTCCCACAAGGTCTGTAGAAAACCTGTGGGAGCCGGCCTTGCCGGCGATGAGGCCGGCGCTTACTCCGCAGCCGGCGCCGGCTTGCGGCGCTTGAGCGGTGCCAGGCCATCGGCGCTGGCCAGTGGGGCATTAGGCTTCGGCTTGGCGGTCGGCTTGCGCTTGGCAACGACCTTCTTGTCGCCTTTCTTGTCAGCCTTTTTCTTCTTCACACCGGCAGCCTTGCCCGAGGCCTTGACCTTCTTCGGCCCGGTATAGGTGCCTTTGACTTCCTTGATCACCCGGCGCTCGAAGCTCTGCTTCAGGTAGCGCTCGATGCTCGACATCAGGTTCCAGTCGCCGTGGCAGATCAGCGAAACCGCCAGGCCTTCGTTACCGGCACGACCTGTACGGCCAATACGGTGCACATATTCGTCGCCGCTGCGCGGCATGTCGAAGTTGATCACCAGATCCAGGCCATCGACGTCCAGGCCACGGGCCGCGACATCGGTGGCCACCAGCACCTTGGCGCCGCCTTGCTTCAGACGCTCGATAGCCAGCTTGCGGTCTTTCTGGTCTTTGTCGCCATGCAGGACGAAGGCTTTGATGTCCTTGGCCACCAAATGACCGTAGATACGGTCAGCCATGACCCGGGTATTGGTGAAGATGATCGCTTTCTGGTAGGTCTCGTTGGCCAGCAACCACTGAACGATCTGCTCTTTGTGCTGGTTGTGATCAGCGGTAATGATCTGCTGACGGGTACCGTCGTTGAGCTGGCTGACGGTGTTGAGCATCAGGTGTTCCGGATCTTTGAGCACCTTGCCGATCATGTCGCGCAGGCCGGCGCCGCCGGTGGTGGCGGAGAACAGCAGGGTTTGTTCGCGGTTCGGGCACTCGCCGCACAGGCGCTCGACGTCTTCGGAGAAGCCCATGTCGAGCATGCGGTCGGCTTCGTCGAGGACGATGACCTGAACATGCTCCAGGTGCAGGTTGCCGGCATTGAGCTGCTCAAGCAGGCGACCCGGAGTGCCGATCAGCACGTCCGGCACCTTGCGCAGCATGGCAGCTTGCTCTTTGAAGTCTTCGCCACCGGTGATCAGGCCAGCCTTGATGAAGGTGAACTGCGCGAAGCGCTCGACTTCCTTGAGAGTCTGCTGGGCCAGCTCGCGGGTTGGCAGCAGCACCAGGGCGCGGATCTCGACGCGTTTCTGCTTGAGGTCGACCAGGCGATTGAGCATCGGCAGGACGAAGGCTGCGGTCTTGCCGCTACCGGTTTGCGCCGTCACCCGCAGGTCCCGTCCCTGCAACGCCAGCGGAATGGCCGCTGCCTGCACCGGGGTCGGCTCGACAAATTTCAGCTCGTCCACGGCTTTGAGCAGGCGTTCGTGCAGGGCGAATTGGGAAAACACGGGTGTACCTCGGGCATGTGCAAAAAATTCAGTTGCATAGGGTAACGTTTTCCGGCGTCGGAGCCGAATTTCTTTTGGCAACTTCTTGCCGATCCGCGCTCTAATGGCCTTGTTTTCGACTTGCGGACCCTCTACGACACCGTTATGGACATTCAACAGCTGTGGCAAAACACCCTGGACCTCTGGGGCACCCTCGATCAACACCCGATACTGCACGCCGGTATCGGCCTGGGCGTATTGCTGGTGATCGCCCTGCTGCTCGGCCGTGTGGCGCGCTTTCTGGTGCTGCACGCCGCCCGCCTGCTCGGCCGCCAGCCAGCCCTGCACTGGGTCAATGACCTGCGCGAGAACAAGGTATTCCAGCGCCTGGCCCAGACCACCCCGTCGCTGGTGGTGCAGTTCGGCCTGAAGCTGGTGCCGGAGCTGAGCGCCACCAGCCAGCATTTCCTCGGCAACGTTGCCCTGGCCTTCACCATCCTGTTCCTGACCCTGGCCCTGAGTGCCCTGCTCGACGCCCTGCTGGACATCTACGCACGCACCGAACATGCCCGCACCCGCTCGATCAAGGGCTATGTGCAGTTGGCCAAGATGGTCCTGTTCGTGTTCGGCGCCATCGTCATCGTCGCCACCCTGATCGACCGCTCGCCGCTGTTGCTGCTCTCAGGTCTCGGTGCCATGTCGGCAGTCATCCTGTTGGTCTACAAGGACACCCTGCTGTCGTTCGTCGCCAGCGTGCAGCTGACCAGCAACGACATGCTGCGGGTCGGCGACTGGATCGAGATGCCCCAGGTCGGCGCCGATGGCGATGTGGTGGACATTACCCTGCACACGGTCAAGGTGCAGAATTTCGACAAGACCATCGTCTCCATCCCCACCTGGCGCTTGATGTCCGAGTCGTTCAAGAACTGGCGCGGCATGCAGCAATCGGGCGGGCGGCGGATCAAGCGCAGCCTGTTCATCGACGCCGGCGGAGTGCGTTTCCTGCGCAACGATGAGGAACAGCGCCTGGGTGAAGTGCGCCTGCTGACCGACTACATCGCCCGCAAGCGCAGCGAGCTCAAGGCCTGGAACGAAGCCCAGGGCAATGTCGCCGAGCTTTCCGCCAACCGTCGGCGCATGACCAACATCGGCACCTTCCGCGCCTATGCCCTGGCCTACCTGAAGAGCCACCCGGAAATCCAGCCGAACATGACCTGCATGGTCCGCCAGATGCA
>RCUI01000301.1_pt1 | contig 18695 bp, 16 predicted proteins | sample 2166121 | NCBI WGS metagenome assembly RCUI01 (sample SAMN09932700, study PRJNA488358) | compost metagenome | feature: garden; material: soil; isolation source: compost soil in succinic acid-enriched culture | place: Germany: Experimental Botanical Garden Goettingen | collected 2016-01-27
GCGCGCCGAACAAGCTGTGCATCATGCCCGCCGGCCACGAATCCAACTGGGTGGTCAACGGCCCGATCCGCCTGGCGCACCTGTACATCAGCGAAGAACAGTTCGCCCTGGGCTGCATCCGCCTGCTCGACCGCGAACCGCGGGAAATGCAGCTGCAGGAGGCAACCTTTCTGGATGACCCTCAACAGGCGCTGCGCTTTCGCCAATTGATCAGCCTGGACTGGGACGAGCCTGGCGAGCGCTTGCTGGCCAGCAGCCTGGCCCATGGTATCGTCGACCATGCCGTACTCTGCCAGGCCGGCCTGCGCCAGGGCCTGCGCCTCAAGGGGGGGCTGGCACCGCACCAGCGTCGGCAACTGATCGACTACATCGAATCGCACCTGGACCAGGCCATCACCCTCGGTGAGCTGGCCGGGCGCTGCAACCTCTCCGAATACCACTTCGCCCGCATGTTCCGTGAGAGCTTCGGCCTGCCGCCGCACCAGTACGTGTTGGCCCGTCGCCTGCAACTGGCCTGCCGGTTGCTGCGCCTGGGCGACCTGCCACTGGGCCAGGTTGCCCTGCAGTGCGGCTTTGCCAGCGCCAGCCACTTCAGCAACCGCTTCCGCCAGGCGCTGGGAGCAACGCCCGGGGACTACCGGGCGGCGTTCAGGCGCTAGGCAACACTACCAGTACCGGCCCGAGCACCAGGCTGATCGCCAGCGCACCGAGCAACAGGCGTGGCTTGTACGGCAGCAGGAACACCCACAGGGTGACACCCGCCATCAACACCGCAAACAGCTCGACCAGGCCCATGGCCCAGCCGCTGTGATTCACTGCCAGCCACAGCGCCACCAGCAGCAACAGCCAGCCACCGATGCGCAGGCTGCGCAAGCGCGCCGCCGATGGCGCAGCGTTGAGCAGGTCCTTGTGGTGCTTCTCCATCGACAGGCAGAGGATGGCGAAACCGGCAAAGCCGAACAGAGCAACGGCCAGCATCAGTTCACCTCGCTTTCGATCAGGTTGGCGCTGGCTGCTTTCGCAGCCTTGGGTGCGCGTTTGGCCGCGACCACGGGCGGGCGCCACATTTTCATCGCCGCCCAGGCCAGGAACAGGCCACTGCCCAGGGCGGTGAGGTCGACGCCGGCCATGGCCCAGTCGCCCGCCGAAATCGAATGCACCAGGCCCTGGCCGGTGGTCAGCTGATTGAGCAGCGGCAAGCCGCCGTACAGCAGCGCCGCCAGCCCCAGTTGCTCCGCCCAGGCGCGACGCCCCGGCCGCAACATGGCGTGCAGTACCGACAATCCCCAGAGCAGGAAGAAGCTGTTGACCTCCCACCCTGCCCGGCCCTCAAGCCCGACCGGCAACAAGCGGTTGGCCCAGAAAAACGCTGCCACGCCGAGCAGCAGGCCGCTCATACTGGCGATGTTCAGTACCTCTACCAGGCGCAACTCGACGGGCTGGCTGCCGCTCTTGGCATGCTTGAGCTGACGCTTGCCCAGCCACAGCACCAGGCCCGTGCCGATCACGGCAGTGCCCGCAAGGCCGAAGAAGAAGTACAGCCAGCGCAGCCAGGGTCCGGCAAACACGCCCATGTGCAAGCCATACATGCCGCCGGAAATCAGCATCGGCGTGGCTTCGATCTTGCTTGCGCCCTGCAGCTCACCGTTGACCCCGTCATAGGTCCAGCCGCCACCGCGCATATGGGCAATGCGGTCACCGGCGTGCCGGGTGAAACGCACCCGGGCATTCTGATCGCCAGGGTTCTGCACCTCGATCCAGCCCAGGCGAGTGCCCGGCGCTTGCTCCTGAACCTTCTCGTACAGCGTCGGCAACGGCAGCAACGCCGCAGCAACACCGGTTGCCTTGGCCTCGCGCGGCGCGCCGAAGAGGTCATTGAAAAAGCCACGGGTGTTGTCGCCATAACTGGCGATGATGCTCGCCGGCATCACCATCGACATGAAGATCACCAGGCTGCTGTAGCTGATCATCAGGTGGAACGGCAGCACCAGCACGCCAATGGCGTTATGCCCGTCGAGCCAGGAACGCTGGCCCTTGCCCGGGCGGAAGGTGAAGAACTCCTTGAAGATCTTCTTGTGGGTAATGATGCCGGTCACCAGCCCCAGCAACATGATGAAGGCGGCGAATGTCGACAGCCAGCGCCCCCACGGATGCGGCATCTCCAGCTGGAAATGGAAGCGGTAGAAGAAGTCGCCGCCACGGGTTTCACGCGCCTGCACTTCCTCGCCAGTGGCGGGGTCCAGGGTCTTGTCGATAAAGCCGCGTCGCCCGGCGCCTTCGGCACGCCAGCCAACGCTCAGGGCAGGCTCGCGCGCCTCGGGCAGGCGGATGAACCAGCTGCCGGCGTTGGATGCATGCGCCTGCAGATAGGTCTGGGCCAACGCCAGGCTGGCTGTCGGGTCCAGCGCCCGGGTCGGCACCTCGGGCTGGGCCCAGTGTGTGATCTCTTCCTTGAAGTACGACAGGGTCCCGGTGAGAAAAATCGCGAACAGCAACCAGCCGAATATCAGACCGGTCCAGGTGTGCAGCCAGGCCATGGCCTGGCGAAATCCCTCTTTCATCAGCTTTTCACCCAATAGGCCAGGCCATTGATCGCGCCCAGCACAAGGCTTGGCAACAACACCCCAAGCCAGGCCTGCCACGCACTGCGGCTGGCAAAACACCAGAGGAAGGCCACCAGGTAGAACAGGAACGACAGCATCATGCCGCTGATCACTGCTTCAGCCTTGGGCATCGGCGCCAGCAGGCTGATGCACACGCTGGACATCGACGCCAGCAGGTAACCGCCAAATACGGCGGCCAGGCAACGCGACGTCACAGCCAGGCGATAACTGAGGGGCAGCCCGGCGGCTTTGCTTTTCATGGCATCCATTCCTTGTGAAGAGTCGCCAATAGTAATGATTTATATTCTCATAGGCAAAGCCGAGGGCGCCCAGCCTTAGAACGACAGGTCGACACCCACGGTGTAGCGACGGCCATCGAGCACGGTCTGGAAGTTCTCGTAGTCCACTTCCTTGTTGAACACGTTGTACACACCGGCCAGCAACTTGAGGTTCTTGGTCACCCGGTAGGTGCCGCCCAGGTCGACGAAGGTGTAGGACGGCGTGCCATCAGACATGGTGGTGCGGCCCAGGTAGTCTGAGGTGCGGCTGCGGTAGTTCATCCGCGCCCAGGTGCCCAGCTGATCGGTGGTCTGCCAGTCCAGGGTGGCGTTGAACATGTGGCGTGGCATCTGGTTCAGGGCCTTGCCCTTCTGCGGGCCACTCTTCTGCTCGGAGTCGGTGAAGGTGTAGTTGGTGGCCAGCGACAGGCTCTGGGTGATGTCCCAGTCCAGGGTCGCTTCGATACCGCGCATTTGCGCTTCATCGACGTTCACGCGGTCGCTGATGAACTTGTACGAGGTGCCGCCGATCTGGCACTGGCCCGACGCATTGCCGGTGCTGTCGGTGCAGCGGCGCTGTTCAGTGATCTTGTCCTTGAAGTCGGTGTTGAACACGGTAAGGCCGGTGGAGAAACCTTCCAGGTTGTCCCAGATCACGCCGATTTCCTGGCTCAGGCTCTCTTCGGGCTTGAGGTTGGAGTTGCCAACGATGATTGCCGGGTCGCCACCGCCGCCAGTGATCTGGCCCCAGTCATCGACCGCTGCGCGGATATCCGGCGAGCGATAACCGCTGGACACACCGCCCTTGACGGTCCAGTGCTCGGTAGGGTGATAAACCCCGTACAGACGCGGCGACCAGTGCGTGCCGTAGTTCTCGTCGCGGTCCATGCGCAGGCCGCCGGTCAGGGCGAAGTCATCGGTCAGGCGCCACTCGTCTTCGGCGAACAGTGCCCACGACCAACGCGTCAACTGGTTCACACTGGAGGCCGACGCCAGCTGGTTGCCTTCATCCGTCAGGTCTTCGTACTTGTACTGGCCACCGAAGGTGGTGATGTGCGATTCGCTGAAGTAAGAGACCTGGGAGTTGAGGACCGTGTTCTCCAGCTCCATGCGCCGGCCCGGGTTCTCGATTTTCTCGCGCTGCAGGTAGCTTTCACTGGTCAGGCTGTCCCAGCGGCCGGAGTGGGTGATCGAGAAGTTGGTGCGGTCGTAATCGTTTTCGCTGTCGGAAGAGCGCGCCGAGCGACCCACGGTAGCGTTGCGCTCCTGCTCGGACTTGCCCGCTTCCAGGGTGATGTCGTTGTGTTCGTCCGGGGTGAACGAGAGCTTGGCGGTGGCGCTGTCGGTACTCTGCTCGTTGAAGCCGTTGACGATGTGGTCTTCATCGCGATGGGAGGTCAGACCGTACAGCTGCAAGCCCACCAGCCCTTCAACCAGGGGCCCGGAAAGAAACGCACTGGTGGTGTTGTAGTCACCCGAGTCGGAGCGGTCCTGGAAGGTCGCTTCGCTGCGCAGGCCGCCATACCAGGTCGGTGTCACTTTGCGGGTGATGATGTTGATCACCCCCCCCATGGCGTCGGAGCCATACAGCGACGACATCGGGCCACGCACCACTTCGATCCGCTCGATGGCTTCAAGCGGCGGCATCCAGCCTTGCTCGATACCGGCACCGTCGCTGTTGGGACGGGTGGCCCGCGAGTCCTGGCGCTTGCCGTCGACCAGCATCAGCGTGTACTTGGACGCCATGCCGCGAATGCTGATGTCACTGGAGCTGGCGCCGCCGGTGACGACCACGCCGGGCACATCGCGCAGGGCGTCGGTGACATCACGGTAGGACTTGTTCTCGATCTGCTCGCGGGTAATCACCGAAATCGACGCCGGCGCATCCTTGATCTGCTGGGAGAAACCCGAGGCGGTCACCACCACGTTGTCCAGTTCCAGCGATTTGGCTTCGGCGCTGGCCTGGGCGGTGTACAGCGAGCAAATGGTGAGCGCAAGGCACGACTTGGTGAAAAACGGGGACACGAGGACCTCTCCCTGAGAACTGTAAAGATTGAGTAAATGCGTTCAAGGCGCGAATGCTAGAGATTCTCAATTGAGAGTAAAGCGTATTTACGATATTTACATTTTGCCGCGTCCGCGCTCGCCATCAGTCAGCGCCTGATTGCCGAGCACACTGCACCCCTCTACAATGCGAACAATTCTTATTCTGCTGCGCAGCTTGGCGCCGGAGTGTTCACGGTGCCCAGTGCGTCCTCCCCTTCTTCGCTCGAAGGCCTCTACCACGCCCATCACAACTGGCTGACCGGCTGGCTGCGCCGACGCCTGGGCTGCCCGGACAACGCGGCCGACCTTGCCCAGGACACCTTCATGCGCCTGTTGCAGGCCCGCGATACGCCGGCGCTCAACGAGCCACGGGCGTTCCTCACCACCGTGGCCAAGCGCGTGCTGTTCAATCACTACCGGCGCCAGGACCTGGAGCGTGCCTACCTTCAGGCACTGGCGCAGTTGCCGGAAGAACTGGCGCCGTCGGAGGAGCACCGGGCAATCATCCTGGAAACCCTGCTGGAGCTTGATCGCTTGCTCGACGGCCTGGCACCGCTGGTCAAGCGCGCCTTCCTGCTGGCCCAGGTCGATGGCCTGAGCTACGGCGAAATCGCGGCGCAGCTGAACATCTCCCTGGCAACGGTCAAGCGCTACCTGAACAAGGCGGCCTTGCGCTGTTACTTCGCCCTATGAACACCGCTCACCAGGAATTTTCACCACAGGTGGCCGAGCAGGCCGTGCATTGGTTGATCGAACTGCAGGGCGGCGGGCTCGACCCACGCCAACAGCTGGCCATGCAGCAGTGGTTGCAGGCCCACGAGGAACATCGGCGGGCGTGGGAGCATATCCAGCGGGTCAACCAACGGCTGAGCGGATTATCCTCACCCTTGGCCCATGCCACGCTTTCGGCGCCCCGTTCGGCAAGCCGCCGCCGGGCACTCAAGACCTTGCTGGTTCTCGGCGTCGGGGGGGCTGCGGGGCTGAGCCAGCACAATCCAATGCCCGGCCTGCTTGCCGACTTTCACAGCCCGGTCGGCGAACGCCGCCGCCTGCAGCTCGACGATGGCAGCCAGTTGCACCTGAACACCCGCAGCAGCGCCGACGTGCGCTTCGACCGCCAGCAGCGCCTGGTACGCCTGCTGGAAGGTGAGCTGCAACTCACGGTAGCCAATGACGCCAGGCCCTTGCACCTGCGCACTGACTTCGGCCTGCTGCAGCTCGAGAGCGGGCGCTACAACCTGCGCCAATTCGAGCGCTACAGCCTGCTCGCGGTTCATCAGGGAAGCGCCAGCCTTGCCGGCAACTCACTGGCCGCCGGCCTGCAAGCCCGCTTCAACGGCCCGCAATGGCACGGCAACCAGGGGCTGGACCCCAATGCCGGCGCCTGGGTGGACGGCATGTTGGTGGCGGCGCACCTGCGCCTTGGCGACTTTCTCGGCGAGCTGAGCCGCTACCGACGCGGCCAGCTCAACTGCGCCCCGGAAGTGGCCGACCTGTTGATTTCCGGCAGCTATCCCCTGGCTGACAGCGAGCGGATTCTCGACCTGCTGGAGGTGACCTTGCCGGTGCGGGTCAAGCGCTTTAGCCGCTACTGGGTCTCGGTGGAAGCCCGCGCCTGAATTTTTCCATCGCCCTGAGCCGTTTTTGCATCTCGCGTGACAGAGAAGGCAGAACCCTTTGCTTTGACCTTCTCAAGGACCTCCTGCATGCCCCTTCGACCGAGTCCCCTCGCCCAGGCCCTTCGCGCATTGCTGTTCGGTGCCGGCCTGAGCGTCGCCGCCGTTCCGGCCCACGCCAACGAAGCCGCAGCGCGCACCTACCACATCGCACCGATGTCGCTGGAAAACGCCCTTAACCAATTCGGCCGGGAAAGTGGCGTGCTGATCTCGTTCGGCTCACAGGTCACCCACGGCATGCAAAGCCCAGGGCTGGAAGGCCACCACAGCCCGCAGCTGGCGCTGGACATCCTGCTCCGGGGCAGCGGCCTGCAGGCCCGCGCCGAAGGTGAAAACGCCTTCAGCCTGCAACCGGCGCCGGCAGTAAACGCACCGCTCGAGCTGGGCACCTCGACGGTAGTCGGTGACTGGCTGGGTGTTGCGCAGCAGGACAATGTCTTCGAACATCCTGGCGCGCGAGACGTCATTCGTCGCGAAGAATTCGAACGCCAGGGCGCCACCACCGCCCGCGAAGTGCTCAACCGCATTCCCGGCGTCAACGCGCCGGAAAACAACGGCACCGGCAGCCACGACATGGCGCTGAACTTCGGTATCCGCGGCCTCAACCCGCGCCTGGCATCGCGTTCCACGGTGCTGATGGACGGCATTCCGGTGCCCTTCGCCCCTTACGGCCAACCGCAGCTGTCGTTCGCCCCGGTGACCATGGGCAACATGGATGCCGTGGACGTGGTGCGCGGTGGTGGTGCGGTGCGTTATGGCCCACAGAACGTCGGCGGCATCGTCAATTTCGTGACCCGGGCGATTCCCGATGAGCCGACGCTCAAGGCCGGCCTGCAGACCCAGACCAGCCCATCGTCCAGCCACGACGGCTTCAAGACCAGCGCCAACCTGCTCGCCGGTGGCACCAACGCCAACGGCCTGGGCGGCGCCCTGCTCTACTCCGGCACCCGTGGTGGCGACTGGCGCGAGCACAGCGACACCCAGATCGACGACCTGATCCTCAAGGGCAAGCTGCAGCTCGACGAGGCCAACAGCCTGCACGCCATGGCCCAGTACTACGAGGGCGAGGCGCAAATGCCCGGCGGCCTGAACGTGGCCGACTACGACGCCGACCCGTACCAGTCCACCCGCCTGCAGGACCAGTTCTGGGGCCGGCGGACGATGTTCAATTTCGGCTACGACTACAAAGAGGACGCCCGCCAGTTCAGCGTCAACAGCTTCTTCACCAAGACCCTGCGCAGCGGCTACCTGGACCAGGGCAGCTTTGTCTCGCTGTCGCCGCGCGAGTATTGGGTACGTGGCATCGAGACCCGCTTCTCCCAAGGTTTCGCCCTTGGCGAAAGCTGGCACGAAGTGGGTGTGGGTTATCGCTACATCAACGAAGCCGGCCACGAGCTGCGCTACCGCGAACCGATCAGCACCAACCAACTGCCCACCACCGCCAGCCGCAACGACCGCGACACCCGTGGCGGCACTGAGGCCCACGCGATCTTCCTCGATGACCGTATCGACATCGGTCAATGGACCATCACCCCGGGCATTCGCTACGAGATGATCGACTCCGAGCAGAGCAACAAACTCACCGGCCAGCGCTACCAGGGTGACTACAACACCGCCCTGCCCGCCTTGAACGTGATGTATCACCTGACCGACAGCTGGAACCTGTACGCCAACACCGAAGGCTCGTTCGGCAGCGTGCAGTACAGCCAGATGCCCAACCGGGTCACCAGTGGCGAGGTCAAACCGGAAAAGGCCCGCACCTGGGAGCTGGGTACCCGCTATGACGACGGCCTGTTGCAGGCTGAAATCGGCGCCTTCCTGATCAACTTCGACAACCAGTACGAGAGCAACCAGACCAACGACTCGGTGATCGCCCGCGGCGAAACCCGCCACCAGGGCATCGAGACCAGTATCAAATACGCCCTCGAAGGCCTGAACCCGGCGCTGGCAGGTTTTGATGTGTACGCCACCTACGCATTCGTTGACGCTAAAATCCGCGAAGACGGGCCGAACAAGGGCAATCGCGTGCCGTTCTCGTCACGTCACAAAGGCACCCTGGGCGTGGGCTACAGCGAAGGCCCGTGGCAGCTGAACCTAGACAGCACCTACCAGAGCGACCAGTTTGCCGACAACGCCAACACCTCCAGTGAAAGCGCCGATGGCAGCACCGGGCGCATCCCGGGCTACATGCTGTTCAGCAGCCGCGCGGGCTATGATTTTGGCCCGCAACTGTCGAACCTGAACGTCGCCGTGGGGGTGAAAAACATCTTCAATCACCCGTACTACACGCGCTCCTACGACGACAACAACAAGGGCAAGTACGTGGGTGAACCCCGTACGATATACCTGCAAACCTCCCTCGCGTTCTGATCCAGCGCATGCAAAAGCCCGGCCGATGCCGGGCTTTTGCTACAAGATATTTATCTTTGCAAAGGGGTTGAAAAGTTGCGCCAAGTGCCTGACCTTGTAGTCAAGAGGCGATGAGTTCCATCGGCCGCAACGGCCCATCGATTCTCTTGCGAGCTAGCTGAATAAGGGATTGAACTATGCAAATCCAAGTCAATAGCGACAACCATATTCAAGGCAACATTCGACTGGAAGAGTGGGTCCGCAGCACAGTAGAAAGCACGCTCGAACGATTTGATGAAGACCTCACCCGCATCGAGGTCCACCTGCGCGACGAGAATGGCGACAAGCCAGGTCCGCACGACAAACGCTGCCAGATGGAGGCACGCCCAAAAGGCCATCAACCGATTTCCGTAACCCACAAGGCCGCTTCGCTGGACGATGCCGTAGACGGCGCCGCCACCAAGCTGAACAACGCCCTGGAACACTTCTACGGCAAACTGCGCAGCAAACGCGCCGTCACCCAGCAAAGCGCCAGCGACGGCAGCGCAGACGGGCTGCTGCAGGAAGAGTTCCTGGAGAATGAACAAGCCCGCAGCGTTGGCTGAATGACATACCGCAGACGGTAAAAAGGCGAGCCCGGTGGGCTCGCCTTTTTTATGCCCATCGCAAACCGGTAAGAGCGAGGTTGCCCCGCGAGAGGCCAATACATCCAAAAAATCTGGTGTTGCCTCGAATACGGCCTGTCGCAATGGCGCACACTGGAACACCAATCGGGCCGGTAAATGCTACCGCTGCACCGCAGACAAAACCGGCAACAAATTTCCCACTCGATGCACCGGCGGCGGCTCCTATCAATGAGCCCGAAAAGCTCCCCACCTCCGTAAATCGAACTCTTTTGCACGCCTCAGTTTCCCCAGCCCGACAAACCTCCTGCACCTTGAGTGCCGACGCCCCGCCACCCAACGCAATACCTACATAACCACCCTATTTAAGATACTTCGCCGTTTTCGCTACCTGCTCCAAATGCGTGGCATACCCCGGAATCTGCCCCGCTCCACCGGCACGGCTCCAGTGATGCCCCACGCTTTTGGTGGAAATGCCCAGGTCACGGCGCAACATTTCATAGCTCCCCAGATTCAGTTGTTTGTTGAGAAAGGCACTCTTCAACTGGGCATCAAGGGTCTTGTACAACTCACGACGCGCCGCAAAGAAATCCCGGCTGTTCAAATGACCGTGGAGACTGAACGAACGTTGATGCAATTCCTCCAGCGCACGCAAGGTACCTTCCACCTGCCTCAGTCCTTGACCCAGCATCACCGTGCTGACCCCCATCGACAGGCTCGCGCTCCCCAGCAACCCGGCAATCTTGCCTGGGTAATCGGCCATGAAGTTGGCCTCTTCCTCGCTAAGCTCCGCCAGCGCATCGCGCACCTGCGCAGCGGCGTCCATCAGCTGGGCTTCTTCGCGGGTACACGCCGTTCCGTTGTCCGGGTCGCCGAGGATGAACAGTTCACCCGCCTTGAAGCCCTGGGCGAAGGTCGGGTTGATCCGTTGCAGGCGAGCTGGCAGGTGGGGGTTGCCCAACTGCGCCAGTACCTGCGGGCCGGACATGCTGCGGGGGACGATGTAGAAGCCCGGCTCCAGCGTGCCGGGGGTGGCGGTCATGACGGGCATGGAGCGGCTTGCAGGTGCAAAACCCGAGGCTGGCCCCGAGGGCGACGCGGTACGGATGTGCCCCACCTGCTCGGCGACCTTGGCTGGGGCCGGGGCACTGGCAACACGGTGCAACCAGGCGGTTGCTGCCGGACGGGCAACCGCACTGGATCAACACGTCATCCACCGCCATGGGTCGGCCATCGATCGTCCAGCCCGTTTCGCCTTCAGCGATTTTCCCGGACACGCCGCATAACGGGCACGGCGTGGTGGCATCCCCCAGGCGCAAATGGGGAACGCCACTCTGGGTGGAATGAGACTGGCTGCTCAAGCAGGTGGCGCCGCTGGTGGTCTGGTCGCCATGCTGCCTGGCGCCGCGGCCATTGATGTTCATGCGATGGACCGTCATGGAAAGATTCCTTGGGCAAATGACGCCCGGAACCTAGCACGGCAAATTCAACCTTCTACCCAGGCTGAAGCGATAGAGAAACCTCCTACGATATTTTCAAAATACCTGCTCCATTCAGCGGGCTGGCTGAACCAAATTTGCAATCACCCGGTCAATCTCTGCATGAATTCACCAGGTGAAGCACCATGTTCAACCCTTTCGAACAGATCAATGAGGCCTTCGCCTCGCGCTACCGGGTCAACCTGAGTATCGAGCGGCTCGACGGCAGTATCATGCTGACCCTTTCCACCGATCAGGGCGTGGTCGCCAAGCGTTTGATCAACCCCGCCCAGCGCAACGACCCCAAACGCTTGCAGCGGGTGATCGACAGCGTGCAGTCCAGCCTCGCTGTCGAGCACGTCCAGCCCGTTCTTGCCCACGTCGCCAGCCGCCGCCAGGCCGGGAAGGTCATTTGCCTTCCTCGATCTCCTTTCCATTAGCATCGATGGTTTTGGTCGACGGATAGCGATACGAGGCATAGCGCACCACCAGGATCGCGAATGCCAGCAGGAGGATGCCGCCGCACACATACAGCAGGCCCACATCCGGCGCCTTGTGGTGTGACACGTCGCCGATCAGCAAGCGGGTGAGCGCGGTGATCGCCACATACAAGAGGAAGCGGATGGGCATATGGTTGGTCTTGAAGTAGATCCCCACCATCGCCCCGAGCTCGAGGTAGATGAACAACAGCAGGATGTCATCGACACTGATGCCGCCCTTGTGGAGCATATCGATGAAGGTGGCTACCGCCGCGTAGGCGGTGATTGCACCAATGCCGAACAGGGCCAGGTAATGGAACGCCTCGACGCACAAGTTGCCCAGCGAGTCTGCCGAGCCATGCAGGCCTTTGCGCAGTTTGTCAGCCCATTTGATGTTCACGATTTTGGATTCCTCGATACGGCTGGAAGGATGATGCGGCATGCGCATGACGCTTTGTCTGCATGCAGTAAAAAGGCCAGGCACCCTGCTTGAGAAGGCGACCAAATGCCGCAAGGCACAGCCATCGCTGGCTGTGCCTTGTCCGTTCAACCGTGTATCAGGAAAATCCCATCATTCCAGGGCAGAGGCCGGGCCGAAGAATTCGTAACGGCTCTGCTGCTCTGGCACGCCCAGGCCCTTGAGGTGGCGCTTGATGGTGGCCATGAAGCCTTTGGGGCCGAGGAAGTAGGCGTCCAGGTCGCGCTCCTGTGGCAACCACTCCGCCAGTTGATCGGCACTGAGCAGGCCTACCGCATCGGCAGGTTCGCTGACACCGTCGTCCTCGGCGTAGCAGTAGAAGCGCTTGACCTGTGGATGACGCGCCGCCAGTTCATCGACCCAGTCACGGAAGGCATGCACCGCGCCGTTGCGCGCGCAGTGGATGAAATGCACCAGGCGGCCGCTTTCCAGTGCAGCCTCAAGCATCGGCAACGTCGGGGTAATACCCACGCCGCCGCTGATCAGCACTAGAGGTTTGTGACTGGCGCTGAGGGTGAACTCGCCCGAGGGCGGGAACAGTTTCAGCGTATCGCCCACCGCCAATTGCTCGTGCAGGTAGTTGGAAACCTTGCCACCGACTTCGTGCTTGACGCTGATGCGGTACTGGCCGGCATCGCTCAGGGCCGACAGTGAATAGTTGCGGCGCTGTTCTTCACCGTCGATGAACAACTGCAAGCCGATGTACTGGCCCGGCTCGGCCTTGAGGATCGCCCCGCCATCGGCCGGTGCGAAGTAGAACGAGACGATTTCGCTGCTCTCTTCGACGCGCCCGACCAGTTTGAAGTCCCGCGCCCCGCGCCAGCCGCCTGGCGCTTCGGCCTTCTGGGTGTACATATCGGCTTCGGCACCGATGAGAATATCGGCCAGTTGCTGGTAGGCCGCGCCCCAGGCGGCGATGACTTCAGGGGTAGCGATCTCTTTGCCAAGCACTTCTTCGATGGCGCGCAGCAGGCAGCTACCAACGATCGGGTAATGCTCCGGGAGGATCTGCAAGGCCACATGCTTGTTGATGATCTGGCCGACCAAGCCGCCCAGTTGCTCCAGTTGGTCGATGTGCCGAGCGTACATCAGCACGCCGTTGGCCAGGGCACGTGGCTGGTCGCCGCTGGCCTGGTGGGCCTGGTTGAACAGCGGACGCACTTCGGGGTATTCGCTGAGCATCAGCTTGTAGAAATGGGTGGTCAGCGCCTCACCACCGCTTTCCAGCAGGGGAACAGTGGCTTTGACGATCGCACGATCCTGGGCATTGAGCATTGAATGACTCCTGAGCCTGTGGCTTCTTGATGAATGCGTTAGCTATTTCAGGTTCCGTGCCAACTTTAAAATACTTATAAATCAATAAGATATAAATTTTTAAGTCAAAAAGACTACTACTGATATATAGTCATTTAGACCCACAGGAGTCTTTATGACAGCAAAATCCCTGCTCACCGCCCTGCTGCCCCTGGTCAGCGACCTGTCCCGTGACTTGCCCGAGTGCGAGCGCTACCGGCGCCTGCTCGAAGCCATGCGCAGCCTGCTGCCATGCGACGCCGCCGCGCTGCTGCGCCTGGACGGCGAATGGCTGGTGCCACTGGCGGTGGATGGCCTGAGTACCGACACCCTTGGCCGGCGCTTCAAGGTCAGCGAGCACCCACGCTTTGCTACCATTCTCAGCCGCAACGAGCCTACCCGCTTTGCCAGCGACAGTGACCTGCCCGACCCCTACGACGGCCTGGTCGAAGGCCTGCATCACCACCTGGAAGTCCACGACTGCATGGGCTGTCCGCTGTTCGTCGACGAGCAACCCTGGGGCCTGATAACCCTGGATGCGCTGGACCCGGAACAGTTCCAGCAGGTCGAACTCGATGCCTTGCAGGCCTTTGCCAGCCTCGCGGCGGCGACGGTGAATGTTGCCGAACGCATCGAGCGCCTGGCCTTGCGCGTCGAAGATGAACATGAACGCGCCGAGGTCTATCGCCAGGCCAGCGGCCAGCAGCACAAGGAGTTGATTGGCCAGAGCAAGGCGCACAAGCGCCTGCTCGAAGAAATCCAGTTGGTGGCCGGCAGCGACCTGACGGTGCTGATCACCGGCGAAACCGGCGTGGGCAAGGAGTTGGTGGCCCAGGCCATTCACCAGCAGTCGGGGCGGGCCGACAAACCCATGATCAGCCTCAACTGCGCCGCCCTGCCCGACACCCTGGTCGAGAGCGAACTGTTCGGCCATGTGCGTGGCGCGTTCACCGGCGCGGTCGGCGAGCGCCGCGGCAAGTTCGAGTTGGCCAATGGCGGCACCCTGTTCCTCGATGAAGTGGGCGAGTTGTCGCTGACCGTGCAGGCCAAGCTGCTGCGGGTGCTGCAAAGCGGGCAACTGCAGCGCCTGGGTTCGGACCAGGAGCATCGGGTCGACGTACGCCTGATCGCCGCCACCAACCGCGACCTGGCCGAAGAAGTGCGCGCCGGCCGCTACCGTGCCGATTTCTATCACCGTTTGAGTGTGTACCCGCTGCTGGTGCCGCCGCTGCGTGACCGTGGCCGCGATGTGCTGCTGCTCAGCGGCTACTTCCTTGAACAGAACCGTTCGCGCATGGGCCTGGGCAGCCTGCGCCTGAGCGCCGAGGCCCAGGCCGCCCTGCTGGGTTACGACTGGCCGGGCAACGTGCGCGAGCTTGAGCACCTGATCGGCCGCTCGGCGCTCAAGGCCCTGGGCCAGCATCGTCAACGACCGAAGATCCTCACCCTCGACGCCACCGATCTGGACCTGCGCCCGGTCGAGCCCTCCGCCCTCACCGCCCAAGTGCCGCACGTTGTTGATGCGCCGCTACCCGGCGGCGACCTGCGTCAGGCCATGGACGACTACCAGCGCCAGTTGATCCAGGCGAGCCTTGAGCGACATCAGCACAACTGGGCCAGCAGCGCCCGTGAACTTGGGCTGGACCGGGCCAACCTGAGTCGCCTGGCCAAGCGTCTGGGGCTGCGCTGATTTGAGCTGAAGGATTAAAGCCATGGGCTGGCGGGTCGATAACCCGGCATCTCCCCATTCAATCTGTCCTGAAGGTGCCTATGGCCACGCAAAACGCTCGCGCGGACTCGCTGTCGTTGCTGCTGTTCACCCTGCGCAGTGGCAAGCTCATGGCGATCAACCTGCTCAAGGTCAGTGAAATCATCCCCTGCCCGTCGCTGACCCGGCTGCCGGAGTCGCACCCCCACGTCAAAGGCGTGGCCACCTTGCGCGGCAACTCGCTGTCGGTGATCGACCTGTCGCGGGCCATCGGCGAGCGCCCGCTGGAAGACCCCGCCGGCGGCTGCCTGATCGTCACCGACATCAGCCGCTCCAAGCAGGGCCTGCACGTGCAGGCGGTGAGCAAGATCGTCCATTGCCTGAGCACCGACATCAAGCCGCCACCCTACGGCTCGGGGAGCAAGTCGTTCATCACCGGCGTGACTCGGGTCGACAACACACTGGTACAGGTGCTGGACATCGAGAAAGTCATCCACGGCATCGCCCCGCCCACCCACGATGTGCTCGGCAGCGAGCTCAGCAGTGAAGACGCCGCCGTGCTCGCCGCCACCAATATCCTGGTGGTCGATGACAGCCAGGTCGCCCTGCAGCAGTCGGTACACACCCTGCGCAGCCTGGGGATCGAATGCCATACCGCGCGCAGTGCCAAGGATGCAATCAACACCCTGCTGGAGCTGCAAGGCACCGATCAGGAAATCAACGTGGTGGTCTCGGACATCGAAATGTCCGAGATGGACGGCTTTGCCTTCACCCGTACCCTGCGTGAAACCCCGGACTTCAAGCACCTGTATGTGCTGCTGCACACCTCGCTCGACAGCGCGATGAACAGCGAAAAAGCCAGGGACGCCGGCGCCAACGCGGTGCTGACCAAGTTTTCCTCGCCCGAGCTTACCGACTGCCTGATCGTCGCGGCGCGGGCGGTTGCCTTCGCCGAGCATTGATAAGCCCTCGGCACTCACTGCGCTTGAATGTGCCTGAACCTCAGGCACAATCGAGCCCATTGTCGACCGAGGTTCCGCCATGAAAGCCCTTCTCTTTACCCTGCTCGGTTGTGCGCTGCTCAGCACCGCCGCCCAGGCCTCCAGCGATCAGGCCTGGAGCGATCACAACACGCAGATGAGCCAACGCTGCATCGCCGCCAGCGGCCTGAAAGACGCCAAGGCCGTGGGCAAGCCCGCCGAATTCGACGACCGTGTCGGCTACAGCGCCCTGCTGCTCGAAGGCCGCTACCCGCAAAAGCACATGAACAACCGCAAGGGCAGCGAATTGTGCCTGTTCAACAAGCAGGACAAGACTGCCTTTGTCACCGAATGGACGCCCGGCACACCGTGAATACTGCTCAAACCCGCGATATCCATTTCGACTGCACCGGTTGCGGCAAATGCTGCACCGGCCATCACGTGCCCCTGACCCTGAGCGAAGCCCGTCAGTGGACCGGCGCCGGTGGCCAGGTAATTGTCCTGGTCGAAGCCTTCATGGCCGATGGGCTGGGCTTGCCGGCCGATCAGCGCGAGCATGCCCTGCGCCGTTCCTGGCCCGTCCCTTGCGGCAGCACCGAGGCACATGTGGCGATCACTTTCGCCGCCTTCAACCCGGAGCGTTGCCGCAACCTGGACGCGGACGACCGCTGCACCATCTACGAGCTCCGCCCGCTGGTGTGCCGCATCTATCCGATGGAGATCAACCCCCATATCCCGCTGCGCCCCGACGCCAAGGACTGCCCCGCCGACGCCTGGCAAAGCGGGCCGGTACTGATCCACGGCACGCAGCTGGTCGACCATCGGCTGGCGCAATTGATCGAGCAATCACGCCAGGCCGACCGCGACGACATCCGTGGCAAGGTTGCCATCTGCCAGGCCCTGGGTATCGACACCAGTGCCCTCAAGGGCAATGGCTTTACCGCCTACCTGCCCAATACCCAGGCGCTGGATCAGGCGCTGCGACAAGTAAACGCCACCGCTGAAATCGCAGCCTGGACCCTGCATGTGGTCGATCCCGAGCTGTGTGAACAACTGACCGCGAGCGGGGCCCAGGTACGCAGCGAAGGCGCCGACTACTACAGTTTCATCGGCTTCTGACCCACTCAGTGGCAGCGCCGCCAGAACTCGTCGGCCAGGCGGCGCAGGTCTTCGGCAAGGCCGGCCACATCGGTGGCGCTCACGTGGCTTTGCTGGCCGACCTGCACCGTTGATTCGCTGGCCTGGCGAATGCTGATGATGTTGCGGTTGATGCTCTCGCTGACCTGGCTCTGCTGTTCCACCGCCGCGGCAATCTGCAGGCTCATCTCGCTGATCTGGTTGACCCGCAGGCTGATACCATCCAGCGCACCGGCGGCGCGGCGGGCCTGCTCCACACTGTGCCCGGCGTGCTCGCTGCTCTGCTGCATCACCTGCACGGCCTCGCGCGCTCGGTTCTGCAAGGCGCTGATCATGCGCTGAATCTCGTGGGTCGATTGCGCCGTGCGCTGGGCCAGACCGCGAACTTCATCGGCGACCACGGCGAACCCTCGCCCCTGGTCGCCTGCCCGGGCGGCCTCGATGGCGGCATTGAGTGCCAGTAAGTTGGTTTGCTCGGCGATCCCGCGAATCACCTCCAGTACCCCGCTGATATCACTGCTGTGGCTTTCCAGGTTGTGGATAACCTCGGTGGCGGCATCCAGTGAGTTGGCCAGCGCCTGGATGGCACTGCGATTCAGCTCCACCAGTTGATGCCCGGCCCGGGTCTCGCCTTCGGCATGGTCGGCTGCGACCGACGCCTGCTGGGCGTTGCTGGCCACCTCGGCGACGCTGGCGGCCATCTGGTTGACGGCCGTGGCCACTTGGTCGGCCTCGCTCTGCTGCTCCAGGCTGTTGCTGTGGCTGCATTGCAGCGATTGCGCCAGTGATCCGCTGTGCCCGGCCAGGCGTCGGGACGTGTCACCGATGCGTCCGACCACCGCCCCCAACTGGCCCTTGAGCATGCGCAGGGCAAAGTCGATCTGGCCGATCTCATCCCGCCGCCCAGTGTACAACTGCTGGCTCAAGGGGTTGTCGGCGATACTGCGGGCTTCGCTGCACAGGCGCTGGAACGGCTTGAGCAATGCGAGAATGACCAGCGCACTCAGGCCGCTGGCCAGCAACACCTCCACTGCGCCTTGCCAGGGCAACACCGGCAGTATCAAGCGACTGAAAACCGATACCAGCACCAGCCCCAAGGTAACCCCCGCCCACAACTGCCAACCCAGGCCCACCACCGGCAAGCGCTGCCACCAGGGTTGGCGGCCGTTGCGCAGGTGCGCGTAACAGCGTTCCGCGGCCTCGACCTGGGCGGCGCTGGGCTTGGTCCGTACCGATTGGTATTCCACCGTTTGGCCTTGACTGGCGATGGGTGAAACGAAGGCGCTGACCCAATAATGGTCACCGTTTTTGCAGCGGTTTTTCACCAGCCCCATCCACGAGCGACCACGCTTGAGTGTCTGCCACATCTGCTCGAAGGCCTGGGGCGGCATGTCCGGATGGCGCACGATGTGATGCGCGCTGCCCATCAGTTCCTCGCGGCTGAAACCGCTGATGCTGACGAAGTCGTCATTGGCGTAGGTGATGCTACTGGAGAGGTCAGTGGTGGAAAGAATATTGGCGTCACCGGGATAATCCACATTGCGACCGGTCACAGGCAAATTGCTCT
>RCUI01000303.1_pt1 | contig 18605 bp, 18 predicted proteins | sample 2166121 | NCBI WGS metagenome assembly RCUI01 (sample SAMN09932700, study PRJNA488358) | compost metagenome | feature: garden; material: soil; isolation source: compost soil in succinic acid-enriched culture | place: Germany: Experimental Botanical Garden Goettingen | collected 2016-01-27
GCAACCAAACAACAGAAAAGGCCACTTTGAAAAAAGTGGCCTTTTTTGCATCTGCAATTCGGTCATCCCCCTCCCCCAGCCCGCGCGGCAATATGAATTTTGTTTAACTATCCTCTAGGCAGGCAGCGGCCCGATCATAGGCGCCACTACTCTCCATAGGGATTGCTACCTTGGCTGGATACTTTCCTCCTGGCGTGCACCATCAACGAGGTGCTTGATGCGCAGCCAGATATCCGAAACAGAAGCGTCCGTTACTTCCGCTTTGCCCAACGCAGCCCAGCATTTGCGCTGGATTGACCGTTTGAGTCGCTATCGTCAGCCCATCAGCCTGGCCGTGACCTTGCTGCTGTTCACCATTGCCCTGATCGCCTGTCGCCATCTGCTCAGCGAACTGGACATCTATGCACTGCATGACTCGTTGCTCGCTGTACCGCCCGCAGCCCTGACCGGCGCAGTTCTGGCCACCGTCGTCGGCTTCATCATCCTGCTCGGTTACGAATGGTCAGCCAGTCGCTATGCCGGCGTTCAATTGCCGCTACAGACCTTGGCCATGGGTGGGTTCAGCGCGTTCGCCATTGGTAACGCCATAGGCCTGTCGCTCCTTTCCGGTGGCTCGGTACGCTACCGGCTGTATGCCCGCCAGGGTGTTGCTGCCGCTGAAGTTGCACGCATGACCCTGTTCGCCAGCCTTTCGCTGGGCTGTGCGCTGCCGCCGCTAGCAGCCTTGGCAACCTTGAGCAACTTGTCGGCGGCAGCGGCAGCGCTGCATCTTCCCCAAGCACTGCTGGCAGCTATAGCCCTGGCTGTACTGGGCCTGGCACTGCTGTTGATGTACGGCCTGTACCGTCGCCGCCTGCCGGAGCAACCCCTGGCAGACAATCTACTGGTGCGCATCGGGCGCCGCACCCTGCGCCTGCCTGGAGCACGCCTGACTTTCCTGCAATTGCTGATTACTGCGCTGGATGTTGCGGCAGCGGCGACCGTGCTGTACCTCCTGCTACCGGATGCACCGCCCTTCGGCGCCTTCCTACTGGTGTACCTGCTGGCCCTTGCTGCGGGTGTACTTAGCCATGTGCCCGGCGGCGTCGGGGTGTTCGAGGCAGTCCTGCTGGCGGCCTTTGCCGATCAGCTGGGCGCGGCGCCGCTGGCTGCCGCCCTGCTGCTCTATCGCCTGATCTATGTAGTGCTTCCGCTGCTGCTGGCTTGCGCCCTATTGCTGGCCAGCGAGGCACGGCGCTTCATCCTTGCCCGTCAGGCTATCAGGGCCGCGTCTGGATTGGCGGCGCCGGTACTGGCCGTCCTGGTGTTTCTCTCCGGTGTCGTACTGTTGTTTTCCGGAGCAACCCCGGAGATCGACGAGCGCCTGCAACACCTGGGCTTTCTGATCCCTCATCGGTTGATCGACGCATCGCATTTCGGCGCCAGCCTGATTGGCGTGCTATGCCTGTTGCTGGCTCAAGGCCTGCGCCGACGCCTGTCCGCCGCCTGGATGCTGACGACCATCTTGCTGCTGGTTGGCGCCCTACTCTCGCTGCTCAAGGGGTTTGACTGGGAAGAGGCCAGCATCTTGACCTTCACGGCCTGCCTGCTGGCCCTGTTCCGCCGCTCCTTCTACCGCCCCAGTCGCCTGCTGGAGCTGCCCTTCTCGCCGGTCTATCTGGCCGCCAGCGCCTGTGTTCTGGGAGCATCGATCTGGTTGCTGCTGTTCGCCTATCAGGACGTGCCCTATAGCCATCAACTCTGGTGGCAGTTCACCCTGGATGCCGACGCCCCGCGCGGCCTGCGCTCAGCCTTGGGGAGTGCGGTATTGCTGGTGGCAGTGGCCCTGACGTGGTTGTTACGCACCGCACGCCCGGTGATTCACCTACCGAACGCGCAAGAACTGCAACGAGCCAGCGTGATCCTGCAGGCTTCCGACCAACCGGATGGCGGTCTGGCGCTGACCGGCGACAAGGCCTTGCTGTTTCATCCCGATGGCGATGCCTTCCTGATGTACGCCCATCGCGGCCGCAGCCTGGTCGCGCTGTACGATCCGATCGGCCCGGCACAAAAGCGAGCCGAGATGATCTGGCAGTTTCGCGACCTGTGTGATGTGCACCACGCTCGACCAGTGTTCTACCAGGTGCGCGCAGAGAACCTGCCGTTCTACATGGACATCGGCCTGACGGCGATCAAGCTCGGCGAAGAGGCACGGGTCGACCTCAAGCGCTTCGACCTGGACGCCAAGGGCAAAGAGATGAAGGACCTGCGCTACACCTGGAATCGGGGTGGCCGCGATGGCTTGAGCCTGGAAGTGCATGAACCGGGACAAGCGCCCCTTGATGAACTCAAGGTCATTTCCGATGCCTGGCTCAGTGGCAAGAACGTCCGCGAGAAAGGCTTCTCCTTGGGCCGCTTCAGCCCCGAGTACCTACAACACTTTCGCATCGCCCTGATTCGCTTCGAAGGGCGCCCGGTAGCCTTTGCCAACTTGCTGGAAACCCATAGCCGAGAGCTTGCCAGCCTCGACCTGATGCGCGCCCACCCACAAGCACCGAAGCTGACCATGGAGTTCATGATGATCGGCTTGATCCAGCACTATAAAAGTCAGGCTTACACCCGCTTCAGCCTGGGCATGGTGCCACTTTCCGGCCTGCAACCCCGCCGTGGTGCGCCGTTGACCCAACGCTTGGGCTCGATGGTGTTCCAGCGTGGCGAGCAGCTCTATAACTTTCAGGGCCTGCGCCGGTTCAAAGACAAGTTCCAGCCGGACTGGGAACCCCGCTACATGGCTGTGCCCGCCGGACTCGATCCACTGGTGGCACTGGCTGACACCGCCGCCCTGATCGCAGGCGGCCTGACCGGACTGGTGAAACGCTGATGATTCGACGCTACTGGCTGCACCTGCTGGCGGCCCTTCTACTGGCTCTACTGGCTGGGGCCTTGGGCTTCTGGCTGTGGACCCGCCCCGCACCTGAGGCGCGCCTGGAACACCTGACCCTGGACGATGGCAGCAGCCTGACCCGGGTGACCCCTGGCACCCACCCCAAAGCACGGGTAGCCGTTGCCGTGCTGCAAGATCAGGCGCTGACCGACAAGCAACTGCTGAACCTGAGCCAAAGCAGTGAGGCGCAAATGGTCCAGGTGATCCTGCCGCCCACCGATTGCACCTTGCAACACACCGCCTTGAACCATGCCCTGCAACAACTGCAAGGCCCGGCGACCCTGGTTGCCGGTATCGGCCCAGGTGCCGCCCAGGCCTGGGAATGGCTGGCCACCCAGACAGACGACAAGGCCCAGGCTATCTCGGTGGATTTCAGTGTCGAGCGTCCCGGTTGCACCACAGCGCTGCCCAAGTCGGCGACCCACGGCCACTGGAACGTGGCCTGGAATGACAACCCCGATGACGCCAGTGCGGCATTTGTTCGAGACCAAGCCAATGCTGAGACCAGCATCAGCGATTACGACATTCATTTGCCGCAAGTACTCAAAGCTCAGCTGAGCCAAGCCTTGCTGGGCGAAGAAGGTAACGCCTTGAGCATCCCAGTGGTTGAAGTGCCGGCCGGGCAGACCACCGATACCGTGACCCTGTTTCTCTCCGGTGATGGCGGCTGGCGCGATTTGGACCGCGATGTGGCTGGTGAAATGGCCAAGCTTGGCTATCCGGTGGTCGGCATCGACACCTTGCGCTACTACTGGCAACACAAGACACCGGAACAAAGTGCCGTCGACCTGTCGGAACTAATGCAGCACTACCGGCAGAAATGGGGCACCAAGCGCTTTGTGCTGACCGGCTATTCGTTCGGCGCCGATGTCTTGCCCGCTATCTATAACCGCCTGCCCGCCGAAGACCAGAAGCGTATCGACGCCGTTATCCTGCTGGCCTTTGCCCGCAGTGGCAGCTTTGAGATCGAGGTTGAAGGCTGGCTAGGCAATGCCGGCAAAGAAGCGCCTACCGGGCCGGAAATGGCCAAACTGCCGGCAGCGAAAGTGGTGTGCATCTATGGCGAGGAAGAGGCTGATGAAAGCGGCTGCACGGATCACACGGCGGTTGGCGAGCGGCTGAAGCTGCCGGGTGGACATCACTTCGACGAAAACTACCCGGCCTTGGCCAAGCGCTTGATCGGTGATATCGAGAGTCGCCAGGGCAAGACCAGCGTTGCCGAGCAGAACTGACACATTCCGGTGGGAGCCGCGCCACGACGGCTCCCACCGGACATCAGATTTCCACCTGGGTACCCAGCTCAATGACCCTGTTCAGCGGCAGCTTGAAAAAGCGCAGGTTACCGTTGGCGTTCTTCAACAGGAAGGCAAACAACATCGCCCGCCAGTGCGTCATGCCCACCAGCCGCGAAGGGATCACGGTCTCACGGCTGAGAAAAAAGGTGGTGCGCATGGGGCTGAAATCCAGCCCCTCCAGATGACACAGCTTCAACGCTGCCGGCACATCCGGTTCGTCCATGAAACCAAAGTGCAGAAGTACCCGGTAGAACCCCTCCCCATAGGCTTCGACCTCGAAGCGTTGCTGCGCTGGCACCCGTGGCATGTCCTCACTGACTACCGTCAACAGCACCACCTGATTGTGCAACACCTGGTTATGCAACATGTTGTGCAGCAAAGCATGGGGGACGGCGTCTGGTCGCGCAGTCAGAAAAATCGCCGTGCCTTCGACCCGGTGCGGTGGTTGCACACGGATGCTGGCAATAAACAGTGGCAACGGCAGGCTACCTTCATCGAGGCGCTCTACCAGGATCTGCTTGCCGCGCTTCCAGGTGGTCATCAGCACAAACAGGGCAATCCCCGCCAATACCGGAAAGGCGCCGCCTTGCACCACTTTAGGGACGTTTGCAGCAAAGAACAGACCATCGACAAACAAAAAGCCCAGCAACACGGGCACCGCCAATACCGGTGGCCACTTCCACAGCAACAGCATCACCGTGGACACCAGCAGCGTGGTCATCAGCATTGTCCCGGTCACGGCTACCCCATAGGCCGAGGCCAGTGCCCCGGACGACTCGAAGCCCAGCACCAGCAAGACCACGCCAACCATCAGCGCCCAGTTCACCGCCCCAATATAGATCTGGCCCTGCTCGTCGCTTGAGGTGTGCTGGATTTGCATGCGTGGCACGTAGCCAAGCTGAATGGCTTGCCGGGTCAGGGAGAAGGCCCCGGAGATGACCGCCTGAGAGGCAATCACTGTCGCCAAGGTGGCAAGACCGACCAGGGGTATCAATGCCCAGCCCGGTGCCAATAGATAGAAGGGATTGCGTGCAGCTTCAGGGTTTTGCAGCAACAAGGCGCCCTGACCGAAGTAGTTGAGCACCAGCGCCGGTAGCACCAGGATGAACCAGGCCCGGGCAATCGGCTTGCGGCCGAAGTGGCCCATGTCGGCGTACAGTGCCTCGGCACCGGTCAACGCCAGCACCACAGCCCCCAGGATCGCCACCCCCATGCCCGGATGGACAATAAAGAAGCGTACCGCCCAGAGCGGATTGATCGCCTTGAGCACTTCCGGGCTCTGGGCAATGCCATGCACGCCCAGCGCCGCCAACACCAAAAACCAGGCCACCATTACCGGCCCGAACAGAATACCGATGCGTGCGGTGCCATGCTTCTGGATCAGAAACAGCCCCACCAGCACCACCAGAGCCACCGGCACCACCCAGTGATCGATGCCATCGAAGGCCAGCTCCATCCCCTCCACCGCCGACAACACCGAGATCGCCGGGGTGATCATGCTGTCGCCATAAAACAGCGCTGCGCCGATCAGGCCGCAGACCACCATGACTGCGCGCAGCTTGGGGTAAGGCGCAGACGCACGTCTGGCCAGGGCGGTCAGGGCCATGGTGCCGCCTTCACCCTGGTTGTCGGCACGCAGGATGAACAGCATGTACTTGATCGACACCACCCAGATCAGTGACCAGAAGATCAGCGCCAGGATGCCCAGTACCCCGTCGTGATTGACCGGCACACCATAGTCGCCGGAAAACACCTCCTTGAGGGTGTACAGCGGACTGGTACCGATATCGCCGTAAACCACCCCTACCGCCGCTACCAGCAAGCTCAACGGCTTCGCTGCCGAATGCCCGGAATCTGCCTGCTCGCTTGCCTGAACCATCCGCCACTCCCGCAACCAAGACCCTTGGGCCGGTAAAATTCACGCCAGACACTGAGTGCTCTGTTACCGCACCGCTGGAGCCATCAGGACCCGATAGAAACACAGGCACAGTGCCGCGAAGCATAGCCCAGGGTTTGCCGCTTTTCTGCTGGCCAAATGACACCACCGTCTTTAGCATTGCGCGCTTTTCACCAGGAGCGGTGCATGCGCCATCTCAGGAGCCTGACCCGGGCGTTGCATAAACAGCAGATCGAGGGCATTACCTTTTATCTTGATCCGCAGCAGCATCAAGCGTTGGCTACTGCCGTGCGAAGCTTTATTACCGCACCGCAACAGCACACCGCCCTGGACGTGCCGGAAGCGACCCGCGGGGTTTTCCTGTTGCACGGTGAGCGTAAATGGGTGCTCAAACACAATCGTCTGACCCATTGGAAAAAGCAGTTGCAGAACTACCTGGGGTTGAAAAAGGCCTTCGGTCTGCATGATCTGACCAACGAATTCATCAATCTCTGGGCAGTGTCCGCCAAGTCCGCCTGTGCCCCGAGCATTGCCGCCTTCGGCTACAAGGGACGATTTCCGTTCCTCAAAGAGGAATACCTGCTGGTTGGCTTTCTGGAAGACCACTGCAGCGTTGATGAGCGGTTGACTGCACATCCCGAGCAGGCCGCAACCTTGCTGCCTGAAGTCTTCCGGCTGTTTGCACGCATGCTTGATGAAGGCTTCGTGCACATGGATCCTCACCCCAAGAACATCCTGATCGCCCCTGATGGTGGGCTACGTTTGATCGACTTCGAATGTTGCGCTCACTCAGTGCTGGATCGCGACTTCAGCCTGGGATTTTTGATGGGCTATTTTTTCCATTACTGGATCAAACGATTCATCTCGCTGGACGACTACCGGGCGTGCTGCGAGCAGTATTTGCAGGCCGAGCAACCGACCTTGCAACGTAGCGTTTTCATGCCTGTATACGAGCGTTTTCTCAATGGAAAAGTCTCTCGCACAACTCGCTACTCGATTCTTACCTGCCCGAAGGCGCAGGCAACGTTCAAGGCGCTGTAGCGCCTACGTGCATCAGCAATGCCCTTGCACGCTCCAGAGCGCGGCAGCCAGCGGCTTGGGGAGAGAACGCCCGGGCACAGCACTCGTCGTTTTTCCCTGTTTAAAGCTGGTCAACTCCGTTGCGCACCGCTAGAATTGCGCACTTTTTGATCAGAGGCGCTGCTAGCGCCCAACAGGACAGCGGGCTTGTGGCACGACTGTCCCCATTACACCGAGGTTAGTCATGTCCACCACTCCTACGCCCACCACGCCTAAGGTCGGCTTCGTCTCCCTGGGTTGCCCCAAAGCCCTGGTCGATTCCGAACGCATCCTGACCCAACTGCGCATGGAAGGCTACGAAGTCGTGCCCACCTATCAGGATGCCGATGTGGTGGTGGTCAACACCTGTGGCTTCATCGACAGCGCCAAGGCCGAGTCGCTTGAAGTGATCGGCGAAGCCATCAAGGAAAACGGCAAGGTCATCGTCACCGGCTGCATGGGTGTCGAGGAAGGCAGCATCCGTGACGTGCACCCGAGCGTACTGGCCGTGACCGGCCCGCAGCAGTACGAGCAAGTGGTCAACGCCGTGCACGAAGTGGTTCCGCCGCGTCAGGATCACAACCCGCTGATCGACCTGGTGCCGCCACAGGGCGTCAAGCTGACCCCGCGCCACTACGCCTACCTGAAGATTTCCGAAGGCTGCAACCACAGCTGCAGCTTCTGCATCATCCCGTCGATGCGCGGCAAGCTGGTCAGCCGTCCGGTCGGTGAAGTCCTCAGCGAAGCCGAGCGCCTGGTCAAGGCCGGGGTCAAGGAGATCCTGGTGATCTCCCAGGACACCAGCGCCTACGGCGTCGACGTCAAGTACAAGACCGATTTCTGGAATGGCCGACCGGTCAAGACGCGCATGCTCGAACTGTGCGAAGCGCTGAGCAGCCTGGGTGCCTGGGTGCGCCTGCACTACGTCTACCCCTACCCGAACGTCGACGACATCATTCCACTGATGGCCGCCGGCAAGGTCCTGCCGTACCTGGACATCCCGTTCCAGCACGCCAGCCCGAAAGTGCTCAAGTCGATGAAGCGTCCAGCCTTTGAAGACCGGACCCTGGCGCGCATCAAGAAGTGGCGCGAACAGTGCCCACAGCTGATCATCCGCTCGACCTTCATCGTCGGCTTCCCGGGTGAAACCGAAGAAGACTTCCAGTACCTGCTCGACTGGCTGACCGAAGCCCAGCTCGACCGCGTCGGCTGCTTCCAGTACTCGCCTGTCGAAGGCGCCCCGGCCAACGACCTGGGCCTGGATGTCGTCCCTGATGACATCAAGCAGGAACGCTGGGATCGCTTCATGGCCCATCAGCAGGCAATCAGCACTGCTCGCCTGCAACTGCGCATCGGCCGCGAAATCGACGTACTGATTGATGAAGTGGAAGAAGAAGGCTCGGTAGGCCGTAGCTACTTCGACGCCCCGGAAATCGACGGCAACGTGTTCATCGATGGCAACCACGGCTTCAAGCCTGGTGACACCGTCCGCTGCCGCGTTACCGACGCTGATGAGTACGACATGTGGGCTGAGCCGATCTAAGCTGGCTCTACGCAAAATAGCCCTGCCAGTTATGGCGGGGCTTTTTTTTGGTTCTTCAAGGATTAGCGGTTGAAGTTGCTGGGAGCTTATCCATTCAATGTGGCGATGCTGTCGCCGGCAAGACCGGTTCCCACAATGGGCCAGCGAGCATGCTCGCGATGGTGTCCGGCTCTGAGCACCCAGCACCAGCACCATAAACATCTTCCCGAGATTCCGTGAAGAACCTTTTTTTGCAACTATCGTTTTCTTTGTCGGCCAAGGAAAGGAAAGCAAATAATGTACAACCACAGCCGTGTACAGACCCCCAGCCTGAGCGATTACCCGGAGTTGGCGAACGTCTGGGAAGCCTCAGTGCGAGCGACCCACGACTTCTTGCCCGAGAGCTACATCTGCCTGCTGCGTGAGCTGCTACTCAGTCAGTACCTGGACGCGGTGATGCTGATCTGCTGCAAGGATGCCAAGCAGCGCATCAGCGGTTTTGCCGGTGTGGCTGCCGGGCGCGTGGAAATGCTCTTCATCGACCCCGCAGCGCGCGGTCAAGGCTTGGGCAAGCACCTGTTGCGCTACGCCATCGACGAACTCAATGCCATTCAACTCGACGTCAACGAACAGAACCCCCAGGCGCTGGGTTTCTACCTGCGCCAAGGCTTCGAAGTGGTCGGCCGCTCGGAAACGGATGGCATGGGGCAGCCCTACCCCCTACTGCATTTGAGGCTTATTCAGACAAAAGCCGCGCAAACCGGCTGACAGAAAGCGTCGTACCTTTCTGAAATGCAGCGAAATCACAGAATAATGGCCCGATGGACGAATGTTGCCGGACCTGGGCCTGTCCACGCGGTTACAATGGACGTCTTTCCCTGTACCTACGGCTGTCGTCATGTCTGAACCCATTCGCCTTTCCAAACGCCTTATCGAACTGGTCGGTTGCTCCCGACGGGAGGCTGAGCTGTACATCGAAGGCGGCTGGGTCACCGTCGATGGCACGGTCATCGATGAGCCGCAGTTCAAGGTAACCGAACAGAAGGTCGAGCTGCTGACCGGGGCCCGTGCCGAAGCCCTGGAGCCGGCAACCCTGTTGCTCAACCAGCCCGCCGACCAAGACATCGACAGCGCCTGCAACAGCATTACCGTTGCCAGCTTTTGTGCAGAGCTCAGCCAAGACCGTCGCCCGCTCAAAGGCCACTTCGCCCGCCTGAACAACGTGGCACCGTTGCAGCAAGGCGCCAGTGGCCTGCAAGTGTTCACGCAGGACTGGCGAGTAACCCGCAAGCTCGAATCTGACCTGGCCAAACTCGAGCAGGAATATGTGGTTGAGGTCAGCGGCGACATGATCGCCCACGGCCTGGAGCGCTTGAACCGCGGCTTTACCTGGAAAGGCAAGGAGCTGCCGAAGATCAAGGCCAGTTGGCAGAACGAAACGCGCCTACGCATGGTCCTGAAAAACCCGCAGCCCGGCCTGATCGCCCTGCTGTGCAGCAGCGTCGGGGTCACCCCGGTGAGCATGCGACGGATTCGCCTCGGCGGCGTGTCGATGAGCAAGCTGCCCCTGGGCCAGTGGCGCTATCTGGCGGCCAGCGAAAAATTCTAGCAACAAGGCGCTGTCACTCAGGCAGCGCCCCGAACAGGATTGTCACTATGATTCACAACGATGTACTGCGCAGCCTGCGCTACCTGCTGGACGTCAACGACGCCAAGCTGACCGATATCATCAAGCTCAGCGGCTTCGAAGTCGCTACCGACGATATCGTCTCGTACCTGAAAAAAGATGACGAAGAAGGCTTCGTGCGCTGCCCTGACGAAGTCATTGCACACTTCCTCGATGGCCTGGTGATCTTCAAGCGTGGCAAGGACGACAGCCGTCCTCCACAGCCTGTAGAACTGCCGGTGACCAACAACATCATCATGAAGAAGCTGCGGGTAGCCTTCGAACTCAAGGAAGATGACCTGCACGCGATCCTCAAAGCTGCCGACTTCCCGGTGTCCAAGCCGGAACTCAGCGCCTTGTTCCGCAAGGTCGGGCACAACAACTACCGTCCGTGTGGTGACCAGTTGTTGCGCAACTTCCTCAAGGGTCTGACCCTGCGAGTGCGTGGCTGAGCCGTCGATGAACTACAGCGTCGCCCCGATTGGCTTCGTCCGCTCCTGCTTCAAGGAAAAGTTTGCCATCCCGCGCCAGCCGCAGTTGGCGCCCGCAGCGCGCGGTGTACTGGAACTGCTGCCGCCGTTTGACAGCGGCGACGCGGTAGCTGGGCTCGAACAGGTCAGCCATGTCTGGTTACTGTTCCTGTTCCACCAGGCCCTGGAGGACAAGCCACGGCTCAAGGTGCGCCCGCCTCGTTTAGGCGGCAATACCTCCATGGGGGTGTTCGCTACCCGTGCAACCCATCGTCCCAATGGTATCGGTCAATCGGTGGTGCGGCTGGAGCGGGTTGAGGCTGGGCGCTTGCTGCTTTCGGGCATTGATCTGCTCGACGGTACCCCGGTGCTCGACATCAAGCCCTATGTGCCCTACGCCGACGCGGTCAGTGGCGCGACCAACCAGATGGCCAGTGCAGCACCGGCACCGATTGCGGTGGCCTGGAGTGACAGCGCCCTGCCGCAGGCGCGCGAGCACGCCTTGCGCCTGGGCGAGCCACTGGTTGAGCTGATTGAACAGTGCCTGGCGCAGGACCCACGTCCGGCGTATCAGGTTCCGCCAGCGGAGCGTGTGTACGGCGTTAAGTTTTGGGATGTGCAGGTGCGTTGGCACTACCCGCAGCCGGATCAGATCCGGGTGCTGGAAGTGGTGACTGAGGCCTGACTCCTGCCGGCTACTCTGCAGCCATCGTCGGCACGACCGGCTCCCACAGGCGCCCAGGCGACCTTAAAGAGCCACCATCCTATGGCAGAAACGAAAAAAGCAGGCCTAGGCCTGCTTTTTCTGTTTCTGCGTTGCTTACTTCTCGACGAATGCACGCTCGATCAAGTAATCACCCGGCTCACGCATACGTGCCGAGATCTTCAGGCCGAAACTGTCCAGCACTTCGCTGGTTTCGTCGAGCATGCTCGGGCTGCCGCAAATCATTGCACGGTCGTCCTGCGGGTTGATCGGCGGCAGGCCGATGTCGCTGAACAGCTTGCCGCTACGCATCAGATCGGTCAGGCGCCCCTGGTTCTCGAACGGCTCACGGGTCACAGTCGGGTAGTAGATCAACTTGTCACGCAGCGCTTCGCCGAAGAACTCGTTCTGCGGCAGGTGCTCGGTGATGAATTCGCGGTAGGCGACTTCGTTGACGTAACGGACGCCGTGCACCAGGATCACTTTTTCAAAGCGCTCGTAGGTTTCCGGATCCTGGATGACGCTCATGAACGGCGCCAGGCCAGTACCGGTGCTCAGCAGGTACAGGTGCTTGCCCGGGTTCAGATCGTCGAGTACCAGGGTACCGGTAGGCTTCTTGCTGATGATGATCTCATCGCCTTCCTTCAGGTGTTGCAGCTGCGAGGTCAGCGGGCCGTCTGGCACCTTGATGCTGAAGAACTCCAGATGCTCTTCCCAGTTCGGGCTGGCGATCGAGTAGGCACGCATGAGCGGGCGGCCGTTGGGCTGTTGCAGGCCGATCATCACGAACTGACCGTTCTCGAAGCGCAGGCCCGGATCGCGGGTGCACTTGAAGCTGAACAGGGTGTCGTTCCAGTGGTGAACACTGAGGACACGTTCGTGGTTCATGTTGCTCATGTACGGGCTCCTGAAATAAAACGCAGCGCTAACCTAGAGCGCGATTGCGCGATAGTTTAGTGCGAGCGACAATATCTGTTAAATGAATTATCAAGATATGTCTTATCGGTTATATAGATATGCGATTTACGCTCCGTCAGCTCCAGGTGTTCGTCGCCGTAGCCCAGTATCAAAGCGTCTCACGAGCCGCAGGGATACTGGCGTTATCGCAGTCGGCCGCCAGTACCTCGATCACCGAACTTGAGCGCCAGTCCAGCTGTCAGCTGTTTGACCGTGCCGGCAAACGTCTGAGCCTCAACGCCTTGGGTCATCAACTGCTGCCCCAGGCCGTGGCACTGCTCGATCAGGCCAAAGAAATCGAAGACCTGCTCAACGGCAAGTCCGGCTTTGGCTCCTTGGCAGTGGGCGCTACCCTGACCATCGGTAACTACCTGGCCACCCTGCTGATCGGCAGTTTCATGCAGATCCACCCGGAGAGTCAGGTCAAGCTGCATGTACAGAACACTGCGCACATCGTGCAACAGGTTGCTCATTATGAAATTGATCTGGGTCTAATCGAAGGCGACTGCAACCATCCGGATCTTGAAGTCCAACCCTGGGTTGAAGACGAGCTGGTGGTTTTTTGTGCACCGCAGCACCCGCTGGCCAAGCGTGGCCAGGCCAGCCTTGAAGAGCTGACCCATGAAGCCTGGATCCTGCGCGAACAGGGTTCCGGCACCCGCCTGACCTTTGATCAGGCCATGCGTCACCACCGCTCCCACCTCAACATCCGCTTGGAGCTTGAGCATACCGAAGCGATCAAGCGCGCCGTCGAGTCAGGTTTGGGTATCGGCTGTATCTCCCGCCTGGCCCTGCGCGACGCATTTCGTCGCGGCAGCTTGGTAGCGGTAGAAACGCCGGAGCTGGACCTGGCCCGACAGTTTTACTTCATCTGGCACAAGCAGAAGTACCAGACCTCAGCCATGCGCGAGTTTCTCGAGTTGTGCCGCAGCTTTACGGCCGGCGTCAGCCGCAGCGACGAGATCGTGCTGCCAACCATTGCCTAAAGCAGGATCACAGCCCAGACCAACCCCACCATCGTCAAGGCGACGAATTGAGCGGCGCTGCCCATGTCCTTGGCGTTTTTCGACAGGGGGTGGCGATCCAGGGAAATCCGGTCGATTGCCGCTTCGACTGCCGAGTTGAGCAATTCAACGATCAGGCCCAACAGGCAGACGGCGATCAGGATAGCTCGCTCGGCTCGGCTGACCTCTAGCCAGAACGCCAGCGGAATCAGCACAACATTAAGCAGCACCAGTTGGCGGAACGCCGCTTCGCCGGTAAAGGCTGCACGCAGCCCGTCAAACGAATAACCGGTAGCGTTGAAAATACGTTTAAGGCCGGTCTGGCCCTTGAAAGGCGATGACATAGAAGGTCACTTCGTCCACTGAAAATGCGCTAAAGCCTAGCGTAAATCGGGTCAAAAAAGCGTGAAGGCATAAGCCTCAGCTCGCTGAAACCGATTCCAGTTGTTGCAAGAGCAATGCGGCCTGCGTCCGGGTACGCACACCAAGCTTGCGGAAAATTGCCGTGACATGGGCCTTGATGGTCGCCTCAGAAACGCTCAACTCGTAGGCGATCTGTTTGTTCAACAAGCCTTCGCAGACCATGGTCAGCACCCGGAACTGCTGGGGCGTGAGGCTAGCCAAGCCTTCACTGGCGGCTTTGGCTTCAGCCGACACGTCGACTTTTTCAAAGGCTTGCGGTGGCCACCAGACATCACCCTCAAGGACCTTTTTCACCGCATCCTGAATGACTTCCAGTGAGCTGGATTTGGGAATGAAGCCACTGGCACCAAACTCACGCGACTTCACCACGACGGCGGCTTCTTCCTGAGCCGAAACCATGACGACCGGAATCTGTGGGTACTGTCCGCGCAGCAGCACCAGGCCGGAAAAACCGTAGGCACCTGGCATGTTGAGGTCCAGCAGCACCAGGTCCCAGTCGGACTTCTCGGCAAGGCGGGTTTCCAGTTCAGCAATGCTCGCCACTTCTACCAGGCGAACATCGGGCCCCAGGCCCAGGGTTACAGCCTGACGCAGGGCACTGCGAAACAGCGGGTGGTCATCGGCAATCAGGATTTCGTACGTGGCCATCGATCTAATGATCCTGTTCTGTGCAGGCGCAGGGAGGAAGAATAGGCGCCTGGCGGGCAACTCAAGGTGCTGACGGCGGTGCCGCACACCCAAAAGGCACTTCAAGGCCAGGAAAAACTGTGTTTCAAGCCTTGTATATGCCCGAATCGGCGCCAAGGATGCCGAGCCAGAACCGGGTGGTCAAGTTGATTGCCCGGTCGTGGCAGGCAAGCGATGGTCGCCAGCCTGGCTATTATGACCGAATGTGCAACGTCTGCCCCTTGTACTATAGGAAGGTATGCAAACGCTGGTGAACCGCATCCTGCTCATCCAGCGGCCACTGGTGCTTGGCACTCAGATAATGCGTACTGAACACATCCAGGTAAGCATCCAGCGCCTCGGCAGCGCGTTGATCGCCCGCCAGCTCCAGGCACATGGCCGCGACCTCGGCGGTACAGAAGTGGTCGTCACGCTTGGAACGCCGCAAGCGGTAGCGCGACAGTTGCTCGGGCTGCAGGCTGAGCACCGGGAAGCGATCCAGGTACGGGCTCTTGCGAAACATCTTGCGCGCCTCGGTCCAGGTTGCATCGAGCAAGATGAACAATGGCCGCTTGCCGGGCTCGCGGGCCACTTCGCTGACCACCCTTTGCGGCGCAACGAACTCACCGGGGAAGACGATATACGGCTGCCACTGCGGCTGATCGAGCAAGGCCAGTAGTGCCTCATCGACCGAAGTACGCTGCCAGCCAAAGGCCGAAGTGTCGGCAATCAGGTCAGCGATCAACCAACCGGTGTTGCTCGGTTTCAATGGCTCGGTGTCGTGCATCAGCAGGCACATGGCCGAATCGGACGGCACCTGCGGACGCCAGGCACACAGGCAATGGCTGAAGATCACCCGGCACTGCGGGCAGCGTGGTGCCCGTGATCCGCGTGCAACGAAAGGTTTGACACTGCGCGCCAGGCGCTCGGCGCGCAGGCGCGATACGGCATGGCTCATGGCAGCAGACTATATAGGCAAGGAAAGGACGGCACTGCGCGGACTCGGCAAGACAGGAAAACCGCTGCAGTTTACCAGACCCGGTCTGCCGGCAGACGGTATTTGCCGTGCAGCCATAGCGCCGACTCCCCTATAATCTCCAGCCTGTCGCTACCCGCTGGCACCACGACTTCGCGCGTGACGGAACACCGTGCGCAGTTGCCGGTCCAATCGCCAGTTACCGAACCAGGAGAAACCCATGTTGCGCTTCATCGCCCCGTCCCTGAGCCTGCTGCTCGCCCTGCCCCTGGCTGCCAATGCGGCCTCCAAGCAGGAGTACGAGCTGAGCAAGATGCTGCAAAAAGTTGCCACTGAAAGCAGCGTGGGCACGCCGCGGGCGATCAACGAAGACATCCTCGACCAGGGTTACACCGTCGAAGGCAAGCAACTGATCAACCACCTCAGCGTACTTCCCAGCCACGCTGAAAAAATGAAGGCCGACCCAAACCGGGTGCGCAGCCAATTGGGTGACAGCGTCTGCAAGAACACCGGCTACCGTCAGTTGCTGGCCAAAGGTGCGGTGCTGACCTACCGCTTCACCGAGTACAAGACCAACCGCCCGGTCAGTGAACAGGCGTTCGATGCCAAGAGTTGTGGTGTGAAGCCAAGCAAGTAAGCCTAAGCCACCTGCTCGCTGTCGCGCCGTTGCTTTTCATCGGCGCGCAGTTCGGCCACCAGGGCCTGGACGTAACGTGAGTGCCGCACCCCACCCCCCAAGCGACGCAGGCACTCTTCTTCAAGGCTCAGGTTGTTGGCCTGGGCCGAGCGCTCGAGCAGCTCGAACAGCTGCGCATCGAGCTCCAGATTAAGCCGTTGCATGTGACAGCCTCCCTGCACCGCGACAGTCGCTCAGGCTTCCAGTTAACCAGACCCATGCCAGGATCGGTTCCCGGCTGACGAGCGGTCTGTTTCCAACCTGCCCCATCACGCTGCCCCAGCGAAGATCCTTTCGGCACAAATACCTGCCAGGGTCTAGATTGATAGCAAGCGCCCGCCCGTTTCAGGGCTCGCACCGGGGGATGCCTGTCGACGCCGTGCATTGGCAATGCCCAGCGAAAACAACAAAGAGCCCATCACCACTGCACTAAGACCTTGCAGGTCTACTGCAATGCTCGAGGCGCACACTCGAGCCACGGCAGCCAGCGACACACGTAGTGTCGCGGCCGGAAACCCTACAGGTCCGGTCAGAGGTTTTGCTGCAGAAGGAGACGTTGAATGCCTTACCAACCGAGCGAACTGCTATCGAGCCACTTCAAGAACAATGGAATCGACCTGAGCAAGCTGGAAGAACAATTGACGCTGGTTGCGCCCGATAGCCCCAACCTGCCGCTGTACCGCGACATGATGCTGACCGTCCTGCGCATGGCCCACGACGACAGCAACCGCTGGAACGCCAAGATCACCCTGCAGGCCCTGCGCGAACTGGACCATGCCTTCCGCACCCTTGAACAGTACAAGGGACGGCGCAAGGTCACCGTATTCGGCTCCGCCCGCACCCCGATCGAACACCCCATGTATGCACTGGCCAGAGAGCTTGGTGCGACCCTGGCACGTTCCAACCTGATGGTCATCACCGGTGCTGGCGGCGGCATCATGGCCGCCGCGCACGAAGGCGCAGGTGTCGAACACAGCTTGGGTTTCAACATTACCCTGCCCTTCGAGCAGCATGCCAACTCCACCGTGGACGGCACCGACAAGCTGCTGCCGTTTCACTTTTTCTTTATTCGCAAGCTGTTCTTCGTCAAGGAAGCGGATGCCCTGGTGCTGTGCCCAGGCGGCTTCGGCACACTGGACGAAGCCTTGGAAGTCCTCACCCTTATCCAGACGGGCAAGAGCCCACTGGTACCGGTGGTGTTGCTGGACTCCCCGGGGGGTAATTTCTGGCAGGACGCACTGAACTTCATTACCCGCCAACTGGAAGAAAACCGCTATATCCTGCCCAGCGACCTGAAGCTGTTGCGACTGGTACAAAGTGCCGAGGAAGCGGTTGAGGAGATCAACCAGTTTTATAGCAATTACCACTCCAGCCGCTGGCTGAAAAACCAGTTTGTGATCCGCATGCACCACCCGCTCAGCGAGGGCGCGTTACTCGATCTACAGGAGGGTTTTGCCGACCTACGCCTAAGCGGTCAATACCACCAGCACGCCTACGCAGGGGAACACCACGATGAGCCCAGGTTCAGCCACCTGACGCGCCTGACCTTCGCCTTCAACGGTCGTGACCAGGGGCGCCTGCGCGAGCTGGTAGACTTCATCAACCTGTCGGAAAACTGGGCCAAGCCCGAACCCATGCACACCACTCAACGCGCCCGCGAAGCACTCAGGGTCACATAAATCCCGTACGCGGCTAGTCGTCCAGCCCTCGGCCGCTCAACAGGCGGCCGATCATCTCCATGGAAAATCCACGGTAGACCAGGAAACGGGTTTGCTGGGCGCGACTGCGCGGATCGGTAGGTAACTGACCGGCAAACTTGCGCTGCCAGACATTCTGCAACTGCCCTGCCCAATCCACCCCGCTTTCGCGCAGCGCCTGATCAATGTCACCGCGTTGCAGGCCGCGCTGGCCCAACTCTTCGCGAATACGTGCAGGGCCGTAGCCAGAACGTGAGCGATAGCTGATGAAGCTTTCCAGATAGCGGGCTTCACTGAGCAGGCCCTCTTCCGTTAAACGGTCGAGTTCCTGGTCAATCAATTCGGGGGGAGCGCCACGCTGACGCAATTTGCGCGTCAGCTCGACTCGACCGTGCTCGCGGCGTGCGAGCAGGTCCATGGCTGTCCGCCTTACGGCGACGGGGGTGTCGAGTACGGCGGACATGGGGACGATCAGTAGCCAGCTTCAGTTTCGGTTTCGTCTTCAGGCTCGGCGTTAACCGCTGCAGCCTTGCCAGCAGCCTCAACAGCACCGGCATTGAGCAGCTTGTCGCGGATCTGCTTCTCGAGGGTAGCGGCGATTTCCGGGTTGTCCTGAAGGAACTTGGCCGAGTTGGCCTTGCCCTGACCGATCTTGCTGCCCTGGTAGCTGT
>RCUI01000306.1_pt1 | contig 18570 bp, 13 predicted proteins | sample 2166121 | NCBI WGS metagenome assembly RCUI01 (sample SAMN09932700, study PRJNA488358) | compost metagenome | feature: garden; material: soil; isolation source: compost soil in succinic acid-enriched culture | place: Germany: Experimental Botanical Garden Goettingen | collected 2016-01-27
CGCCGTTGAGCAACAGGACCTTTTTCATCACTTGCCTCATCTGTCGTTCGATCCGTTGCTGTCTCATGGCGGCTGGGATCGGGTGAATTTGGATGGCGGCAGATTAGGGGTTCGCGAGCGTTGGAAAAACCACCTCGCAGGCAAAAGGCTTTTGACTAAAAAGCACGAATCTAGCACTCATTATTGAAATAAAATCAGGCTTCCCTACCAGAGGTCCACCTCATGAGCGAACCCTACGGCTTCATTCTCAAAGCCAAGACCCGCCCGGAAAAAGCCGAAGCGTTCGAGGCGCTGTTTCGTGCCTATGTCGAGCCTAGCCGTGCCGAACCCGGCTGCATCGAATACCACATGCTGCGCGACAAGGAAGACCCGAGCCTGTTCGTGTTCTACGAAATCTGGGCCAGCAAGGCCGCACTGGACATACACTCGGCCCTGCCCCATATGCAGCAGTTTTTCGAAACGCGCATGGAGTACCTGGAGCGCGACTTCGACATCCAGTTGGTCGAGATGCTCAGCCCGTCCTCGGCTAGCCGTTGAGCAACAAGTGCGCACCGAGCACCGCCAGGCCGATAAAGAAGCAGCGTTTGAACAGCACCGCACTGATGCGCTGACGCAGCCACTGGCCGCACAGCATGCCCAACAGCGCCGGCGCCAGCACCAGCAGTGATGCCCCCAGCGCCTCGGCGCCAAGCGCATCCTGACCGGCCAGGCCGACCGCCAGGGCCAGGGTCGAGACCGTGAACGACAGGCCCAAGGCCTGGACCATTTCGTCACGGTTCAGGCCCAGGCTCTGCAGATAGGGCACCGCCGGGATCACGAACACTCCGGTGGCCGCCGTCACCACCCCGGTGACCAGCCCACACAACGGCCCGAGCCAGGACTCCCGGCCCGGCGCCAGTCGCAGCCCAGGCCCGCACAGTCCGTAGACGGCATACACCAGCAGCGCGCCACCCAAGGCATGTGCCGCCCACTGACCGCTGTCGATCCCAAGCCACACGCTGCCCAGCAAGGTGCCGGCGAAGATCATCACCAACATCGGCCACAACCGTCGCAACAAGGCCAGCAAGTGCCCGCCGGCCGCCAGTTGCCAGAGGTTGGTCAGGGTGGAAGGCACAATCAGCAGCGCTGCAGCCTGCGCCGGGGCCATAGCCAGCCCGAGCAGGCCCATGGCGATGGTCGGCAGGCCCAGGCCAATCACGCCCTTCACCGCCCCCGCCAGCAAAAAGGTGAACACCACCAGCAGCGTCAGCGCCGGACCGATATCCTGATAAAAGCCGAGTAAGGTCGTCATGGGCCCATGCTGCCTGCAATGCGGGTGGCTGAAAATCTGCCATATACTGAGCCAGACTATTGCCCAGGCAGAGGCTCATGCATTTTGATCTGATCGACCTGCGACTGTTCAAGCACACCCTGGAGTGCGGCAATATCACCGCCGGCGCCCAGCGCAGCCACCTCTCGCTGCCCGCCGCCAGCGCGCGTATCCGCGCCATGGAAGCATCGCTCGGCACGCCCCTGCTCGAACGTAACCGCCGCGGGGTGCAGGCAACTCCGGCCGGCCAGGCGTTGCTGCAGCATGCACGCCTGATCGGCCAGCAGGTCGAGCGCTTGCAGTTCGACCTGGCCCAGCATGCCCAGGGCCTGCAAGGCCAGGTGCGGTTGTTGTGCAACACCGCAGCCCTCAGTGAATACCTGCCCGAACGGCTGGCAGGTTTCCTCGCCAACTACCCGGCTATCACCCTCGACATCCAGGAGCTGCCCAGCCTGCGCATCGTCCAGGCCATCACCCAGGGCGCGGCGGACATCGGCATCATCTCCACCGCTGTCACCAGCGAGCACCTGCAGACCCTGCCCTTTCACGACGACCCGCTGGTGCTGATCATGCCGCCAGCGCACCCACTGGCGACGCGCACCGACCTGCGCTTCGCAGACACCCTGGACTATGGTTTTGTCGGCTTGTCGAGCGACAGTGCCCTGACCCTGCACTTGGAAGAACAAGCCCTGCACCTGGGGCGGCGCTTGCAGATCCGGGTACGGGCCGAAGGCTTCGACGGCATGATCCGCATGGTCGCCCATGGCGCCGGGCTGGGCGTGGTGCCCTTGGCAGCGGTACACCGCTGGCAGGGCGTGCTGGCCTTGCACAACGTGGCCCTCAAGGAACCCTGGGGCCAGCGCCAACTGCTGTTGTGCGCCCGCGACTTCAGCACCTTGCCGGGCCATAGCCTGGCGTTGGTGCAACACCTGCGCCCTTAGGAGAACGACAGTGGACTTCACCTTCCCAGCCAGCCTTTCCAGCGCTGTTGCAGAGCAGTTGGCAGCGGCCTGCGCTGTACTCGAACGCCACCTCGGCGATACCCTGCAAGCCGTTCACTTGTACGGCTCGGCTACCGTTGGCGGGCTCAAGCCGGCCAGCGATCTTGACCTGCTGGTTACCGTAAGTGCGCCGCTGCCCGAGCCACTCAGGCGGACGTTGATGTCTGCCTTGCTCGCAGTTTCGGCGCCACCCGGTGGCCCGGTACGCGCCCTGGAAGTGACGGTTGTGGCCAAGGTTGATGTGCGGCCCTGGCACTACCCGCCACGGCGCGAACTGCAGTTTGGCGAATGGCTGCGCGACCAGGTGCTGGCCGGCCAGATCGAGCCCGCCCAGCTCGACCCGGACCTGGCAATCCTGCTGACCAAGGCCCGACAGCACAGCTTCTGCCTGCTGGGAGTGGCGGCGGCGGCCTGGTTCGAGCCTGTACCAAAGGCAGACCTGGCCCAGGCCTTCGCCGATACGCTTGCGCAATGGCAGACACCCGACGACTGGCGGGGTGATGAACTGACTGTGGTTCTGGCGTTGGCGCGTATCTGGTACAGCATGGAGACTGGCGCCATTGCGCCCAAGGACGTGGCCGCGACCTGGGTGCTGGAGCGCCTGCCTCCAGAGCAACAGGCCGTATTGAGACAGGCGCGCGATGCCTACCTTGGCCATGTCGAAAACAGCCTGGCTGATGATCTCGAGCAGGTTAGCGCTTTTGTGTACCACTGCAAGGCGCAGATCGAGCGCTCGACGTCGAACCCAGACAACTCCACCCCGTAGATCGGGCCTATGGTGACGGACCTTTGAGCCGATCCCATGGAGTTCACATGTCTGATTTCATCACCGTGCTGCGAGACACCTGCCCAACCCCCGTGCTGAACGCGACCCAGTGGAAACGCATCGGTGGCGACCCGCACACCGTGAACCTCAACGCCTACCTGTCCGAAGACGGTAGCAAGATCATGGGCACCTGGATCTGCACGCCAGGCAAGTTCGAGGTCAATTATGAAAAATGGGAGTACTGCCACTTTCTCGACGGCTACTGCGTGATCACCCCGGAAGGTGAGCAGCCGGTGCATCTGAAGGCGGGGGATGTGTTCGTGATCGAACCGGGGATGAAGGGGACCTGGGAGGTGGTGGAGACGGTACGCAAGTATTTTGTCTTTGCTTGAGTGAGTTGATCGCGGGGCAAGCCTGCTCCTGCGGTAGGAGCGGGCTGGCCCCGCGATGCGGTGTTACTCCGGCTTGCGATAGCCCTCGACAATCGCCGAGAAGTCCTTGCCGCCGTCACCGCGCAGGCTCATCGCCTGGTACAGCTGCTGGGCCACGGCGCCCATGATCACTGGCTGGTGCGCCTGACGCGCCGCTTCGGTCGCCAGCCCCAGGTCCTTGAGCATCAGCTCGGCACCAAAGCCGCCGGTGTAGCCGCGTGAGGCCGGTGCCGTCTCGATAATGCCCGGCCACGGGTTGTAGGTGTCCGAACTCCAGCAGCGGCCGGTCGAGCTGTTGATGATCCCGGCCAGTACCTTGGTGTCGATGCCCAGGGCGTTACCCAGGGCCATGGCTTCAGACACTCCGACCATCGAGATGCCCAGCAGCAAGTTATTGCAGATCTTGGCGATCTGCCCGGTACCTACCGCACCACAATGGACGATATTGCGGCCCATCTGCGCCAGCACCGGCTGCAGGGTGGCGAACAGCTCGTCACTGGCGCCGACCATGAAAGTCAGGGTGCCGGCCGCTGCACCACCGGTGCCACCGGATACCGGCGCATCGGCCAGGTCGACACCTTGCTTGGCCGCTGCTACCGATACATCGCGGGCGGTCTGTGGGTCAATGGTGCTGCAGTCCACCACCGGCGTGCCTTTGCGCACACCAGCCAACACACCGTCTTCGCTCAGGTACACACCACGCACATGAGCGGCGGCCGGCAGCATGGTGATGACCATGTCGCTCTGCTGCGCGGCATCGCGTGGCGAGCTGCTGATCTGCCCGCCCAGTTCGGCAAGCTCGGCCAAAACGGTCTTGTTCAGGTCGAACAGGTTCAGTTGATGCCCGGCCTTGATCAGGTTGCGCGCCATGGGCGCACCCATGTTGCCCAGGCCGATGAATGCAATACGCATGGTGAACTCCTTAGCGCAGGCTGATGGTGGTGTTCACACCGTCGTTGACGCTGTCGTCATCGAACCAGCGACTGGTGACGGTCTTGGTCTGAGTGTAGAACTGCACCACTTGCTTGCCGTACGGCCCCAGGTCGCCAAGCTTGGAGCCGCGCGAACCGGTGAAGCTGAAGTAAGGAACCGGTACCGGGATCGGGATGTTGATACCGACCTGGCCGACGTCGATCTCGTTCTGGAACTTGCGCGCCGCCGCGCCGCTCTGGGTGAACAGGCCAGTGCCATTACCGAAGGGGTTGCGGTTGACCAGGGCGATGGCTTCATCGAGGGTGTCGACTTCCAGTACCACCAGCACCGGGCCAAAGATTTCCTGGGTGTAGATCTGCATGTCGGTGGTCACCCCGGAGAACAGGGTCGGACCAACGAAGTTGCCTTGCTCATAACCCGGCACGCTCACCTCGCGACCGTCGAGCTCAAGCGTGGCGCCTTCCTTGATGCCGCTCTCGATCAGGCCCAGGACACGCTCCTTGGCACGCTTGGAAATCAGCGGACCGACGTCGGTGCCGGGCTCGCTGCCTGCGTTGACCTTGAGCTTGGAGGCCAGCTCCTTGAGTTCTGGCAGCCACTCGCGGGCCTTGCCCACCAGCACTGCTACCGAGGTCGCCATGCAGCGCTGGCCAGCCGCGCCGAAGCCTGCTCCAACCAGGGCGTTGAGGGTCTGGGTACGGTTGGCATCAGGCAGCACCACCGCGTGGTTCTTGGCGCCCATCATCGACTGCACGCGCTTGCCGTGCTGGCCGGCCAGGTTGTAGACGTGGGTGCCTACTTCGGTGGAGCCGACGAACGAGATCGCCTTGATGTCGGTGTGGGTACACAGGGCATCGACCACCTGCTTGCCGCCGTGTACCACGTTGAGCACGCCGGCCGGCACACCGGCTTCCAGGGCCAGCTCGACGAGCATCATGGTCGACAGCGGGTCCTGCTCCGACGGCTTGAGCACGAAGGTGTTGCCGCAGACGATGGCCATCGGGAACATCCACAGCGGGATCATCGCCGGGAAGTTGAACGGGGTGATGCCGGCGCACACGCCGATGGGCTGGCGCAGGGTGTAGGTATCGACACCGCCTGCCACGTTCTCGGCGAACTCGCCCATTTGCAGGCTGCCGATGCTGCAGGCGTGCTCGACCACTTCCAGGCCACGGAAAATGTCACCTTCAGCGTCGGCAATGGTCTTGCCCTGCTCGGCGCTGAGCACCACGGCGATGCGTTTGGAGTGTTCGCGGATCAGGGCCTGGAGCTTGAGCATGATGCGCATGCGGGCGCCGATCGGGGTGTCGCGCCAGGTCTTGAAGGCACGTTGGCCGGCAGCGATCGCCGCATCAACTTCTTCAGCAGTGGCGAACGGCACGCGGGCGAGTACTTCTTGGGTGGCCGGGTTGACCACGTCACGCCATTCGCTGGTTTTCGATTCGACCCACTGGCCGTCGATCAGCAGCTTGACCTGCTCGACCTTGGTCTGGCCGGGAGTGAGGGATGCGTTCATGTGGGCTCTCCTGAAATTGTTGTTAGGAAGAGAACGCCGCCGGGTTTGCCACGACGGACGCTTGGGTCTGGGGCTTGTTTTGGAGTATAGATGTGCAAAGATCCAATAAGAACGCACATAAAAACCGGACCAACATGCAAAAAAACATCACCTCGCTGGGGTCGCTGAACTGGGACGACCTCAAGTTTTTCCTCGAAGTGGCCCGTACCCGCAAGGCCAGCGCAGCCGCCAAGCGCCTGGGCGTGGACTACACCACAGTGTCGCGTCGCATCAGTTCACTGGAAGTGTCGCTGGGAACGTTGCTGTTTGAAAAATCACGGACCAACGGCTTTGTCCTGACCGCCGAGGGCCAGCGTTTGCTCAGTTATGCCGAGTCCATCGAAAGCACCCTGCACATGGCGTGCGAGCAGGTGTCGGGGTCTGGCGTGGCGTTGTCCGGGCATGTGCGCATGGGCTGTACCGAGGGCTTTGGCAGCTTTTTCGTCACCCCGCAGCTGAGCCATTTCGTCGATGCCTACCCGGCCATCTCGGTGGACATCCTGCCGCTGCCGCACTTCATCAGCCTGTCCAAGCGCGAAGCCGACATCGTCATCGCCCTGGAGCGTCCGGAACACGGGCCCTATGTGTGCTGCAAACTGTGCGACTACCGCCTGCGGCTTTACGCCACCCAGGACTACCTGGACAACCACGAGCCGATCACTCGCAGCAGCGACCTGGCCCAACATCAGTTCATCAGTTATGTCGACGACCTGGCCTTCAGCTCCGAACTGCTGTACCTGGCCAATGTGATACCGGCAGCCAGCGCCAACCTGCGCAGCACCAGCGTGATCGCCCAGTACGTGGCGGCTCAGCAGGGACGTGGCCTGGCGATTCTGCCGTGTTTTCTGGCCGCGCAGGATCCACGCCTGGTGGCGATATTGCCGGAGGAAGTGGAGATTACCCGGCAGTTCTGGATGTACTGCCGCGAGGACTTGCGCAAGTTGAAGCGGATCACCCTGTTGTGGGATTACATCCGCAACGTCACCGAGCGCAACGCGCCCCTGTTGATGGGCACGTCGCGCTCGATGAGTTTTGCCGATTAGTCGGAGGCGACGACGATGGCCACCCGTCGGTTTTCCATGCGCCCGGCACGGCTGGCGTTGCTGGCCACCGGCTCACTGCTGCCCAGGCCTCGGGTTTCGACATTTTCCGGGCGCATGCCAACCAAGGTCAGGACCTTGGCCACGCTGTTGGCCCGGCGCAGCGACAGTTGCTCGTTGTAGGCTGCCTTGCCGGTGGAGTCAGTGTGACCGTCGATCCGTACGCGCTGGATATCCACCGACAACAGCGACTTGCCAATGCGTTCGACAATGGCCTGGCTCTGGCTGTTGAGCGAGTCCAGGTCGCTGCCGAACAGCACCTTGCCGGACAGGCCGAATTCCCAGCCCTCGTCGGTCAGACGAAAGCCTTCCTGTTTGAGTACGGCAATCTGCTCAGCCGTCAGTCCTTTGGGCGGCACACTCTGGCAACCGGTCAAGGCCAACAACGCCAAGACCAGGAAGGTAAAGTGAAAACGCAGGTATCGACTCAAGTGTGTCACGGTTCAGCTCCTGTTTTTTTGATGGGCAGAGCACTCCGTCTCTGCCGTTTGCCTCTGGCCGCGCGCAGTGCGCTTGGCCTGGTACATCGCCGCATCGGCGGCATTGAGTAAATCGGCGGGGTTGCGGCCGTCATCCGGGAAGTAGGCGATGCCGACGCTCAATGAGGTGACGATGCTCTTGCCCTCGGCCAAGCCGATGGGCTGGCGCATGCTGATGATGATCTTCTCGGCGATGCGCTGGGCATCCTCGCGGCTGTGCAGGGGAGCCAGCAATACAGCGAATTCGTCACCGCCCAGACGCGCGACCAGGTCGTTTTCGCGCAGTTGCGAACGCACCCGCGCGGCGACGCTGACCAGCACTTCATCGCCGGCCGCATGCCCGTAGTTGTCGTTGATGTCCTTGAAGTTGTCGCTGTCGAGGAACAAAAGCGCCAGGTGCTCCTGGTGCTTGTTGGCGTTGCGCACGGAGCGGTTGAGCCGACCTTCGAAGTAGGCCCGGTTGGGCAGCCCGGTGAGGCTGTCGTGGCTGGCCTGGTGGGCGAGGCTCTCGTTCTCGCTCTGCAGGTGGTTCTGCCAGCTTTCAAGTTCGTCGAGCAAGGCATTGAAGTCGTTGCCCAGTTCATTGAGCTCGGCGATCTGTGCCGGTGGCACGCGCCGGTCAAAACTGCGCTCGCGGCGTGCCGCATGGGCCACGGTGGCCAGGCTGCGCAACGGCCCGACAATATCGCCGAACAGGCGCCGCGACAGGTACAACGCCCCCAACGCACTCAACACCGTGGAAAGCATGATGCCGGCCAGACCACTGAGCATGAAGCGCAACAGACTGCCGCCCTGCCCCACCAACTCGATGCGCCCGACCTGTCGGTCCTGGTGCAATACCGGCAGGATGATCGGCTCTTCCAACAGTGCTCGGGCTACCTGTTGCTCGATCTGAGCCATCAAGGTGTCTTCGCTGCGCTGCCAGCGGGCCAGCAGTTGATTACGGTGGTTGAATACCTTGGCGTCGGCCACCTCTTCGGTCGAGGCAATCATTGCCAGGGCTTCATTGGCGGCGCTGCTGTCATTGAACACCACGGCGGCTTCGACGGTGTAGTTGATCGATCGGGCGATCAGGTGCAAGTTGTGGTTGGCATACACCCGCAGCGCCAGTACGCCGAGTACGGTCAGCGAGATGCCGGCCAGACCCACCGCCAACAGCGCCACGCTCAAGTGTCGGCGGCCCAGGACAGATCGCAGGGTGGGGCGCTGGCGCACCCATTTAAGGCCCATCATGGCTGCGCCGCCCGACGCCGCGACAACTGCAGCACGCTGGGGTGAATGCGCACGCCGCTGCGCGCCACCGAATCGAGGTTGACCTCAAAGGCCACCTGCTGGTCGCTGACCCGCAAGCAGAACACGCTACCGACCGTACAGGGATCATTGGCCTCACTGATGCTCAACACCGGGTGGCCCGTCACAGCGCTGAACAGCTGTGTACGTTCATCCTGGCTCAGTTGCCCCAGGTACATGGCGTCGCACTCGGTGACGATTCGTGGGTCGTTGGCCAGCAGTCGGCGCACTGCCACCGGGCGTCCGCTGGCCTGGGTGGTGCCCTTAACCAGGTCGTCGGCGTATTCGGTAGGGCCGACCAGGCACAGGCGCAGTTGCTCGGGCTCCACCGGCCAACGCGCATAACTGAGGATGCCGAGTACCACTTCGGTCACGGCTTTGGCGCGTTGCTCTGCCAGGGTCGAGGCTGAATCCGTCCCGGCATGGGCCAGCGCTCCGAACATCAACGGCAACGCGACCAGCAGCGAACGCCCCCGGTTCGTCACACGTCCCGATGTCGGGGCGGCCACTTTCATGAAGGAAATCTCTTGGAGTACTGCAGGATACTGTCGCAACGATAGCACAATGGGCGATTTGCCAGCGAGGGGGCAAGCCGGGGGCGGTCCGGTCATTTACCGGACCGCCACGCTTATACCTGCTTGAGCATCAACCCTGAGATCCGCTTGACCTTGCGCCGCACAGCGTCTTCAAACACACCCTGGCGTGGCTCGATCAACGTGAAGCAGGTCTTGGCACGGGTGATTCCGGTGTAGATCAGCTCTTTGGTCAGCACCGGATTCAACGCATCGGGCAGTACCAGCGCGGTATGGGTGAACTCCGAGCCCTGGGATTTGTGCACGGTCATGGCATACACCGTTTCCACCTCGTTGAGCCGGCTCGGCAGTACAAAGCGCACGCCACCACGACCATCGTTGCGGGCAAAGGCGACGCGCAGCACAGTGTGCCCGGGATGCTGCTCGTCCGGCAGGCGCAGGGCGATGCCAATATCGCCGTTCATCAGCCCCAGGCCATAGTCGTTGCGTGTCATCAGCACCGGACGGCCTTCGTACCAGGGCTGGTCAGCCGGAATCAAGCCGGCCGCCGCCAACACCCGGCCGACCCGCGCGTTAAGCCCTTCGACCCCCCACGGCCCCTTGCGCACCGCGCACAGCAGCTGGAAGGTCTCGAAGCCCTGCAGCACCGCCATGGCCCAGGCTTCCCAGCGTGGATCATCGGCAGCAGTACCCACGGGCGGGCGCTGCCGACCGATGATCTGCAGGTAGCTTCGATAGCCCTGAGGACCCTGCTCCCCACGGCCCAACCCTTCCAGCAGCAGGCGATCCAGGGCGCGATCCTGCTCGCCGCGCAGGCTCAAGCCGAACACATCGTCCAGTTTGTCCTTGAGCAAAGCCCGCGCCTGCTCGGCATCTTGCTGGTTGACCAGGCGCGCCAGCCGACCGATACCGCTGGTTTCACCGAAACGCCGGGAAAACCGCAACATCACCACTTGCTGGGCCAACGGGTATTGCTCGGCCGTACCCGCTTCGAGCCCGCTACCGGTCAAGGTTTCGCCGCTGACCTGCTCCAGCCACGCCTGGGTCTGCGCACTGTAGCGCCCGGCCTCGGCATCCCGGCACAGATCGCCCAGTACCGCGCCGGCCTCCACCGACGCCAACTGGTCCTTGTCACCCAGCAGCACCAGGCGCGCATGGGGCGGTAGCGCTGCCAGCAGGTTGGCCATCATCTCCAGGTCAATCATCGACGCTTCGTCGACCACCAGCACATCCAGGGGCAATGGATTGCCGGCATGGTGACGAAAATGCCGTGAACCCGGGCGGCTGCCGAGCAAACGGTGAACAGTGGACACATCGGTAGGAATGTTTTCGCGCACTTGAGTGTCAACCGCCAGGCGTTCCACCTGCTGGCCGATGGACTCGGTCAAGCGCGCCGCCGCCTTGCCGGTGGGTGCCGCCAGGCGAATGCGCAAAGGACGCCCGGCCTCCACGGCCGGGGCCTGCAGCAAGGCCAGCAAGCGCACCACGGTGGTGGTCTTGCCGGTCCCGGGCCCGCCGGTAATGATGCTGAACGCCCCCCGGGTCGCCAGGGCACAGGCGAGCTTCTGCCAGTCCACCTGCCCCGCCGGGCCGCCACCTGCAAACAATTGCGCCAGGCGCACCGGCAAGTCCGCCGGACTGGGTTCGACCTGCTCCAGGCGTTGATGCAGGGCCTGGTCGATACTGCGCTCGTAGGCCCAGTAGCGACGCAGATACAGGCGCTGGCCGCTGAGCACCAGGGGCCTCGAGGCCTGTGTGGGGTGATCCGCGTCGGCTACCAGGCCGCTGTTGGCCAACCGTTGCAACCAGGTGCCCAGCACCAGGCGTTCGAGCAACTGCGAGGGCAGCAGCAACGGGCCGGCCAGGGCATCGCCTTCCGGCGGCAAGGACAGGGCAAAATCCGGCTCGGCCAGGGTTTCTCCCAAGTCCAGGCATACATGCCCATGGCCCAACTGATGGCTGGCCAGGGCAGCGGCCAGCAGTACCAGCGAATCACTGCCCGGCTCGCGCTCCTGCAAGAAGCCGACAAACGCGCGGTCCAGTGCCCGCAACCAACCTCGCTCGACCCATCGATCGAGCAGGGACAGCAGGTCGGCACTGTTGCTCAACGGCTCGAGCGCCGCCAGATGCCGGGCATCCAACGGTGTAGGCAGCAGGTCGTCGAGGGTACGGCTCATGATGCATCTCCCAGGAACAGGTCGTGTTGTTGCAAGGTGTTCGCGCCGCGGAACAGGTCATCGAGGCGTTCGATCAACTCCCGTGGCGGCTTGACGAAGTACAGGCCGCCCGACGCCGCATGCACGCCGCGCAGAAACACGAACAGTGCCCCGCCTACATGCAGGTCGTAATCGTAGTCCGGAAGGCGCGCCCGCAACTGGCGGTGCAGGGCCAGCAGGTACAACACATATTGCAGGTCGTAGCGGTGGGCGAGGATCGCCGCTTCCATCGCCTGCTCGCTGTAGGCCAGGTCATCCGGCCCTAGCCAGTTGGACTTGTAGTCGGCCACGTAATAGCGCCCGTCATGCTCGAAGGCCAGGTCGATGAAGCCTTTGAACATGCCATTGAGCTGGGCCGGTTGAGCAGCGACCCGACTCATGCCCTGATGAGTGAACTCGCAGACCAATCGGTCCAACTGGCCTACATCGACCTTGTGGCTGGCGAACCAGAACTCCATTTCGATCTGGTACTCGGACAATTGATTCAGGGCCGCTGGCGGACTGTCCGGCGCCAGGCTCATGGGCTGCACCAACAGCGCCTGCAGCCATGAGGTCAAGGTATTGATCCAGCCTGTCCAGTCTCGGCGGTTACAGCGTTGGCCGACGGTGCGCTGCAGTTTTTCCGGGTCGGCCGTCACCGGGTCGAAACCTTCGTGCCCCGCCCATTCAAGCAGGCCGTGCAAAAAGGTCCCGGGATTCGGGCCGCGAGGGAATCGGTGGATATCACCACTGCCAGGCGCCACTTCGCGCAGCTGTTGCGGGTCAGGCCGCTCGTCGTCGAGCAGGTGCTGCGCCTGGGAGCTGTCGGCGGTCAGCGGCAGTGACTCTTCACCGATACGCAACGCACTGTAGGAGGCGATCCACCAGTTTTCGGCGGCCCGGCGTTTCGGCTGGCGTACAGGCAGCAACTCAGCCGTATTGGCCGTGGCGCAGAAGACGTGGTCATCCGCATCGGGCATGACGTTGCTGGCGATGGCCGGGCAATTGGCTTGCAAGGTTTTCAGCCAGTCACTCAACTGCTCCGAGGACGCCAGTGGCGCGCCCCCTCCGAGCAGATAGCCCAGAGCCGAGCGGTGCAGCACCGAGCCTTTTACGTTGCCGCGCTTGAGGTCGGCCACGCCCAGCCAGCAGGCGTGCTGGGCACGGGTCAGGGCGACATAGAGCAGGCGCAGATCTTCAGCCAGACGCTCGTCATCGGACAGGGCGATCTGTTCGGCATCCGGGGTAAGGGTCAGGTGTGCCTGGCCGTCACTGTCATGCCAGCCCAGGGGCAAGCGCTGGCCATCCACCGGCTTGCTGGAACAGATGAATGGCAGGAACACCAGCGGGTATTCCAGGCCCTTGGACTTATGGATGGTCACTACCTTGACCAACTGCTCATCGCTTTCAAGGCGCAAAATCTGCTCTTCACCTGCCTGACCTGCGTTGGCCAGGTGTTCGCCCAGGTGACGGATCAATGCCTGCTCGCCATCAAGCTCGGTGGCTGCCTGCTGCAGCAGTTCGGCCAGGTGCAGCAGGTTGGTCAGCACACGCTCACCGTCGCTGTGAGCCATGAGCACCTGAGGCAGGTCGAAATCGTGAAGCAGGTGGCGCAACATCGGCAACACACCCTGGCTGCGCCAGATCATCCGGTACTGGCGAAACTGCATGACCCAGCGCTCCCAGACCCGCTCATCCTGATTCAGTTGCTCCAGGGCGGTCAGCGGCAAGTCGAGGGTGACGCTGGCAAGCGCGGCCTTGAGCAGGCGCTCGGCATCCGGCTCGGCACAGGCCTTGAGCCAGCTCAACAGGTCCCTGGCTTCCTGGGCGGCGAACACCGAGTCCTTGTCCGAGAGGTACACACTGCGCACGTCGCGCGCCGCCAGTTCGGCTCGAATCAACTGCGCTTCATGACCATCGCGCACCAGAATGGCGATGTCCGACGGCAGGCAACCACGCACGGTCTGATCGGCCTGAACAAAACCGCTGCGGCCCTGCTGCCCGCCATTGAGCAAGGCAACGATCTGACTGGCACAGCTGGCGGCCAGCTGTTGTCGGTAGACCGCACCGGACACCGGCTCTTCGCTTGCCAGCTGCCAGAGATTCAACGCCGCGACCGGTTGCCCGTCGATCTGCAAGTGCTCGCTACGGCCTTTGGCCTTGACTTCGACAAAGGGTACCGGGTTGTCATCCCCCTCCCGGAACAGAAATGCGCCACGCCCAAGCGCCCGGGCCTCGGCCTGCATGAACACGTGATTGACGGCCGTGACCATGGCCTGGCTGGAACGGTAGTTGGTGTCCAGGCTGTGAAGGCGCCCGGCGGTGGCGCGGCGAGCGCCCAGGTAAGTGAAGATATCGGCGCCACGGAAGGCATAGATCGCCTGCTTGGGGTCACCGATCATGAACAGGCCGGTGTCGTGTAGGTTTTCCTCGATGCGATAGATACGCTGGAAAATCCGGTACTGCACCGGGTCGGTGTCCTGGAATTCATCGATCAGGGCCACCGGGAACTGCTCGCGAATCAAGCCTGCCAGGCGCTCACCGGTGTCGCTGTGCAGGGCGTGATCCAGGCGCAGCAGCATGTCATCGAAGCCCATTTCGGCGCGCCGACGCTTTTCCGCTTCAAAGCGCGCACCGACCCAGACCGCCGCATGTTCGAGCAGGCAGGCGTCTGCCGTTGGCAAGCCCTGGAGTTGCTGGGCAAGGCCTTCCATCGCCTGCAATGCCGGGTGCTCGGGCGGCCCGCCCTTCCAGGCCTCGGCCATACCGGCGCGGGTCAGGCGGGTGAAGCCTGTGCCCAGGTCCAGATCCAGCGCTTGCTCATCCGTTGCCCAGGTCGCCAGTTTTTCGCACCAGGGCTCGAAGAAGCGTGCCTGCATCTTGCGGCCATCGACCTGCTTGGTGGCCACGCCGTCACGGCAAATCTGCAGCAACTCATCCGACCATTTGGCCCAGGGTGCCTTGAGCGCGCGCAGTTGCTCCGCACGTTGCTGCAAGACCGCTTCGATCAAGGCCTGGGGTTCTTCATCGTTGCTCAGGACGCGCTGGCGGCCGAACAGCGCACGCACTCGCGGCAGCAAGTCCTGGGGGCTGACCCAGTGGGCGCGAACCCAGGCCAGTGCCTCACCTTGCATGCCGTAGCAGAACCGGCGCCAGTAATCGCGCATGACCTGCCCGAGCAACTCGCTGTGGTCGGTTTCCAGACGCTGGGTGAACAGGCTGCCGCTGTCGAACGCATGTTCGCGCAGCATGCGCTGGCACCAACTGTGAATGGTCGATACGGCGGCTTCGTCCATCCATTGGGCCGCCACGTCCAGTCGATTGGCGCAGGCACTCCAGAGCTCGGGTGAATAATCGTCGCGCAGTTGCTGGAGCAGCGGATCGGCTTCCGACAACTCGCCGCGAAAGTACCGCGCCGCTTCGGCAAGGCGGGTGCGGATACGCTCGCGCAGCTCCTTGGTCGCGGCATCAGTGAAGGTCACCACCAGAATCTGCGGCGGCAATAACTCACGACCAAAGCCCTGTTCGCCGCCATGGCCGAGCACCAGCCGCAGGTACAGGGCAGAGATGGTGAAGGTCTTGCCGGTACCGGCGCTGGCTTCGATCAACTGGCTGCCATGCAGGGGAAAGGTCAGTGCCAGGGGTGCTGCGCGACTCATTGGCCGGCCTCCTCATTGCCCAAGGTCTGCCAGGGCGCATCGAACATCGGACGGTACAACGCCTCACACCAGCCTTCGAACTCTTCGCTGGCGCTCAGGGCGGCAAAATCGGGGAACTGACGGGCCAGCGCAGTACTTTCGCTACGCTCGCCGGCGCTGTTGCGACCATCGCCTTCGTATTGCTTGAGCGCTGCCGCCTGCGCTTTGTCGGGATCACTCTGGGCCAGCCAGGCGAAGGCCGTCTTGACCGCCACCGGTAACGGCGCGCACATCCCGGTCTGGCGGGCCAACAGCAAGTAACCCAGCAATTCGGCGGCCTGCGATTGCTCGAGAGGGGGAAGCAGCAAGGTGACGTCGGTCGCCACTACGGCGCTATGCAGTGGCAGGCCCACGGCGCAGGCAGCCAGGTGTGTCACCCAGGTGGCCGTCAGCCGATGCCACTTGCGGGTCCGGCCGCTGCTGATGGTGTTGGGAACGGTGGTAATACTCAACAAGGACTGATCGTCCCCCTGGTATACCCGGCCAAGCCACCCCTCAAGCGTAAGCTGGCGGTGCTCGAAGCGAATCGGCAAGGCGCTGTCCAACGGCGTGGGCCATTGGCGCAACAACTGTTGGTGGCGCTGCAGCAGGTCTGGCAGGGGCTCGATCAACTCTGCCTGCAGGCACTCACCGAAACCTGCCAGAGGCAGCATGCCGCTACCCTGCAAGCGGCGAGCCTGGGCGTGCAACGCCTGAGCTGCATCGTCCGGTGCTGCCAGTGCGGCATCGAGCAGGCTTGCGCTGAGGCTGTAGCGCTCGAGGGAATCAAGCACGAAAGGTTCTTCGTCGGGTAGCGGGGCCTGGGCCGATTCAAAGAAGACTTTCAGGCGCTGGCTGAAGAAGTGCTGCACCGGACGACGCAGAAAGTCCTGCAGCAGGTTCAGGCTCAACGCCTCGTCACCGACATAAGGCGGCAGCTCATCTTCCGGCTTCACCTTGTCCTCGCCAGGCTGGTGCAGTGAATGCCATTCGCGCGCATAGCTGAACAGGTTGCTGCCCTTGAGGTAGTAGCGGCTGCTGAAGGGCTGCAGTGGATGTTCGACGGTCAGTGCGTGGAGCAGTTGCTCACCCGCATCGAGTTTGCTGCTGGCATCGGCACGGGCCAGGCGCCAACCGGCTGCCAGGTGGTCGCGCAACTGCCCGATCAACACGGAAGCCGGTCGCTCGCTGTTATCACGAATGCTGCGTCCGACCCAACTGACATACAGCTGCTCACGCGCCGAGAGCAACGCTTCGAGCAGCAAGTAGCGATCGTCCTCGCGGCGCGAGCGGTCACCAGGGCGGTAATCGCTGCCCATCAGGTCGAAGTCCAGCGGCGGTTGCGCGCGCGGGTAATCGCCATCGTTCATGCCCAGCAGGCACACCACCTTGAACGGAATCGCCCGCATCGGCATCAACGTGCAGAAGTTGACCGAGCCGGCCAGGAAACGCTGGGACAAGCGTCCTTGATCCAGCCCGGCCAGCCAGGCTTCCCGCACGACTGTCAGCGGCAACTGGTCTTGCAGTGCAACCGACTCGCAGGTCTGCAACCAGGTTTCGCGCAGGGTGTGCAGCTGCACCAGCAGGTAGTCGTCGTGTTCATTCTCGGCGAGGAAGAACACTTGCAACAGGGCATGCAGGCGCTCGCCCCACTGGCTGGCTGTGGCCGGTACAGAGAGCTGTTGGTAGGCCACTTCAAGGGCATCGAGCAAGGCCACCAGCGGGCCGATCAATGCCGCATCCAGACCGCCGATTTCATCGTAGGGCTCGATACCGTCACAGGCTTCGCCAACACCGACGGCATAGCCCAGCAACATGCGGCGCAAGCCAAATCGCCAGCTGTTCTGTTCCAGGTCCGAAGGCAGGCCAAGGCTTGCCCGCTGCTCGGCATTGAGCCCCCAGCGGATGCCGGCCCCTTCGATCCAGCGATGCAGGGTCGGCAGATCGCTTTCCTTGATGGCGAACCGAGCCCGCAAGGCGGGGACGTCGAGCAGGTCGAGCACTTCGCTGACCGAGAAGCGGCTGTCCGGCAACTTGAGCAGGTGCTCCAGGGCAATCAGCAACGGATCGCGCCCGCGCTGGCCCTGGTCAGTCAGGGTGTAAGGAATGTAGCGGGCGTCATCACGCTCCAGCTGGCCGAACACGGCGCGGATGTGCGGCGCGTAGGTGTTGATGTCCGGCAGCATGACGATGACATCGCGAGGCCGCAGGTGCGGGTCGGCGCTGAAGCGAGCCAACAGCTGGTCGTGAAGAATCTCGACCTCGCGCTGCGGGCTATGGGCGATGTGGAAGCGTACCGAGCGATCCTTGGCAGGATCGACGTCTGGCCAGCGCTCGCGGGTTTCGGCCAGCGGACGTAGCTCCAGGATGTCGTCCTGCAACTCATTGAGCAGGGTCTTGGGGTCGCTGTCGCTGAACAGGTCGATGCGACCTTCGCTGAAAGCTGCGCGGTAGCTGCCGGGGTCGTCATAGCTGTCGAGCAAGTTGATGTAGTCGCGCCCTTGCTTGCCCCAGGCGGCCAGCAGCGGGTGAGCGTGCTGGTGCAGGGATTGGGCGTCGATCAGGTTGGGCATGCCTTGCTTGCGCTGCTGGCGTTTGTACTGGTGGCGGAGCAGGTCTTTGTCGGCAACGATGTCGGCCCAGTGGTGACGGCAGGGGTTATGCACGCAGAGCAGCACCTGGCTGAAACGGGCCAGGCCAGCCAGCGCTTCCAGCGCTTGTGCCGGCAGCGATGAAATCCCAAAGACGATCACCCGTGAAGGAAGCCCTGGCGGGGCTGTTTCGAGGCTGTTGATGCGTTCGACAAACCGTTGGTGTACCCCGGCACGGCTCTGGGCCATACCCTCTTCCCCGACATCCACCAACAGTGCTCGCCAAAGCTCGGCTTGCCAGCAGTTGGCGAGAGGCAGTGGCTTGGCCTCGCCCCGGGCGGTATTGAGCACATGCCGGCCAGCAGCCCAATCCTTCAGCCAGTCGGCCCGGTAGACCTGGTATTGGTCGAACAGGTCGGCCAGGCGCTCGGCCAACTGATAGCGCTTGCGCAGATCGGTGTCGTCATTGAGGAAGCGCTGCAGGGGTTCAAAATGCGGCTTGTCGATGACTTCCGGCAGCAGGCGCATCAGGCGCCAGGTCAGGGGGGCTTTGTCGAGCAGGGAAACTTCCGGGATCTCGTCGCGCCCCAGCACTCGGCGGTACAACTGCCACATGAAGCTACCAGGCAGTTGCACTTCGATGGCTGCCGCAATACCGCAGCCGCCTGAATCATCGTCTTCGGGATCTTCAGCCAGGGCCAGTTTCAGCC
>RCUI01000307.1_pt1 | contig 18570 bp, 16 predicted proteins | sample 2166121 | NCBI WGS metagenome assembly RCUI01 (sample SAMN09932700, study PRJNA488358) | compost metagenome | feature: garden; material: soil; isolation source: compost soil in succinic acid-enriched culture | place: Germany: Experimental Botanical Garden Goettingen | collected 2016-01-27
ACTCGGCCAGCAGCTTCTCGTGCTCAAGGCCGGTCAGGCGGTGCAGACGCAGGTCGAGAATGGCCTGGGCCTGTTCCGGCGACAGGAAGTACTTGCCATCACGCAGGCCGTACTGCTCGTCGAGGTTTTCCGGACGGCAGGAGTCGGCACCGGCGCGCTCGACCATGACCTGCACGGCACTGGATTCCCACGGCGTGCTGATCAGCGCTTCCTTGGCTTCCGACGGGGTCGGCGAAGCCTTGATCAGGGCGATGACCGGGTCGATGTTGGACAGGGCAACCGCCTGACCTTCAAGGATGTGACCACGTTCACGGGCCTTGCGCAGCTCGAACACGGTACGGCGGGTAACCACTTCGCGGCGGTGGCGAACGAACGCCTCGAGCAGGTCCTTGAGGTTCAGGACCCGTGGACGACCGTCGATCAGGGCGACGATGTTGATACCGAAGACCGCCTGCAGCTGGGTCTGGGCGTAGAGGTTGTTGAGGATCACCTCAGGCACTTCGCCACGACGCAGCTCGATGACGATACGCATACCGTCCTTGTCGGACTCGTCGCGCAGCTCGGTGATGCCTTCGAGTTTCTTTTCCTTGACCAGCTCGGCGATCTTCTCGATCAAACGTGCCTTGTTCAGCTGGTACGGCAGCTCGGTGACGACGATCTGCTGACGGCCACCGACCTTGTCGATGTCTTCGATGGTGGAGCGGGCACGCATGTAGATGCGGCCACGGCCGGTGCGGTAGGCCTCGATGATGCCCTGACGGCCGTTGATGATCGCGGCGGTCGGGAAATCCGGGCCCGGGATGAACTGCATCAGTTCATCGATGCTGATGTCGGCGTTGTCGATCAGCGCCAGGCAACCGTCGATGACTTCACCGAGGTTGTGCGGCGGAATGTTGGTCGCCATGCCCACGGCGATACCGCTGGAACCGTTGACCAGCAGGTTGGGGATCTTGGTCGGCATGACCGCCGGGATCTGCTCGGTGCCGTCGTAGTTGGGCACCCAGTCGACGGTTTCCTTGTGCAGGTCGGCCAGCAGTTCATGAGCCAGCTTGGTCATGCGCACTTCGGTGTATCGCATGGCCGCGGCGTTATCGCCGTCCACCGAACCGAAGTTGCCCTGGCCGTCGACCAGCAGATAGCGCAGCGAGAACGGCTGCGCCATACGGACGATAGTGTCGTAGACCGCGGTATCACCGTGCGGGTGGTACTTACCGATCACGTCACCGACCACACGGGCGGATTTCTTGTACGGTTTGTTCCAGTCGTTACCCAGTTCGCTCATCGCATACAGAACGCGGCGATGCACGGGCTTCAAGCCATCACGCGCATCGGGCAGTGCACGCCCGACAATGACGCTCATCGCGTAGTCGAGGTAGGACTGTCTCAGTTCGTCTTCGATATTGACCGGGAGGATTTCTTTGGCCAGTTCGCCCATGAGAAGCCTGATTCCTTTTTCTGGTGAAACCTCGTCACATCCATATGGGACGAACGAAGCTCGCCGCTGCAAAGTGACTCCTTGCAACGACTTACGACAAATCAACGAGTTAAGCCATGGATCTGCGCAGTAAAGACAGCCCCATCGGGCTACCTTGGAAACCGTCGGATGTTACCACAATCGCCCAGACGGTGGGAGTAGGCTGCAGCACTACTACCCTACTGCTCGTCAGTAACGCCCGCTAGCCGCCCAACCAGGCCGCAAGCGGGGGATAAACACTCAATGCAAACGCTTGCGACACATCAGTTGCGCCATCTTTACGGTGTCGGGACGTTCGACGATACCTTTCTCGGTCACGATCACATCGATCAAATCGGCCGGGGTCACGTCAAAGCAGGGATTGTAGGCCTCGACATCTGCCCCCACGCGCGTGCCGCCGAGCGTCAACAGCTCGCTGGCGCTGCGCTCCTCAAGGAGGATGTCTTCGCCACTTTCCAGGTTCATGTCAATGCTCGAGCTCGACGCCACGACCATGAAGCGCACCCCGTGGTGCATAGCATTGACGGCCAACTGGTAGGTGCCGATCTTGCTCGCCACGTCACCATTGGCGGTGACCCGGTCAGCCCCGACGATGACCCAGGTAATGCCCTTGGTCTTCATCAGGTGGGCGGCTGCGGAATCAGCAGTGACCGTCAATGGGATGCCTTCATTGGCCAGCTCCCAGGCGGTCAGCCGTGAGCCCTGCAGCCAGGGCCGGGTCTCGTCGACATAGACCCGCTCGACCATGCCTTCCATATAGGCGGCTCGAATCACCCCGAGCGCCGTGCCAAAACCACCGGTGGCCAGGGCGCCGGTATTGCAGTGGGTCAACAAGGCTTGCTCATTGCCCTGGTGCTTGCGAATCAGCTCGACACCGAATTGGGCCATGGTCAGGTTGGCTTCACGGTCACTGTCATGGATGGCAACGGCTTCGGCGTCCATGATTGCCGCCACATCATCGCCGTCCTTGATCCGCAGCAAACGCTCACGCATGCGGTTGAGCGCCCAGAACAGATTGGCGCCGGTAGGGCGCGCGTGCAGCAGCAGCTCGAAATCCTCTTCCAGAGCCATCTCCCAGTCATCGCCGGCGGCCAGGCGCTGGCGCACGGCCATGGCCAGGCCATAGGCCGCACTGATGCCTATGGCAGGCGCGCCGCGCACCGTCATCGAGGCAATTGCCCGAGCCACATCAGCGGCATCGGCACAGGCCTGCCAGGTCTGCTCGAACGGCAGGACACGCTGATCGAGCAGATACAGGACGCCATCACGCCAATCGATGGCTTTCACCTTCTCTGCTGCCAGTAGTCGATCGCGCATGCCTCACCCCGTCATTCGGACATCAAAAGCGCACGATTATAGCGAGCCCCAGGCGCAGACGCTCGGGTATACTTCGCCCTCAGCCCAAGTGTCCCAGGGAAACCCTGCCATGCCCAAACCCGCTACGCCGCTCGACCTGCTGCTCCTGCCTAGCTGGCTGGTGCCTGTCGAACCTGCCGGGGTGGTATTGAAGGATCATGGCCTGGGTATTCGCGACGGGCAAATCGTCTTTATCGGCCCGCGGGCCGAGGCCGAGCGCTATGTCGCCACCGAAACCCGTGAACTGCCGGGCTGCCTGCTCAGCCCAGGCCTGATCAACGCCCACGGCCATGCCGCCATGAGCCTGTTTCGCGGCCTGGCCGACGACCTGCCACTGATGACCTGGCTCGAAGCGCACATCTGGCCGGCTGAAGGTCGCTGGGTCGACGAGGACTTTGTCCGTGACGGCACCGACCTGGCCATCGCCGAGCAGATCAAAGGCGGCATCACCTGTTTTGCCGACATGTACTTCTTCCCCAAGATTGCCAGCGAGCGGGCCCACAACAGTGGCATCCGTGCGCAAATCGCCGTGCCGCTACTGGATTTCCCGATCCCGGGTGCCCGCAGCACCGAAGAAGGCCTGCACCTGGCGGTCGAACTGTTCGGCGACCTGCGTCATCACCCGCGCATTACCGTGGCCATGGGCCCACATGCGCCGTACACCGTGAGCGACGAAAACCTGGAGAAGATCCGGGTGATTGCCGAAGAACTCGACGCGCCCATTCATATGCATATCCATGAAACTGCCTTCGAGGTCGAGCAATCACTGGCCACCCGTGGCGAACGGCCACTGGCGCGCCTCGCCCGCCTAGGGCTGCTCGGCCCACGCCTGCAGGCGGTGCACATGACCCAGGTCAGCGACGATGACCTGGCCTTGCTGGTAGAAAGCAACACGAGTGTGGTGCATTGCCCGGAGTCCAACCTTAAGCTGGCCAGCGGCTTCTGCCCAGTCGAGCGCCTGTGGCAGGCCGGTGTCAATGTCGCCGTGGGCACGGATGGCGCAGCCAGCAACAACGACCTCGACCTGCTGGGCGAAACCCGTACCGCAGCGCTGCTGGCCAAAGCCGTGGCGGGCTCGGCCGCCGCTCTGGATGCCCACCGGGCACTGCGTATGGCGACCCTCAACGGCGCCAGGGCGCTGGGCCTTGAGGCGCTGACTGGTTCACTGGAAGTGGGCAAGGCAGCCGACCTGGTCGCCTTCGACCTCTCAGGCCTGGCCCAGCAACCGATCTATGAGCCTGTTTCACAACTGATTTACACCAGCGGCCGTGACTGTGTGAAACACGTCTGGGTCGCTGGCAAGCAACTGCTCGACGAGCGCCGCCTGACCCGCATGGACGAGCAGGCACTGCATGCCGCTGCCTGCGCCTGGGGCCAGCGGATCGGCGAGCGCAGCGAATAACTGGTCGGCAGCTGCGGCTGCTGACCTGTAACACCTTTAATCAAAGTTTCAGAGGACCGTTCCATGAGCAACGTCGACCACGCCGAAATCGCCAAGTTCGAAGCCCTGGCCCACCGCTGGTGGGACCGTGAGAGCGAGTTCAAGCCACTGCACGACATCAACCCGCTGCGGGTCAACTGGATCGACGAGCGGGTCAAGCTGGCCGGCAAGAAGGTTCTCGATGTCGGCTGCGGCGGCGGCATCCTCAGCGAGGCCATGGCCTTGCGCGGCGCCACCGTGACCGGTATCGACATGGGTGAAGCGCCCTTGGCCGTGGCCCAACTGCACCAGCTCGAATCCGGGGTACAGGTCGAGTACCGCCAGACCACCGCCGAAGCCCTGGCCGAAGAAATGCCCGAGCAGTTCGATGTGGTCACTTGCCTCGAGATGCTCGAGCACGTGCCAGACCCGTCCTCGGTCATCCGCGCCTGCTATCGCATGGTCAAACCGGGCGGCCAGGTGTTCTTCTCGACCATCAACCGCAACCCCAAGGCCTACCTGTTCGCGATCATCGGCGCCGAATACATCATGAAGCTGCTGCCGCGCGGCACCCACGACTTCAAGAAGTTCATCCGCCCTTCCGAGCTGGGCGCCTGGAGCCGCGAGGCCGGCCTGAACGTCAAAGACATCATCGGCCTGACCTACAACCCGTTGACCAAGCACTACAAGCTGGCCAGCGATGTCGACGTCAATTACATGATCCAGACCCTTCGCGAGGAATGAACATGCGTTTGCGAGCAGTACTTTTCGACATGGACGGCACCCTGCTCGACACGGCGCCGGACTTCATTGCCATCTGCCAGGCGATGCTCGCCGAGCGCGGCCTGCCAGCGATCGATGATCAGAAGATCCGCGACGTGGTTTCTGGCGGCGCCAAGGCCATGGTTTCAGTGACGTTCAACCTCGACCCGGAAGACCCGACATTCGAAGCCCTGCGCCTGGAGTTCCTTGAGCGGTACCAACAAGGATGCGCGGTGCACAGCAAGCTGTACGACGGCATGGCCGAGCTGCTGGACGATATCGAGAAAGGCAACCTGCTGTGGGGCGTGGTCACCAACAAGCCGGTGCGTTTCGCCGAGCCGATCATGCAGCAGCTGGGCCTGGCCGAACGTTCGGCATTGTTGATTTGCCCGGATCACGTCAAGAACAGCAAGCCGGACCCCGAACCCCTGATTCTTGCCTGCAAGACCTTGAACCTCGACCCTGCCAGCGTGCTGTTCGTCGGTGACGACCTGCGCGACATCGAGTCGGGCCGTGATGCTGGCACCCGCACTGCAGCGGTGCGCTACGGCTATATTCATCCAGATGACAACCCCAACAACTGGGGTGCGGATGTGGTGGTCGATCATCCGCTGGAGCTGCGCAAGGTGCTTGATAGCGCGCTTTGCGGCTGCTGAACCTTTGTATCGGCAAGGCTTTGCCTTGCATCGCCGGCAAGGTCGGCTCCCACAGGGAGCTGGCTTGCCAGCGATGACGCCATCACCACTCTAGAGGTAACCCCATGTTCGATTACTCCGCCCGCCCCGACCTGCTTAAAGGCCGGACCATCATGGTCACCGGCGCCGGTCGCGGAATCGGCGCAGCTGCCGCCAAGGCTTACGCCGCCCATGGTGCGACCGTGCTGTTGCTGGGCAAGACGGAAGGCAACTTGAGCCAGGTTTATGACGAGATCGAAGCCGCCGGCCACCCCAAGCCTGCCGTCATCCCATTCAACCTGGAAACCGCCCTGCCGCACCAGTACGACGAACTGGCGGCGATGATCGAAAGCGAGTTCGGCCACATCGACGGCCTGCTGCACAACGCCTCGATCATTGGCCCGCGTACGCCACTGGAGCAGCTGTCCGGCGACAACTTCATGCGCGTCATGCAGATCAACGTCAATGCCATGTTCATGCTCACCAGCACCCTGCTGCCGCTGCTCAAGCTGTCGCAAGATGCTTCAGTGATCTTCACCTCCAGCAGCGTCGGACGCAAAGGCCGGGCTTACTGGGGCGCCTATGGCGTGTCGAAATTCGCCACCGAAGGCCTGATGCAGACCCTCGCCGACGAACTGGAAGGTGTGGCACCGGTGCGCGCCAACAGCATCAACCCGGGCGCCACCCGCACCAGCATGCGCGCCCAGGCCTATCCAGGTGAGAACCCGGAGAACAATCCGCTGCCTGAGCAGATCATGCCGGTTTACCTGTACCTGATGGGCCCCGACAGCACTGGCGTCAACGGCCAGGCGTTCAACGCCCAGTAGGCTCAGCCCTCGACCAGTTCCGCCTGGGAACGGGCGGGCTGGTGCTGCTCCAGCTGCATGCAGCGCTCAAGGAACAGGAACATGCAGTCGTAGCTCTTACAGATCGCCCGACGCAATTCTGCCTGCAACGCCTGACTAGGGTTATTACCGGCCAGGGTGCAGACGATTTCCAACGCTTCCCACGGGTGGGCATCGTCATACTGAGCATGCATCTTCAGCCACTTCATGGCGCGCTTGCGACCTTCTTCTGCAAAGCCCTGGGCATACACGCCGGTCGAGCAGACCACTGCCGACCATTCGCCGGTCGCCCCTTCGATCGCATAGTTGGTCGCGGCAATGGCGACAACCAGCGAGTCGGCCGCACAGGTATGCCAGCACCAGTCGCTCAAGGCATTGAGTTCGGTGGGCACTTCCTGGGTTTGCAGGTCCTCCAGGCTCACGCCATGGGCCTGGCTCCAATACAGCCAATAATCAGCATGATTGAGCTCGACGCGAATATTGCGCATCAGCCAACGACGCGCCATATCCTCCCCAGGATGGCGCGCGTAGCGGGTCTTGGTCAGGTTCTTGGCCATGTACAGGGAAAACTGCTCGACCACCGGCCAGCCACCAATCAAGTACTGGCGCATCGTCCGGCCACTGAGCCGACCGTCACGCATGCGTTGATAAACTTCGTGCTCGACGACCCGACGCTTGCTCTCATGACAATCCCTGATCAGCTGCTGGGCCCAGAGCGGGTAACTGGTGGGGTCCATCAATGGACCGGTACGGATAAACGCGTCAATCACTGTCAGCTCCTTGTTCCTTGTGATTATCGTGCGGATCTTCAGCGAAAGGTCCCGGGTGCCTTGAACAACAAGGGCCTTGCGGTAATCCGTTGGCGTTGCAAGCTGTCGCAGGTAAACATCTGCGGTCGTTCGATCAGGTAGCCCTGGGCATAATCGACGCCGATTTCCTGCAGGGCCTGTTCGATCATCGGCGTTTCGACGAATTCGGCAATGGTGCGTTTGCCCATGACATGACCGATGTGGTTGATGACCTCGACCATGGCGCGGTTGACCGGGTCATCAAGCATGTCTTTGACGAAACTTCCGTCGATTTTCAGGAAGTCTACAGGCAAATGTTTTAAATAGGCGAACGACGACATCCCGGCACAAAAGTCATCCAGCGAGAACCGGCAACCCAGGCCTTTGAGTTCGTTGATGAAGCGAATGGCGCTACCCAGATTGGCGATTGCACTGGTTTCAGTGATTTCGAAACAAATCATCTGCGGTGGAATAGCGTACTCACCAAACAAGCGCCGCAGGTATTCAAGGAACTTGTCATCGCCAATGCTGCTGCCAGAGAGGTTGATCGCGCACATGGCCAGGGGGCCGTCGCGCTGCTCATCCAGGCACTGGCGAATGACGGTGAAGACGCTGCGCACCACCCACCGATCAAGTGCAGTCATTAAGCCATAGCGTTCAGCGGCAGGAATGAAGCTGTCCGGCAGGATAATACGTCCGCTTTCGTCCTGCAGGCGCAGCAGGATCTCGATATGTCCTGCCCCTTCATGCGGCCCGAGTGCGGCGATTTCCTGGGCATACAGGCAGAAGCGGTTTTCTTCCAGGGCCACATGCAGGCGTTGAATCCAGGCCATTTCACCAAAACGCATGGACAACTCGCTGTCGTCGGCGTGGTAGACCTGCACCCGATTGCGGCCTTTTTCCTTGGCCATGTAGCACGCCATATCAGCCGACCGCAGGGAGGCTTCGAGGGTAGTCGGCGCCTGTGCGATATGCACCACCCCCAAGCTAACCGTGGTCATGAACGGACGACCCTTCCAGACAAAATGCAGGCTCTGTACCGCCTGGCGCAAGCTTTCAGCGATACGCTCAGCCTGCTCCTGAGGGCAGTTCAGGAGGAGAATGCCGAATTCATCGCCGCCCAACCGCGCCAGGATGTCACCCTCTCGCAGGCCGGCCTGAAGTACGGCACAAATGTGCCGCAACAGCTCATCACCGGCCGCGTGCCCGCAGGTGTCGTTGACCAGCTTGAATTGGTCGAGGTCGAGAAACATCAAGGCATGCCGCGCCGATTTGCGCGTCAGACCATTGAGTGCCTGCTCCAGGCGATACTCGAACTCGCGGCGGTTGGCCAGGCCCGTCAGCGCATCATGGGTCGCCTGCCAGGACAGGTTGGCGATGTACTGGCGCTCCTGGGTCATGTCATGCAGCACCAGGACGATACCGCTGATTTGCCCATCGGCCATGATCGGCGCCCCCACCAGCGTCACCGAGACGGTACTGCCATCCAGGCGCTGAATCAGCTTAGTGTGTTCGCTGCCGCCCTTGAGGCCACCGCTGAGAATGCGCTCAACCAAGGTCAGGCTGTCTTTCTCGGCATTCTCATCCAACAGGCTGAAAAGTGCCGCCAATGGCAGGCCGTGGGCCTGGGCAGCGTGCCAGTGGGTGAGTTGCTCGGCGGCCGGGTTCATGTAGGCGATGCAACCTTCCACGTCGGTGGTGATCACCCCGTCGCCAATCGATTCAAGGGTGATTTGCGCCCGCTCTTTTTCCACCTGCAAGGCGTTGGCAAAGGCCTGACGCTGGGCCAGCAGCTTGCTTGAACGCAACCAGGCCAGGGCAATCAGAAACAGCGCCGTAGCGAGGTTGGTCACCAGCAAGATCCGCAACAGCATCCGCGAGCCTTCACCCAAGGCATCACTGAACGCGCGCGCGGCGGGTGTCACACCATCGTTGATGGTGGCAATGCGCGCCTTCCATTCGGCGACATCAGCGGCCGTCGCTGTGCCCGAACGAAAGCCTTCATGCATCTGCTGGGCAACGTCGTTCAACTGGTTGAGAAAACCGTCACCCACCGCCCACAGCTCGATGGCCTTTTCCAGGTAACTGACCTGGCGAAAGTTCAGGTACAACCAGATGACACTGGAGATGTCGTCAGGATGGTTGCCACCCTGAAGAATGCCCCGACGTGCTGCCTCAAGGTCCGGATTTGGCAAATCCAGAGCAGCCCGCAGCTCATGGCCACCTTGCGGCACCGCAAAGGCCTTTTGGTACTTGTGGTAGTTAGCCTCATCGTGGCTGTCGGCATACAGGTTGAGGTAGTAGATCGCGTCCTTCTGCCCCTTGGACCAGAGGCTCTCCCCCGCCACGTAACCACGCACCGCCGATAACGCGTACAGGCTGATGCCTCCGAGCAACGCCTGAAACACCACCACCGCAACAAATGGCCAAATGATGCCCAACAAGTTCGGCGCTTCGAGAATCCGTGTTCGCTTCATGAGGTCCCTTGCACACAGAGCCGGATGAATCTCTATCTTATAAACGCACAGCCTAGGCTATTTGCTCTCACATCTGGAGAGCTTTTCTCTATTACCCGTACTTTTGCCTCAACTCTGCTGCAAATGCCCGTACAGCTTGGCGTACAAACCGCCGTCGGCGATCAGTTGCTGGTGATCACCATCCTCAGCGACGTGTCCGCCATCAAAGACCAGCACGCGGTCGGCCTGCTTCACGGCTGAAAGGCGGTGGGCAATGATCAGGGTGGTCCGCGCACTGAGGAAACGGGTCAGGGCCTGATGCAGGTTGTATTCGGTGGCCGCATCCAGCGCCGAGGTGGCTTCGTCGAGAATCACCACCTTGGGCTCAGCCAGCACCATCCGCGCAATCGCCAGGCGCTGACGCTGCCCGCCCGACAAGCGCACACCCGAGCGCCCGACCACGGTGTCCAGGCCATGGGGCAAGGCAGCAATGGTGGTGTCGAGCTGGGCGATACCCAGCGCCTGCCAGCAGGCTTCGTCGCTGCAGTCGCGGCCCATGGTCAGGTTGGCGCGCACTGAGTCGTTGAACAGCGACGGATGCTGCAGCACCACGGCAACATGCTCGCGCAAGGTCTCAAGGCCAATCTCCTGCAAGGTCGAGCCCCCAAAACGGATCGTGCCCGCCTGAGCGCTGTAGAGCCCCAGCAGCAGTTGCACCAGGGTGCTCTTGCCGCCGCCACTGGCACCAACGATTGCGACCTTTTCGCCAGGCGCAATGGACAGGTTCAACTGGTCGAGCACCGGCTCATCACCGTAGGCAAAGCGCAGTCCCTGGACTTCGATGCCGACCGTGTCACGGCCCTTGAACGGATCGACACCACCGGGGTACTGCGGCTCATCGGCACGCGCCAGCAGCTCGTTGAGTCGGCTCAAGGCGCCGCCTGCGGCGTAGTAGGCATATTGCAGGTTCAGCAACTGCTCAACCGGGCCAATCATGAACCACAGGTAGCTGAACACCGCCAGCATCTGCCCGATCGACAGGTCAGAGAACAATACTGTGAGCATCGCCGCGGCACGGAAGATATCGATGCCAAACTGGAACAGCAGTCCACTGGCGCGGCCACTGGCATCACTTTTCCACTGCGACGCCACTGCGTAGTTGCGCACTTCCTGAGCCCGCACGCCCAGACGCCCAAGGAAATAGCCCTGGCGATTGCTGGCGCGGATTTCCTGAATGGCGTCGAGAGTTTCGGTCAGCGCCTGGGTGAAACGCGAGGTACTGTCGTTCTCGAGTTTCTTCAGGTGTTTGACGCGCTTGCCCAACTGCACCGTGGCGAAGATCACCAAGGGGTTGAACAGCAGAATCAGCAATGCCAGCTTCCAGTGCATCCACATCAGGATCGCCGCAGTGCCGGTCAAGGTCAGCATGGCCACCAGGAAGCGGCTGAGGGTTTCGCCGACGAATTTGTCCAGGGTGTCCAGGTCGGTGACCAGGTGGGTGGTCACCGTGCCGCTGCCCAGGCTTTCATATTCCTTCAGGGAGATGCGCTTGAGCCGCTCGATCAGGCGGATGCGCAGGCGATAGACGATGTCCTTGGCCAGGCCGGCAAACAGCTTGGCCTGAATCACGTTGAAGGCCAGGGCGGCGCAGCGCAAACACAAGGTCAGCACCAGCATCAAGCCGATATAACCGGCCGCCACTTGCCAACTCTCCGGCAGCAACTGATTCATCCACTTGAGCGCGGCATCACCATGGCCGAGCAAGACTTCATCGACCAGCAACGGCAGCAGCAAGGGAATTGGCACACTGCACAGCGCCGCCAGTACGGCGATGCCGTTGGCAATCCACAGGGCTTTGCGGTGATGCAGGGCCAGGCGGCGGATTTCCGCCCAGCTCAAACGATCGGCAACAGTGGGCGCTGGCCCCGGCACAGGGTCGGGTGACCCTGGCAGGTCAAGCACAAGCGGCCTGCTGTAGCCAGCGGCCAAGCAGCGGGCTCAACGCATCGAGTGGCTGGTAGCCATTGGTCAGCAACGCCAGCTGGCCATTACGTTCAGCCAGTAAGGTGGGAAAGCCGGCAATGCCCAGGTCCTGTACCCAGGTGAAGTCCGAGGCTGTGGCCGACCGTACTTCGGCACTGGTAAAGCGCTCGGCAAAGGCCGCACGCTCAAACCCCACCTGCTCAGCCAGCTCCACCAGTTTCGGCGCCAGGGTGACGTCTTCGCCGCCCTGATAAAACGCTTGCTGGATCGCCGCGAGCAACGCCCAGGTGCGCTGTGGATCAAGACCACGAGCAGCCACCAGGGCACGGCAGGCAGGTTCGGTGTCATAAACAAAGCCGTCCGGCATCGCCCCTTCATGGGTGAAGGGTTGGCCAGTGGCTTGATTGACCGCTTGCCAGTGCTCAAGGATGTAGCCACGGGTCGACGCATCCAACGCACTGCTACCGGTGCGCAAACCGCCGGGCACCAGTTGCGTGTCGACCCCGGCGGCGCGCGCCTGGGCGATCAGGGCCTGGGCCACTGGTGCAAACCCCCAGCACCAGGAGCACATCGGGTCCATCACATAGAGCAGGCGTGCGGACATCTATCAGGCCTCGGCAGCTTTGCGGTAGTTGTGACCGATCGGGTGCGGCATGTTGCGGGCCTTGGCCAACTCGATCTGCTTCTGCCGGTCAATGGCGCTGCGTCGGGTCTTCTCGCTCAGGCTGTCCCAGCAATGCGGGCAGCTGATACCAGGCGAATAATGCTCGGACGCACGGTCTTCCACGCTGATCGGGGTACGGCAAGCATGGCACTGGTCGTAGTCGCCCTCGGTCAGGTCGTGACGCACGGTTACCCGGTTGTCGAAGACGAAGCAATCACCCTGCCAGCGGCTTTCATCCTGCGGCACCTCTTCGAGGTATTTCAGGATCCCGCCCTTAAGATGATAGACCTCTTCGTAACCTTCACCGAGCATGTAGCTGGAGGCTTTTTCGCAGCGGATGCCGCCAGTGCAGAACATCGCAACCTTCTTGTGCCGCGACGGGTCGAAGTTGGCCTTGATGTACTCGGGGAACTCGCGGAAGGTAGTGGTTTTCGGGTCGATTGCGCCTTCGAAGGTGCCAATGGACACTTCGTAGTCGTTACGGGTGTCGATCAACAGGACTTCCGGGTCGCTGATCAGCGCGTTCCAATCTTTGGGCTCGACGTAGGTGCCGACCTTGTGGTTCGGGTCAACGCCCTCGACGCCCAGGGTGACGATCTCTTTCTTGAGCTTGACCTTGGTGCGATAGAACGGCTGTTCGTCGCAGTAGGATTCCTTGTGGTCGATACCTACCAGGCGGGCATCGCTGCGCAGCCAGGCCAGCAGGCCGTCGATACCTTCACGGGTACCGGACACGGTGCCGTTGATGCCCTCTTCGGCCAGCAACAAAGTGCCTTTGATGCCGTTGGCCATCATGCTTTCGAGCAGCGGTTCGCGCAGCTCGACGTAATCTTTCAGGGTGACGAACTTGTACAGCGCCGCCACGACGATAGCTTGGGTCATGCAGTCAATCTCCAGGTGGTCACCCTCGCAAAGGGCGGACCGGATGGCAAAAAAAACGCGCCGACGAGCGGCGCGTTGCACATTCTAGCAAAAACCTGACGATGAAATCAGTGTTTGCTACCACCTGCGCAGGTGGGGGATGCCGGTGCCGCGCCAACCTTCTGCCACTCCTCGGGCGTGTAGGTGTGCAGCGCCAGGGCATGGACCTGCCCCATCAGCTCACCCAAGGTGGCATAGACCTTCTGGTGGCGCTTGACGCTGTTCAGGCCTGCGAACTGCTCGCTGACCAGCACCGCCTTGTAATGGGTCTCTAGCCCACGGCTGTGCATATGGCTTTCGTCGAGCACCGACAGGTGCTGCGGCGCCAGCGCGGCCAGGCTTTGTTCAATCTTTTGCTGCATGGACATGGACGGCTCCGCGGTTTACTTCTTCGCTGGCGCGGCGGCCTTGCCAGCGTTCGGGTCAAGTTCCTTGGTCATGTCAGCCAGCAGCTTGTTGACCACCGGCACCGCGCTTTCCAGCTTGCGCTGGGTCAGCTGGGCCGACTGCTGGGTAACCTGTGGCATCTTTTCCAGGACTTTCTTGCCCAGTGGCGACTGATAGAAGGCTACCAGGTCCTTGAGCTCGCTTTCGCTGAAGGTGCTGGTGTAGAGCTTGACCATGTCGGGCTTGAGCTTGTTCCAGCCGATGGCCTGGTCGAGGGCAGCATTGGCCTTGGCCTGGTAGCTGTCGAGCACGGACTTTTTCGAGGCCGGGGCCTTGGTCTGTTCGAAACGCTGGGCAAACATCTGTTGCACCTGCATGTAGACCGGGGTGCCGAGCTTGTCAGCGTGCGCCATCATGAGGAATTTTTCGGCACTGGCGTTGTGGCTGGCGGTATCGGCAAGCACCTGGCCGCTGGCGCAGACCAGCGCAACAGCAGTGCAAAGGGCGCGAAGACGGGTCATCGTAATTCCTTCATTAGACAGACGAGGTAGTACCCCAGAGTAGAGCATTCTGCGCCGACTCGGGCGCAGCACTCAAGTGGGTCGACGAGCGTTGGAACCGCTGCGACAAAAAGGGACCTAAACTGCGAATTCAGACCACAAGGGAGTGAGCGCAGCATGAGCCGTATCGAAACTGACAGCCTGGGCGAGGTCGAAGTTCCTGAGCAAGCCTATTGGGGTGCCCAGACGCAACGCTCGCTGATCAACTTCGCCATCGGCAAGGAACGCATGCCCCTGGCCGTTTTACATGCCCTGGCGATGATCAAAAAAGCCGCCGCACGCGTCAACAACCGCAACGGCGACCTGCCGGCCGACATTGCCCGGCTGATCGAGCAGGCTGCCGATGAAGTGCTCGACGGCCAGCTCGATGACCAGTTTCCACTCGTCGTCTGGCAAACTGGCAGCGGCACCCAGAGCAATATGAATGTCAATGAAGTGATTGCCGGGCGCGCCAACGAGCTGGCAGGCAAGGGCCGTGGCGGCAAGGTTCCGGTACACCCAAACGACCATGTCAATCGCTCGCAAAGCTCCAACGATTGCTTCCCCACCGCCATGCACATCGCTGCCGCCCAGGCCGTCCAGCACCAGCTGTTACCGGCAATCACCGAGCTGTCGTCGGGGCTCGCAGAATTGGCGGCGCGTCACCAGCACCTGGTCAAGACCGGCCGCACGCACATGATGGACGCCACGCCGATCACCTTCGGCCAGGAAATCTCAGCCTATGTCGCGCAACTGGATTACGCCCAGCGGGCGATCCGCAGCGCCCTGCCGGCCGTGTGTGAACTGGCCCAGGGAGGCACGGCCGTCGGCACCGGGCTGAACGCCCCGCACGGTTTTGCCGAAGCCATTGCTGCCGAACTTGCCGCCCTCTCCGGCCTGCCCTTCGTCACCGCGCCGAACAAGTTTGCCGCCCTCGCCGGGCATGAACCGCTGACTACGCTGGCAGGCGGCCTGAAGACCTTGGCCGTGGCGCTGATGAAACTGGCCAACGACCTGCGCCTGCTGAGCTCCGGCCCCCGCGCCGGGCTTGCCGAAGTGCGCCTGCCCGCCAACGAGCCTGGCAGTTCGATCATGCCCGGCAAGGTCAACCCGACGCAGTGCGAGGCGCTGTCGATGTTGGCCTGCCAGGTGCTGGGTAACGACACGGCCATCGGCTTTGCCGCTAGCCAAGGCCACCTGCAGCTGAACGTGTTCAAGCCAGTGATCATTCACAACCTGTTGCAGTCAATCGAGCTGCTGGCAGACGGTTGTCGCAACTTCCAGCAGCACTGCGTCGCGGGTATCGAACCGGATACCGAACAGATGGCGGCGCACCTGGAACGCGGATTGATGCTGGTCACTGCACTCAATCCGCACATCGGCTACGACAAGGCGGCGGAAATTGCCAAGAAGGCCTACAGCGAAGGCAGAACCTTGCGCGAAGCAGCCTTGACCCTGGGTTACCTGAGCAATCAGCAGTTCGACGAGTGGGTACGCCCACAAGACATGCTTGAACCTGGCAAGAAAGGCTGAGCTTACCGGGCCAGGCGTAGACGCCTGGCCCGCCAGCCGGCCATCAGCGATGGGCCCAGCGCGGTGAGCGCCGAGCCCAGCACCACCACCAGTGCACCGATGTAGCCCAACGAGTTGATTTGCTCAGCCTGTACAAAGTCAGGCCAGAACCAGGCTGCCAAGGCGACGGCGACAAAGGTCACCAGTGGGGTCAGCGCCAGGGTAGCGCTGACCTTGGACGCCTCCCAGTGCGCCAGCGCCTCGGCGAAGGCGCCATAGGCCACCAGGGTATTGAGGCAGCAGGCAAGCAACAACCACCCTTGCAGCGGGCTTAGTTGCAGGGCTTCAAGCGGATGCACCCACGGTGTCAGGAGCATCGCGCAGCACAGGTAGATGACCATCATCACCTGCATCGAATTCCACACCGTCAACAGCTGCTTCTGGCTCAGGGCGTAGAACACCCAGATGGTGGTGGCCAGAATGATCGTTAGCACACCAGTGGTGTAAACGCTCAGGGAGGTCAACAGCTCTTCCAGACGCTGATTGAAGAACAGGCCAAAGCCCATCAACAGGATGAGCAGACCTACGCCTTGCCCGAAACTGAAGCGCTCCTTGAACAGGAACACGCTGGCCACCAGCAACAGTACCGGACCAAGCTGCACCACCAATTGCGCGGTGCCCGGGCTGAGCAGGTTCAGGCCCATCAGGTACAGCACATAGTTGCCGACCAACCCGCAGGTGGCCAACGCCACCAGGCCCCAACCCTTGCGGCCCAGACCGTTGAACCTCGGCAAGCGCTTGCTTGCGGCCAGCCAGGCAAACAACAGGCCGCCTGACACCAACAGACGAAACCAGGTGACGGTGATCGGGTCCATCACCTGCAGCACCTGTTTGAGCTTGATCGGCAGAATGCCCCAGAGCAAGGCGGTCAGTAATGACAGCGACAGACCGTAGACCCAGCGTCCGGAAGAAATATGCATAACAGCCTCAATAGCCCTGTGGTGGGGGGAGACTGAATTCTACGGGCTGGGCATGGGGGGCCGACAGGTACAATTGCGGAAAAGAATTCAGTACTTCATTCCCTGGGTTCCTGCGAGCCGAACGTATGACTTGACTGCCCCCTCGTTGCCGCTGCCGCTAGGCTGCGATCGGGCGTGAAACGGCCGCAAACCTGACCACCGCGATTCGACAGGCCCAACGAGGTGAGCGAGTTGCGACTGCTCTGCAGTCGATCGCAGCCTCGTACCTCGGCAGCGGCTACAGCAAGTGCTGCTGCCTTGGCCTACTTCTTGTCTTTCTTGAACGCCGCCTCCAGCGCGTTGTTGATAGTGCGCAGAACCTTGACCCGGGCCCAGCGCTTGTCGTTGGCCTCGACCAGGGTCCAAGGCGCAATTTCGGAACTGGTGCGGTCGACCATGTCGCCCACTGCTTCAGCGTACTGGCCCCACTTTTCACGGTTACGCCAGTCTTCTTCGGTGATCTTGAAGCGCTTGAACGGAATCTGTTCACGCTCCTGGAAACGCTCCAACTGCGTCTGCTCATCAATCGACAGCCAGAACTTGACCAGCACCACGCCAGCATCGACCAACTGTTCCTCAAAATCGTTGATCTCGCCGTAGGCGCGCATCCAGTCGGCCTGACTGCAAAAGCCCTCGACCCGCTCGACCAGTACCCGGCCATACCAGGAACGGTCAAAAACGGTGAACTTGCCGCGGGCCGGAATGTGCCGCCAGAACCGCCACAAGTACGGTTGAGCACGTTCTTCCTCGGTGGGTGCGGCAATGGGCACGATACGGTACTGGCGCGGGTCCAGTGCGTCGGCCACGCGACGGATTGCCCCCCCCTTGCCCGCCGCATCGTTGCCTTCGAACACAGCAATCAGTGCATGGCGGCGCATGCGCTTGTCGCGCAACAGGCCAGCCAGACGCGCCTGTTCGGTGATCAGTTGCTCCTGATAGTCACTTTTGCTCAGGCTCAATGTCAGGTCCAGGCTATCAACCAGACTGCGCTCGTCGATGCTCCTGCCCAACGGCGCAATGTTGGTGTGATGCAGTGGCGCATGCTGGGCCTTCAGCGCCGCCTGCAACCCTTCCAGCAAAATGCGCCCGACCGCCAGGCTGCGATAGTGCGGGTCGACGCCTTCGATCACGTGCCAAGGGGCATAGTCACGACTGGTCTGGCGCAGCACGCGCTCGCCGAAGCGCACAAAACGGTCATAGGTTTCTTCCTGCTGCCAGTCCAGTGGGCTGATGCGCCAGCTGTGCAACGGATCGTCCTTGAGGGCCTTGAGCCGGGCTTTCATCTGTTTCTTGGACAGGTGGAACCAGAATTTGAAGATCAACGCGCCTTCATCGCAGAGCATCTCTTCCAGGCGTTCGGCGCCGCGGATGGCCTGGTCGAGTACGGCGTCCTTGAATTGGCCATGGACCCGACCCTGAAGCATCTGGCTGTACCAGTTGCCAAAAAACACGCCCATTCGCCCTTTGGCCGGCAGTGCCCGCCAGTAGCGCCAGGCCGGTGGCCGGGCAAGCTCCTCATCGGTCTGCTGGTCGAAGGTGCGCACTTCGATCAAGCGCGGGTCCATCCACTCATTGAGCAGTTTTACCGTCTCGCCTTTGCCCGCGCCTTCAATGCCGTTGATCAGCACAATCACTGGAAAACGCGCCTGTTGCTTAAGTTCGTACTGCGCCTCAAGCAAGGCTTCACGTAGCGCCGGCACCTCGGCGTCGTAAGCGTCTTTGTCGATGGCGTGACCAATTTCAGCGGATTCGAACATACCAGGCTCCCTA
>RCUI01000308.1_pt1 | contig 18497 bp, 14 predicted proteins | sample 2166121 | NCBI WGS metagenome assembly RCUI01 (sample SAMN09932700, study PRJNA488358) | compost metagenome | feature: garden; material: soil; isolation source: compost soil in succinic acid-enriched culture | place: Germany: Experimental Botanical Garden Goettingen | collected 2016-01-27
AGGCTCGCAGGAGGCCCGCCGTGTCGATCCATGTCGCGTTGCACCATGTCACCGAGTACCGCTATGACCGTGCCATCGAACTGGGTCCGCAAATCGTGCGCCTGCGTCCGGCTGCCCATAGCCGTACGCGGATTCTTTCCTATGCCTTGAAAGTGCAGCCGACCGGGCATTTCATCAACTGGCAGCAGGATCCCCAGGGTAATTACCTGGCCCGCCTGGTGTTTCCGGAAAAAACCGACAACCTGCGGGTGGAAGTGGACCTGGTCGCCGAAATGGCCGTGTTCAATCCCTTCGACTTTTTCCTTGAACCGTACGCCGAGCAGATTCCCTTCAGCTATGGCCGCGATGAGCGTCACGAACTCACGCCCTACCTCGAAACGCTGCCGTTGACGCCGCTGCTCGCCAGTTACCTGAGCAGCATCGAACGCACGCCCCAGGCCAGCGTAGACTTCCTGGTCGCACTGAACCAGCGCCTGAGCCAGGACATCCGTTACCTGATCCGTCTGGAGCCCGGTGTACAAACGCCGGAGCAAACCTTGGAAAACCGTTCGGGCTCCTGCCGGGACTCGGCCTGGCTGCTGGTGCAACTGCTGCGTCACCTGGGGCTGGCGGCACGATTTGTTTCCGGTTACCTGATTCAACTCAAGGCCGACGTCAAAGCGTTGGACGGGCCGTCGGGCAGCGATGAGGATTTCACCGACCTGCACGCCTGGTGCGAGGTCTACTTGCCGGGCGCTGGCTGGATTGGCCTGGACGCGACTTCAGGCCTGTTTGCCGGGGAAGGGCATATCCCGCTGGCCTGCAGCCCTGATCCAACGTCCGCAGCACCGATCAGTGGCCTGGTCGAGCCTTGTGGATGCGACTTTTCCCATGAAATGAGTGTGGAGCGGCTGTGGGAATCGCCCCGGGTGACCTTGCCTTACAGCGACGAACAATGGCAGGCCATCGTCGCCCTGGGCCGCCAGGTCGACAGCGAACTCAAAGCGGCAGACGTGCGCCTGACCATGGGCGGCGAGCCGACCTTCGTCGCCATCGACGATCCAGATGGCGCCGAATGGAATACCACAGCACTGGGGGCGAACAAGCGACGCCTGGCGACTGAGCTGTTCCAGCGCCTGCGCAGGCATTACGCGCCCAAGGGGCTGGTGCATTTCGGGCAGGGCAAGTGGTATCCGGGCGAGCAGTTGCCGCGCTGGTCGCTGAACTGCTTCTGGCGCCGTGATGGCGAACCTGTGTGGAACAACCCGGCGCTGATCGCTGACGAGACGCAGAATCATGGCGCCGACAGCCACCTGGCCGGGCGTTTTCTCGCCAGTGTGGCCGAGCGGCTCAAGTTGCCGGTGCGGTATGTGTTTCCAGCCTGCGAGGATGCGCTGTATTACCTGTGGCGCGAGGGCGGTTTGCCCTCCAACGTACGTATCGACGACGCGCGCCTGGGTGATGAAATGGAGCGTGCGCGTTTGCGCAAGGTGTTCGGCCAGGGGCTGGACCAGGTCATAGGCCAGGTGCTGCCGCTGGCGCGTAGCGCCGATGAGCAGCGCTGGCAGAGTGGGCGCTGGTACTTGCGTGACCAACACTGCCGTTTGGTGCCGGGTGACTCTCCGCTGGGGTACCGCTTGCCGCTGGCAGCGCAGCCCTGGGTGAGCGCGGCGGAATATCCGTACGTACATCCAACCGATCCCAACCAGCCGCTGGCTGACCTGCCGGATCGCGATTCGCTAGCCAATGCCAGTGCCAACGATGCGGTAGATGAGCAAGAGCAGCAAGCCCCCGGGGTAGATGCCTCGGCCGACGGGTTGACCCGTACGGCCTTGTGCGCCGAGCCCCGGGATGGTCGGCTGTATGTGTTCATGCCACCGCTGTCGCGGCTGGAGGATTATCTGGAGCTGGTGGCGGTCATCGAGGCCACCGCCCAGGAGCTGCATTGCCCGGTGTTGCTTGAAGGCTATGAGCCGCCTGCCGATCCGCGTCTGGTCAATTTCAAGGTGACCCCGGACCCGGGTGTTATCGAGGTCAATGTGCAGCCGTCGGCCAATTGGGACGAACTGGTCGAGCGTACCGAGTTCCTCTACGAGCAGGCGCGCCAGACGCGACTGATCAGCGAGAAATTCATGATCGATGGGCGGCACACCGGCACTGGCGGTGGCAATCACTTCGTACTCGGCGGCGCCACGCCTGCCGACTCGCCGTTCCTGCGCAGGCCTGACCTGTTGCGCAGCCTGATCAGCTATTGGCACAACCACCCGTCACTGTCGTACTTGTTCTCCGGCCTGTTCATTGGCCCTACCTCCCAGGCGCCCCGCATCGACGAGGCGCGCAATGACTCACTGTACGAGCTGGAAATCGCCTTCGCGCAGATGCCGGCACCGGGCGAGGCGTGTGTACCGTGGCTGGTTGACCGTCTGCTGCGCAACTTGTTGATCGACGTGACCGGCAACACCCACCGCGCCGAATTCTGCATCGATAAACTCTATTCGCCGGATGGCCCTGCCGGACGCCTGGGCCTGCTGGAACTGCGCGCCTTTGAAATGCCGCCGCACGCGCGCATGAGTCTGGTGCAGCAATTGCTGCTGCGGGCGCTGGTGGCGCGGTTCTGGCGCGAGCCCTATGCACCCGAATGCCTGACACGCTGGGGCACGGCGCTGCATGACCGCTTCATGCTGGCGCACTTTATCGAGCAGGATTTTGCCGACGTTCTGGTCGAGCTCAACGCCGCGGGCTTCGCCCTGCGTGCCGAGTGGTTTGCCGCGCACCTGGAGTTTCGTTTCCCCAAAGTGGGCGATTACGCAGTCAACGGTATTGAACTGGAGCTGCGCCAGGCCCTTGAGCCCTGGCATGTGCTGGGCGAGGAGGGCGCTGGCGGTGGCAATGTGCGTTACGTCGATTCGTCTCTGGAGCGCTTGCAGGTCAAGGTCAGTGGCATGAGTGCCGAGCGCTATCGGCTGACCTGCAATGGAATCGCCGTGCCGCTGCAGCCCACCGGGCGAGTGGGCGAGTATGTAGCGGCGGTGCGCTACCGTGCCTGGCAGCCGGCCAACTGCCTGCAGCCGACCATCGGGGTGCATGCGCCATTGGTGTTCGACCTGCTCGATACCTGGATGGGACGTTCGCTGGGGGGCTGCCAGTACCATGTGGCGCATCCGGGGGGGCGCAGCTACGACAGTTTTCCGGTCAATGCCAATGAAGCCCAGAGCCGACGTCAGGCGCGCTTCTTCCGTATCGGCCACAGCCCGGGCGCCTTGCCGGTGCCGGACGTGCGCATCGATCCCGAGCTGCCCTTTACCCTGGATTTGCGCCGCTACTGAGCGCTACTCTGAAATTACCCGTGGTCCTCGAGCACTGCCATGCCTGATCTGTTTGATGCCTACCCGCTCAACCCGGGGGCTTACCATGAAATGCTCGAAGCCGACGGCAAGGTGCGCAGGCATTGGCAACCGCTGTGCGATTACCTGCAGCGCAGCGGTGCGGCGCAATTGGCGCAGCGTCAGGCTTCCCTGACCCGGCAACTGCAGGAGAACGGTGTTACCTACAACATCTATGCCGATCCCAAGGGGGCCGATCGCCCGTGGGAGCTGGACCTGCTGCCCAATCTGGTACCTGCAGACGAATGGCAGCAACTGGCTGAGGGCGTTGCCCAGCGGGCACGCCTGCTCAATGCAGTGCTGGCGGATATCTATGGCCCGCAGCAGTTGATCGGGGAGGGGCTGTTGCCGGCCGAGCTGGTCTATGGGCACAACAACTTTCTCTGGCCCTGCCAGGGTATTCGGCCACCCGACGGGACCTTTCTGCACGTCTATGCCGTGGACCTGGCACGGGCGCCGGATGGCCGCTGGTGGGTGACCGCCGACCGCACGCAGGCGCCCTCCGGTGCCGGTTATGCCCTGGAAAATCGCGTCATCGTTTCCCGCGCTTTGCCCGAGTTGTACCGCGACCTGAAGGTGCAGCATCTGGCCGGCTTCTTCCGCACCTTGCAACACACCCTCATCCGCCTTGCGCCGCGTGACAACGAGGCGCCACTGGTGGTCCTGCTGACACCGGGGCGCTTCAACGAGAGCTATTTCGAGCACCTGTACCTGGCGCGCCAGCTGGGCTATCCATTGGTGGAAGGCGGCGACCTGACCGTGCGCGATGCCACGGTGTACCTCAAGACCCTCAGTGGCCTGCGCCGCGTACACGCCATCATGCGCCGCCTGGACGACGACTTCTGCGATCCATTGGAGCTGCGCACCGACTCGGCCCTGGGTGTACCGGGGTTGCTCGACGCGGTGCGTCAGGGTCGGGTGCTGGTGGCCAATGCCCTGGGCAGCGGTGTGCTGGAGTCGCCCGGTTTGCTGGGTTTTTTACCGGCGATCAATCAACGCCTGTTTGGCCAGGACCTGAGTTTGCCGTCGATTGCCACCTGGTGGTGTGGCGAACAACCGGTCATGGCCCGAGCGCTGGAGCAGTTACCGCAATTGCTGGTCAAGCCGGCGTTTCCTTCGCAGAGTTTCAGCCCGGTGTTCGGACGGGACCTGGATGCCGCCCAGCGCCAGGCCCTGGCCGAGCGAATCCAGGCCCGGCCGTACGCCTATGTTGCCCAGGAGCTGGCGCAGTTGTCGCAGGCGCCGGTGTGGCAACCGGAGCAAGGCCAGTTGCAGTCGCGGGCGGTCGGTATGCGGGTGTATGCCGTCGCATCGCAGGATGGCTACCGGATACTGCCCGGCGGCCTGACCCGGGTTGCGGCGCAGGCCGACGCCGAGGTGGTGTCGATGCAGCGCGGAGGGGCCAGCAAAGACACTTGGGTATTGGGTGAGGCTGCACCGGTTGGCGACCAGTGGCGGGCAAGCCGCAACCTGGGTGTGGCCGACCTGATCCGTCAGGATCCGTACCTGCCCTCGCGGGTGGTGGAAAACCTGTTCTGGTTCGGGCGCTACTGCGAGCGTTGCGATACCAGTGCTCGGTTGCTGCGGATCATCCTCACCCGTTACCTGGACGGCGACGACCCGTTGGCCCTGCACGCGGCAGTCAACCTGGCGGACGAGCTTTCGCTGCTGCCGGAAGAGGGGACGCTGCCCGAGCGCTTGCGTGCAGCCCTGGCCGATGACGACTGGGCTTTCAGCCTGCAGGCCAACCTGCAGCGCTTGCAGTGGGCCGCGTCGCAGGTGCGCGGCAAACTCTCGCGGGAAAACTGGCTGGCGCTGGTGGAACTGCAGCGCGAAGCCCGGAGCCTGGACGATGAGGCGGCGGACTTTGGTGAGCGGGTGGACTTTCTCAATCGCCTGGTGATGTCCCTGGCGGCGCTCTCGGGCTTTGCCCTGGACGACATGACCCGCGACGATGGCTGGCGCTTCTTGATGATCGGCCGGCGTATCGAACGCCTGCAATCACTATGCAGCAGCCTGGCGGCCTTTCTGCGTGGCCCGGCGGTGTTCGATCAGGCCGGGCTCGAATGGTTGCTGGAACTGGGCAACAGCAGCATCACCTACCGCTCGCGCTACTTGGCCGTGGCGCAGTTGATCCCCGTGCTGGACCTGCTGCTGCTCGATGAGCAGAACCCTCATGCAGTGCTGTTCCAGCTCAAGTTGCTGGTGCGTGCCTACGAACGCCTGGGCCAGGAGTTCAGCAGCGCCCGCGACCCCGCCCTTGCGCTGCTGGCAGAGCAGCTCAGGCATTTTGACTTGCGCAGCCTGGAGGACTCGCTGTTCGGCAGCCCGAGTGTCCACGCGGTGCTGGCTGGTCTTGCCGATCTGCTGCAGTCGATCGCCCGGGCCTGCGGTGAAATCTCCGAGCGTCTGGCCTTGCGTCATTTCGCCCATGTCGATGATGTCAGCCAGCAAACGGTATCGGTCTGATGAGCGCGCATTATCAGGTAATCCACGATACCCATTATCACTACGACAGCCCTGTGTCCCTGGCCCAGCAACTGGCTCACCTGTGGCCACGACCTTGCGCCTGGCAGCGTTGCAGCGCCCAGGTGCTGCAGGTCAGCCCCGAGCCCTCCCAGCGCCGCGATGAGTGGGATGTATTCGGCAACCCGGTGACGCGCCTGGCCTTCGAGCGTCCGCATGAGCAACTGCGGGTGGTCGCGCGATTGCAGATCGAAGTGATGGCGCGTGCAGAGCCGGATTTGAGCATTTCGCCTGCCTGGGAGCAGGTGCGCGATGGGCTGTCGTATGCCAGCCACCCATTGTCGGTTGAATGCCTGGAAGCCTGCCGCTATCGGTTCGAGTCACCGTATGTACGCTTGAAGCAACGCTTCGTGGCCTTCAGCGAGTCGTGTTTTGCGCCGGGGCAGTCGCTGTTGCTGGGGGCTCAGGCGTTGATGGAAAAGATATTCAGCGAGTTTACCTTCGATGCCGAGGCCACCCAGGTTGCCACCCCTCTGGTCGAAGTGCTGGCGCGGCGCCGAGGCGTCTGCCAGGATTTTGCCCACCTGATGCTGGCCTGTCTGCGCTCGCGGGGCCTGGCAGCACGCTATGTCAGTGGTTACCTGCTGACCCGGCCGCCACCCGGTCAGCCGCGTCTGGTCGGGGCGGATGCATCCCATGCCTGGGTGTCGGTGTTCTGCCCGGTGCAAGGTTGGGTCGATTTCGATCCCACCAATAACCTGCGGCCCGCGCTGGAACACATAACCCTGGCCTGGGGCCGGGATTTTTCCGATGTATCGCCCTTGCGCGGGGTGATTCTGGGAGGGGGGAGCCATGACCCGGAGGTACAGGTCACGGTCATGCCACTGGATAGAGCGTAGCGGCTGGCGATAGCCTGCGATCGGCCGCGCAGCGGTCGTATTTCAATCAGGTTTTTTATCCACCCACTTGGGCAGTACCGGCGCCTCGAAGTCTTCCATGGCGTCCAGCAGTTCATCCGGGGTTACGGCCAGCTTGAGCATGGCGCGGTGCTGCGGGCGCACGAAGCCTTCTTCCACCACATGGTCGAGAAAGCTGCCCAGCTTGGTGTAGAAGCCGTTGACGTCCAGCAGGCCCAACGGCTTGGCATGGTAGCCCAGTTGCCCCCAGGTCCAGACCTCGAACAATTCTTCCAGCGTACCCAGGCCACCCGGCAAGGCCACAAAGGCATCGCTCAGCTCTGCCATGCGCGCCTTGCGTGCGTGCATGCCATCGACCACTTCCAGACGGGTCAGGCCGGTGTGGCCGATCTCGGCGCTTTTCAGGGCTTGGGGGATGATCCCGATCACTTCACCGCCAGCGGCCATGGCCGCGTCCGCAACGATTCCCATCAGGCCGACCGCGCCGCCGCCATACACCAGCGTCAGGCCGCGTTGGGCAATGGCCTCGCCGAGGGCAATGGCCGCCTCGCGATAAGCCGGGTTGACGCCAGTGCTGGCGCCACAGAACACACAAACGGAACGTACAGGCATCATTCATCTCCGGTTACAAACGCACACAGAGTAAGGCTCAAGCCAGTAGCTTCCAAGTCTGTAATGTGGCTAGCCTCTCAGGCAGCGTAGGAAACATCGATTTTAACAGGCTGAAAATTTCCCATTAACCCACGCCAACTACCTTACTTCAGGTGTTGCACTTGTTACTTGAGATCGCCAGAAATAGAATGCGCCCTGATCGAAAAAAGGTGATGCATGATAAATGAATATGGACTTTTCGAAAAAAGCTATGTCGATACGCCATTGTTTCGTGTGGATAGCACGCCGCCAGAGATTGTTTTATCTCATGGCTTTTATCCATCCCATGATTTTAGCGCTGTAAAGAAAATGTTGCCAAGGCAGCACGGGGTTCTTATCGCTGGGGAAAAATTGAAAGGGGTTCTTCGATATAGAAGGTTGATGCCTAACGCTTATGTTTATGAAATAAAGGGCCCTTTTGTTAAAGGGGTTTCGTTAAAGCATAACTTCCTTGACAACAAGCAAGGGTTGTCAGCGTTCTTGGGTGTTGAGGTTGGTGAGTTGGCGACTACGCTTGATTTTGCTGATTGCACTAATGGGGCTGTTTATCTTAGCGAGGTGCATCTTTATTCCGAGACTATTAGGCCGTGTGATATTAGGCTTGTCGAGGCGGGTGAAATTCTAAGGATTACACCGCTCAATACTGGCCGCTGGCGCGATTTTTTATAGCTAATCCCAGGTGACGCCGCAACGTGTGACACGCCTAGTGCAGTTCTGACGGCATTGTCAGGTTGTGGCGCTCAGGTCGTCTCAGGGCGCGGAATGGAACATTAGGCTGCGAGGTTACCTGCAAGCCCTTCATGGGTGGAAGTCGTTGTAGATGGCATAGCGTACTATTTCCAGCTCAGGCAGCGGGTGGCAACATCGATCTCAATCTGATATCGCCATCTAGGGGCATGACGACTACTCCTAAATGAGAGGTTGTCTCATCGTCCCGCAAAGGTGCATGATGGGCACTTAGATTTCGTGTATACAATCCATAGAACAAATTTACTGCCTGGCTAACTGCCAGCGTTTGACCCACATCATGGGCCCGCCTTGCGGTTTCAGGCAGTCTTCAAACTGATAAAAACCCCTGCCATGGAGATTCACGATGTTTGCCAAAGTTGTTGCAGTATCCTTGCTGACCCTCGCCAGCACTCAGGTATTCGCCGCTGAGTGCAAGGTCACGGTCGACTCTACCGACCAGATGTCCTTCAACACCAAGGCCATCGAAATCGACAAGAGCTGCAAAACCTTTACCGTTGAACTGACTCACTCCGGTGCCTTGCCGAAGAACGTCATGGGGCACAACCTGGTGATCAGCAAAGAAGCTGACATGCAGCCGATTGCCACCGATGGCCTGAGCGCAGGCATCGACAAGAACTACCTGAAGGACGGTGACGAGCGCGTTATCGCCCACACCAAAGTGATCGGCGCCAAGGAAACCGACTCGGTGACCTTCGACGTTTCCAAGCTGAAGGCTGACGAGAAGTACGGCTTCTTCTGCTCGTTCCCAGGCCACATCTCGATGATGAAAGGCACTGTTACTCTGAAGTAATTCGGGTGACCTGTCGCGGGGCAAGCCCGCTCCTACAGTAGGAGCGGGCTTGCCCCGCGATTTTTTTACGGCGCAAATGGCATCTCGCGTTTGTGCTGGGTCTTCTCGTACGTTCCCTTGATGATCTGAAACGCTTCCTCGCTTACCGGTTCACCGTGCAGGAAGGCATCGATCTGGGCGTAGGTCACACCATGGGAGGCTTCGTCCGGCTTGCCCGGGGCCAGGTCTTCCAGGTCCGCCGTCGGCACTTTTTCCACCAATGATTCGGGCGCGCCAAAGCTGCGTGCGATCGCCCGTACCTGGTTTTTCACCAGCCCGCTCAAGGGTGCCAGGTCGCAGGAACCATCACCGAACTTGGTAAAGAAGCCCATCACCGCTTCGGCAGCGTGGTCGGTGCCGATCACCAGGCCCTGGCGGGCCCCCGCGATGGTGTACTGGGCAACCATGCGCATGCGCGCCTTGGTGTTACCGACCACGAAGTCGACCATCGCCGGCGCGCCGTTCTCCAGTGCCTTGACCTCGACAGCCAGGGCGCGTACGGCCGGGGCGATGTCTACGGTGTGTACTTCGTCGGCCTTGATGACGTCCAGGCACGCCTGGGCGTCATGCTCGTCATGCTGCACCTGGTAGGGCAGGCGCACGGCGATGAAACGGTAGTCCGGATTGCCCGTCTCGCTGCGCAGCTCGTTGATTGCCCGTTGCGCCATCAGTGCTGCAGTCAGCGAATCGACGCCACCACTGATACCCAGCACCAGGGTCTTGAGCCGGGCATTGTTCAGGCACTGCTTGATGAACGCCACACGACGGGCCACGTCGGCATCGAGCGCGGCGCGGTCGGCGAAGGGCGGCTGGACCTTGAGCGCTTGCGCAATCTCTCGCTGGACGGCTTGCATGAATTACTCCTTGGGCACTTTGAAGACGTGGCGCAGGTAGGCGACGAAGTTTTCGTCGCGGCATTGGGTCTTGGCTGCCTCGTCGGAAATCTTCGCGACAGGCTGGCCGTTGCAGTCGGTCATTTTAAGCACGATGCTCATCGGCGCCACCCCGGGAATGTCGCAGGTCAGGTTGGTGCCGATGCCGAAGCTGACGTTGATCCGACCCCGCAGGGCACGGAAGATCTCCAGCGATTTGGTCAGGTTCAGGCCATCGGAGAACACCAGGGTCTTGGTCATCGGGTCGATCCCCAGCTTCTGGTAGTGGACGATGGCTTTCTCGGCCCATTGCACCGGGTCGCCCGAGTCGTGGCGCAGGCCATCGAACAGCTTGGCAAAGTACAGGTCGAAGTCACCCAGAAAGGCATCCATAGTGATGCAGTCGGTCAGGGCGATGCCGAGCAGGCCGCGGTATTCGCGAACCCAGCAGTCCAGCGCGGCGATCTGGCTGTCGATCAGGCGCGGGCCCAGTTGCTGGTGGGCCATGATCCATTCATGGGCCATGGTGCCCAGGGGCTTGATATCCAGTTTCCGTGCCAGGTGTACGTTGCTGGTGCCGACGAAGCGCGCTGGGAAGTCCTCCTTGAGCACTCGCACCACGTCTTCCTGGACCTTGTAGGAGAAGCGTCGGCGAGTTCCGAAGTCGGCCACCTGCAATTCCGCCAGTTCGTCACTGCTGGCGTGTGCCCTGAGCCAGTCGAACTTGCGGTAGAGCTGGTCACGGGCGTCGCTCAGCTTGACCTGTGGATAACGATGGCGGTTGCGCACTTCGCTGATGATGGCCAGCAATGGCACTTCAAACAGAATCACATGCAGCCAGGGGCCGCGCAGGCGCAAATACAGCTGGTCGTTCTCGATGCCCAATTGCAGGTAGCGCAAATTGAAGCGAAACAGCCCGAGGAAGCGCAGGAAGTCGGGCTTCAAGAAACTGATCTGCTCCAGGAAACCCAGCTGGCCATTACCCAGGTTCAGCTCACACAACTGTTCGATCTGTTCGCGGATCTGCGCCAGATAGGGGCGCAGGTCTTCGCCATTGCGGCAGCGGAACTCCCATTCGACGTCGACGTTGGGGTAGTTGTGCAGCACCGCCTGCATCATCGTCAGCTTGTAGAAGTCGGTGTCGAGCAGGTTCTGCACGATGCGATCGGCGAAGGCGCTCTCGCTCATAAGGGGCTCCGTAGGGGGCGCGCGCCATCAATTGCCAGCAACGACGCACAGACCTTGCCATTGTGCCAGCCTTTTTTAGGCAGGTGGGCGGCCTGCCGCGGGTACATCGGTAGCAGCTACATGTCGCAGCAGTTTCCCGTCCCAACGTCTAGCCTGTAATGGTGCCCGCTGTAGCAGTCGCGCACCAAGGATGTGCAGTTCGGTTACGCATCCTGTTACAGGCTGGTTGCACGTAAACACTTGCCGGGGTTGCAATGATGGCACTTGGTGGTTGCTCTTTTTCTCCTGGTGCGGTGGCGCTTAGCTTGCCGCAGACGGTTGCACAGCCAGTAAAAAAAGGACGCGGCCCAGGCCCCGGCAACTTCTTCACGAGTTTTTCCAGAATAAAAAACCAATGGCACGGCCCTTGCTCAGAGCAATTGCTGAAAGTTGTAGTGCCAACCAAAAAAAACTCCAGGAGCACCACCTCATGTCGCAGACGTTTTACAAGAAAGGCTTTCTGGCCCTTGCCGTAGCTACGGCGCTGGGTGTTTCTTCGTATGTTCAGGCCGACATCAAGATCGGTGTAGCAGGCCCGATGACCGGTGCCAACGCAGCGTTTGGCGAGCAGTACATGAAAGGTGCGCAGGCGGCGGCCGATGCCGTCAACGCCGCGGGTGGGGTCAACGGCGAGAAGATTGTCCTGGTCAAGGGCGACGACGCGTGCGAGCCGAAGCAGGCCGTGGCCGTGGCCAACCGCCTGGTTGACCAGGACAAGGTTGCCGGTGTGGTCGGGCACTTCTGCTCCTCCAACACCATTCCGGCTTCGGAGGTGTACGACGAAGCCGGTGTCATTGCCATCACCCCGGGCTCGACCAACCCTCAGGTGACCGAGCGCGGCCTGACCGCCATGTTCCGCATGTGCGGGCGTGACGACCAGCAGGGCATCGTTGCCGGCGACTACATCGTCGACGTGCTCAAGGGCAAGAAAGTCGTGGTGCTGCACGACAAGGACACCTACGGTCAGGGCCTGGCCGATGCCACCAAGGCACAGTTGGCCAAGCGTGGCGTGACCCCGGTGCTGTACGAGGGCCTGACCCGCGGCGAGAAGGACTTCAGCGCCGTGGTCACCAAGATCCGCGCGGCCGGCGCCGACGTCGTCTACTTCGGCGGCCTGCACCCGGAAGCTGGCCCGCTGGTTCGCCAGATGCGCGAGCAGGGCCTGAAGGACGTCAAGTTCATGTCCGACGACGGTGTGGTGACCGACGAGCTGGTGACCACCGCCGGTGGCGCGCAGTACGTCGATGGCGTGTACATGACCTTCGGTGCCGACCCACGCCTGCTGCCCGAGAGCAAGGCGGTAGTGGATGCCTTCCGCAAGGCTGGTACCGAGCCTGAGGGCTACACCCTGTATGCCTACGCTTCGGTCCAGGCCCTGGCTGCGGCCTTCAACGGCGCCAAGTCCAACAAGGGCGAGGACGCCGCCAAGTGGCTCAAGGCCAATCCGGTGAAAACCGTGATGGGCGAGAAGAAGTGGGACGCCAAGGGCGACCTGACCGTTTCCGACTACGTGGTCTATCAGTGGGACAAAGACGGCAAATACCACCAGCTGGAAAAACAAAAATAACAACGGTATCCGACCCGGGCCTGTGCCCGGGTCGCTACCCGGTTTTGCGCCGTACCTGTCTTTTCTCGTAGATATGCACAACCCTGCGCTGCGAGGGCCGCTTCATCCGGGGCTCACCGTAGTCGGCGCTTGTGCAATCTCAAATACGTGAGATTGCGTTATGGATGGTATTTTTCTGCAGCAACTGGTCAACGGGCTGACCCTCGGGTCTGTCTATGGCCTGATCGCCATCGGCTACACAATGGTCTATGGCATTATCGGCATGATCAACTTCGCGCACGGCGAGGTGTATATGATCTCCGCTTACCTGGCGGCGATCAGTCTGGCATTGCTGGCGTACTTCGGTATCGAATCCTTCCCGCTGCTGATGCTCGGGACGCTGATCTTCACCATCGTGGTCACAGGCGTGTATGGCTGGACCATCGAGCGCATCGCCTACAAACCGCTGCGAAACTCTACCCGGCTGGCTCCCCTGATCAGTGCGATCGGCATTTCGCTGATCCTGCAGAACTACGCACAGATCAGCCAAGGCGCTCGCCAGCAAGGCGTACCCACGCTGCTTGAAGGCGCCTGGCGCCTGGAAGTGGGCACCGGTTTCGTCCAGTTGACCTACACCAAGATCTTCATCCTGGTCGCCGCATTCGTCGGCATGGCCGCGCTCACCTACATCATCAAGTTCACCAAGCTGGGCCGCATGTGCCGTGCGACGCAGCAAGATCGCAAGATGGCGTCGATCCTCGGTATCAACACCGACCGGGTGATCTCCTACGTGTTCGTCATCGGTGCCGTGATGGCCGCGCTGGCAGGCGTGCTGATCACCATGAACTACGGCACCTTCGACTTCTATGCAGGCTTCATCATCGGCATCAAGGCCTTCACCGCGGCGGTACTGGGCGGCATCGGCTCGCTACCGGGCGCCATGCTCGGGGGGATCATCCTCGGTATCTCCGAGTCGTTGTTCTCCGGGCTGATCAACTCCGACTACAAAGACGTGTTCAGTTTCTCGCTGCTGGTTCTGATTCTGATCTTCCGTCCCCAAGGCCTGCTGGGTCGCCCACTCGTGGCGAAGGTGTAAGTATGTCTGCTGCCAAATCCGCTTCATTCGATATCAAGCGCAGCCTGATCGATGCGATTCTCGCCGGGCTGATTTCCCTGATCGTGTTCGGGCCCATCGTCGGCGTGGTGCTCGACGGCTACAGCTTCAACATGGAACCGACCCGCGTCGCCTGGCTGGTGGCCGGGGTGATGGTCGGGCGCTTCGTTCTCAGCCTGTTCCTGCAGACCCCCAAGGGCCAGTCGATCCTGCAGGGCTTCGAGGGCAGTGGCTCGGGTGTGCATGTGCTGGCACCTGACTACAAGTCGCGGCTGCGCTGGATCATTCCGGCACTGATCGTGATTGCCATCGTGTTCCCGTTCTTTGCCAACAAGTACCTGTTGACGGTGGTGATCCTCGGCCTGATCTACGTGCTGCTGGGGCTGGGCCTGAACATCGTGGTGGGCCTGGCCGGCCTGCTCGACCTGGGCTACGTGGCGTTCTACGCCATCGGCGCCTACGGCCTGGCGCTGGGTTACCAGTACCTGGGCCTGGGGTTCTGGACCGTGCTGCCGCTGGCGGCCATTGCAGCGGCGCTGGCTGGATGCATATTGGGCTTTCCGGTGCTGCGGATGCACGGTGACTACCTGGCCATCGTGACCCTTGGCTTTGGTGAGATCATCCGCTTGGTGCTCAACAATTGGCTGTCGTTCACCGGCGGGCCCAACGGCATGCCGGTGCCATCGCCGACCTTCATGGGCCTGGAGTTCGGTCGCAGGGCCAAGGACGGTGGCGTGCCGTTCCATGAGTTCTTCGGCATCGACTACAACCCCAACGTGAAATTCCTGTTCATCTACATCGTCCTGTTCCTGGTCGTGCTGGCGGTGCTGTACATCAAGCACCGGCTGACCCGCATGCCCGTCGGCCGTGCCTGGGAAGCACTGCGTGAAGACGAGATTGCCTGCCGCTCCATGGGCCTGAACCATGTACTGGTCAAGCTCTCGGCGTTCACCCTGGGTGCCTCCACGGCGGGCCTGGCGGGGGTGTTCTTCGCCAGCTACCAGGGCTTCGTCAACCCGTCCTCGTTCACCTTCTTCGAGTCGGCATTGATCCTGGCGATCGTGGTGCTCGGCGGCATGGGTTCGACGGTCGGCGTGGTGATCGCGGCCTTCGTGCTGACCGTGGCACCGGAGCTGCTGCGCAGCTTCTCCGAGTACCGGGTGCTGCTGTTCGGTGTGCTCATGGTGTTGATGATGATCTGGAGACCGCGCGGCCTGATTCGCATCAGCCGTACCGGTGTAGTCCCGCGTAAAGGAGTGGCGCCATGAGCGATGACGTGATTCTCTCGGTCGAACACCTGATGATGCATTTTGGTGGCATCAAGGCGCTCAGCGATGTCAGCCTCAAGGTCAAGCGCAACCAGATCTTCGCCCTGATCGGTCCCAATGGCGCAGGGAAGACCACAGTGTTCAACTGCCTGACCGGCTTCTACAAGGCCAGTGGCGGCAAGATCGAACTGAACCTGCGCGGTACTCGCACCAACGTCATCCAACTGCTCGGCGAGCGCTTCCAGCTCGGCGATTTCGTTTCCCCCAAGCGCTTCATCAACCGCGTGCACTACAAGATGTTCGGCGGCACCCACCTGGTCAACCGCGCAGGCCTTGCGCGAACCTTCCAGAACATTCGCCTGTTCAAGGAAATGTCAGTGGTGGAGAACCTGCTGGTGGCGCAGCACATGTGGGTAAATCGCAGCCTGCTGGCGGGGGTGCTCAATACCAAGGGCTACCGCAAGGCTGAAAGCGATGCCCTGGACCACGCTTTCTACTGGCTGGAGGTAGTCGACCTGGTCGACTGCGCCAACCGCCTGGCCGGCGAGCTGTCGTATGGTCAGCAGCGCCGCCTGGAGATTGCCCGGGCCATGTGTACGCGCCCGCAGATCATCTGCCTGGACGAACCGGCAGCGGGCCTCAACCCGCAGGAAACCGAAGCCCTGAGCAAAATGATTCGTGTACTGCGCGACGAGCACGACCTGACCGTGGTGCTGATCGAGCACGACATGGGCATGGTCATGAGCATCTCCGACCATATCGTCGTGCTCGACCATGGCAACGTCATCGCCGAGGGCGCGCCTCAGGACATCCGCAACAACCCGACCGTGATCGCTGCCTACCTGGGTGCCGACGAAGAGGAGCTGGTATGACTGCACCCATTCTCGAACTCAAGGAGCTGGACGTTTTCTACGGGCCGATCCAGGCCCTGAAAAAAGTCTCGATGCATATCGACGAAGGCGAGACGGTCAGCCTGATCGGGTCCAACGGGGCCGGCAAGTCGACGCTGCTGATGTCGATCTTCGGCCAGCCGCGTGCGGCAGGCGGGCAGATCATCTATCGCGGCACCGACATCACCCACAAGTCGTCCCACTACATCGCCTCCAACGGCATTGCCCAGTCGCCGGAGGGGCGTCGGGTGTTCCCCGACATGTCGGTGGAAGAGAACCTGATGATGGGCACCATTCCCATCGGCGACAAGTTTGCCAGCGAAGACATGCAGCGCATGTTCGAGCTGTTCCCGAGGCTCAAGGAGCGGCGCAACCAGCGGGCCATGACCATGTCCGGTGGCGAGCAGCAGATGCTCGCCATTGCCCGGGCATTGATGAGCCGGCCCAAGTTGTTGCTGCTCGACGAGCCATCCCTGGGGCTGGCGCCGATCGTGGTCAAGCAGATTTTCGCCACCCTGCGGGAGCTCGCCAAGACCGGCATGACCATCTTCCTGGTGGAGCAGAACGCCAACCATGCGCTCAAACTCTCGGACCGCGCCTATGTGATGGTCAACGGCCAGATCCGCCTGACCGGCACCGGGCAAGAGCTGTTGGTCAACGAGGAGGTGCGTAACGCTTACCTGGGGGGGCACTGATTCCAACGGTGGGAAAACGCCCTGCCATGCAGGGCGTTTTTTTGTCCAGCGTTTTGTGGACAACCTTACGAGCACTTTCTTTTAGCCGCGACACAAAGTCGCTGCAAGCGGCTGTTTTTTGTAGGGTTTGAGTTGTCCACCATTGGTGTGGAAGCGGCTGTGGGTAACTTGGTGGCACCTTGCTGAAGCCCTTGTAATACAAGGCCTGCAGGTTTGTGGTTGTTTTTTGATCAGGTTTCTTTGCAAAGATTCCTGACGCAAATGTCAAGACTTTTATACCCGGTAAAACCTGCCCTCAAATCACTGTGCTGCCTGTGGATAAGTCTGTGGGCAAGCCTTGGAAAGAATGCCGAAAGTACCGCCTGCACGGGCCCTGGGCCATTACGTAAAATGCTCCAGGGGCAGGCGAGTACTGGCTGAGGTCAATTCACCCCCGCATGGTCAAGGAAAATACTTGTCGTTGCAGGTGTTACGGCCGATTCTCGGGGGGAGGAGTTGCCCCCGGATTTTGTGCAAGAGCCTGTGGATAAGGTGGGCAAAGCTTGCTCGAGCCCATGTGGATCAAGGCTTTGGCACTTATGGTTGTTTTTTGTACAGCATGGCTGTACTTGCTGGTGGCGTTGCCTGCGGGCATGCTGCTGACCCGTTTTTTGGACCTTGCAAGGAGTTGAGCATGACCTCTACCGTTTTCATCACTGGCGCAACCTCTGGCTTCGGTGAAGCCTGTGCCCGTCGATTTGCCGAGGCCGGCTGGTCGCTGGTGCTGACCGGTCGCCGTCAGGAGCGCCTGGATGCGCTGTGCCAAGAGCTGTCGGAAAAGACCGAAGTACACGGGCTGGTGCTGGATGTACGTGACCGCAAGGCCATGGAGGCGGCGATTGAAAGCCTGCCGCCGACGTTCGCCACGCTGCGTGGCCTGATCAACAACGCAGGTCTTGCGTTGGGCGCCGACCCTGCGCCCAAGTGCGACCTGGATGACTGGGACACCATGGTCGACACCAATATCAAGGGCCTGATGTACAGCACTCGTTTGCTGCTGCCTCGGCTGATCGCCCACGGGCGCGGCGCGACCATCCTCAACGTCGGATCGGCGGCCGGTAACTACCCGTATCCGGGGAGCCATGTGTATGGCGGCACCAAGGCCTTTGTCAGTCAGTTTTCCCTGAGCCTGCGTTGCGACCTGGCGGGTACTGGTGTACGGGTCAGCAACATCGAGCCTGGCTTGTGCGAAAGCGAGTTTTCCCTGGTGCGCTTCGGTGGCGACCAGGCGCGCTACGACGCCACCTATTCCGGTGCCGAGGCGATCCAGCCGCAGGAAATCGCCGAAACCATCTTCTGGATTCTCAACCAGCCGGCACACATCAACATCAACAGCCTTGAGCTGATGCCGGTAAGCCAGGTGTGGGCCGGCTTTTCGATTGATCGGTCAGGGAAGGCTTGAGAGGCCTTCGCGGAACAAGCCCGCTCCTACAGCGTGGGCGCGGGCTTGTTCCGCGATAGCTGCAACCCTTGCAGGCAGGTCGCCAGATGATAAGGCGTGGTCGACGGCATATCGCTGCGGCTGACCGCGCCATGGGCGTCACGGCACTCGTACCATCCATCGGCATGCAGGAAGTGCTGCTGCAGCGCTTGCAACTGTTCAAGGACCCTGGCCGCACTGCCAGGGCGCAACGCCAGTGCCCGCAGGTATTCAGCCTGTGCCCAGATACGCTGGGTGGCATCGCGGACGCTGCCATCAGCCTCGAGCATGGCCAGCACCGCTGTCTCTTCGACGCCATGCTCCTCGGCATAGCTGAAGGCTTTGTCCAGGGAGGCATGCAGGGCGCCACCGCGTAGCAGCGCCGAGGTGTCGAGGAGGAAGAACCACTCGAACTGGTGGCCCGGCTCAAACCAGTTATCCACAGCCCCGC
>RCUI01000309.1_pt1 | contig 18483 bp, 13 predicted proteins | sample 2166121 | NCBI WGS metagenome assembly RCUI01 (sample SAMN09932700, study PRJNA488358) | compost metagenome | feature: garden; material: soil; isolation source: compost soil in succinic acid-enriched culture | place: Germany: Experimental Botanical Garden Goettingen | collected 2016-01-27
GGTGCTGCGCACTGCCCCTACAGGCACCTCCACTCGGCCTCCTGAAGTCGCACTCCGCGGCGTCTGAACCTTCGCGCATGAAGATCAAGAGCAGGGCCAAGCCGGGGCAATCCCCGCGGGTGGGAGCGGGCTCGAAATGTAGGAGCGGGCTTGCCCCGCGAGGGGGCTTGAATCTTGCCGGCAGGTCCATGCCTGCCGGTGATCGCCTGGATGTGCACGACTCTGGGGCCTCATCGCGGGGCAAGCCCGCTCCCACCGAGCCCGTTCCTACAGATCGAGCCCGCTTCTGTACTCAGGGGGCCGGTTTTTGCTGGCTCTTGAGAAAGTCCTGCACCAGGTTCGAGCGGTCGAACGACTTGGCCGTCTGCACCGGCGGGTACTGGGCCAGGGATTTGAGGTGCGCCGCGATCAGTTCGCTCATCGGCGCGGAGATCCACGACGATTTCTGGATCATGTGGCCGTAGGAATCGTTGCTGTCATAGCTCTCGAACGGGTCGCTGCGCAGGTTGAACATCAGCGGCGCGAACAGCGGCTTGATCGGGGCGTAGTAGTCCTCCTTGGTCGAGAAGTGCAGCTTCCAGGGGCCCATGCGTACGGCGGTCAGTTTGCTCTCGATGTAGTAGAGCAGGCTGGTCCGCGCGCTTTGCGGGGCCTTGCCGGTCCAGTAGTCGAGGTTGTTGATGCCGTCGATGTACTGCTTTTTTTCCACTTTCATGCGCTCGACCACATCCGGCACGCCCGCCGCCGCGGCCAGGGTGGTGAACATGTCCTGGTGCGCCTGGATGCCGTTCTTGATCTGGCCAGGCTTGACGGTACCGGGCCAGCGCAACAGGGACGGCACGCGCACGCCACCTTCGTAGGTGGTCATCTTCTCGCCGCGAAACGGTGTCGTCGCACCGTGCGGCCAGGAGGAGTGCTCCGGACCATTGTCGGTGGAGTACCAGACGATGGTGTTTTCATCCAGGCCGTTCGCCTTGAGGAAATCGAGCACCTGACCGATGTCGTGGTCGTGCTGCATCATGCCGCTGCCCTGGGTGTCGTCCTCGTGGGTGTACTGGGCGGCGGCGTGTTGCCATTTTTCGTTGAGATGGGTGTACAGGTGCATGCGGCTGGTGTTGAGCCAGACGAAGAACGGCTTGTCGGCGCTTTTTGCCCTGCGCATGAAGTCCAGCGCATGGGGGATCACCTCCGCGCCGTCGAAATCTTCCATCCGCTGGGTGGTCAGCGGGCCGCTGTCCTTGATGGTCTGCTTGCCGACCACGCCGAAACGTGGGTCGACCGTTGGATCGTCCGTTTCGCTGGCAAAGCTGTGCAGCACACCCCGGGTGGCGAACTTCTCGGCGTAGGCCTTGGGGCCGCCGGGGTACTGTTTGGCGAAGTTCTGGTAATCGGTGTACTCACTCTGCTCCTCGGTATTGAGGTGGTACAGGTTGCCGAAGAATTCATCGAAGCCGTGCACCGTCGGCAGGTTGGGGTTGTTGTCGCCCAGGTGGTTCTTGCCAAACTGGCCGGTGCGGTAACCGGCCTGTTTCAACACCTCGGCCAGGCTCGGCGAGGCGGCCTGCAAGCCGAGCTTGTCGCCCGGCAGGCCCACGGTGGTCATCCCGGAGCGAATCGGGTACTGCCCGGTAATGAACGCCGCGCGGCCGGCCGTGCAGGACGGTTGCCCGTAGTGATCGGTAAAGCGGATGCCTTGCATGCCGATCTGGTCGATGTTGGGCGTGGTGTAGCCCATGGTGCCCATGCCGTAGGCACTCACGTTCTGCCAGCCGATGTCGTCGCCCCAGATCACCAGGATATTGGGTTTGGCCGGCTGGGCCTGTGCCAGCGGTGCGGCCAGCGCGGCGACGGCCATGCCAGCCAGGGCCAGTCGCTTGATGCACTCGATCATGAACGGTCTCCTCATCTTGAAAGTGAATGCCGGGCCAGGGGCGTCAGGCGCGCAAACGCTCGACCAACTGGGCCCGCAACGCGGGTTTGCTCGCATAGGGGTCGGGTGGATTGCGTTGCTCGACGATCGCGTCGAAACGCTCGCGCACAGACGACATGGCGTGGGGGTGCGAATAGATGTAGAAGCGGCGCTGACTGATCGCCGCGAAGGTCAGCTCGGCGATCTGCTCGCTGCTGACCTTGGCCGCGCCGGTGGCCTCCTGGTTCTGCGCCTGGGCCACTGCCTGGGAACGTGTCGGTGCGTCGCTGTTGGCCAGCTCATTGGGACGGTTGCGGGCGCTGAGGCTGATGCCGGTCGGCACGAAGAACGGGCACAACACCGAGCAATGCACCTGCGCGGTCACCAGGGTGAGGTCGTGGTAGAGCGTCTCGCTGAGCGACACCACCGCCTGTTTGGTGAGGTTGTAGGCGCCCAGGGTCGGTGCGTTGAGCAACCCGGCCATGGACGCGGTGTTGATGATATGCCCTTCGTAGTCTGGGTCCTGCGCAGCGGCGGCCAGCATCAGTGGGGTGAAGATGCGCACGCCGTGGATCACGCTGCGCACGTTCACACCCAGCAGCCAGTCCCAGTCCTTTTCGCTGTTCTCCCACACCAGGCCGCCGGCAAGTACCCCGGCATTGTTGAACAGCAGGTGCACGGCACCGAACTGCGCCAGTGCCGCGTCGGCCAGGGCCTGCACCTGGGCGGACTGCGAAACGTCGGTGCGCAGGCCTGTCACTGAAGCACCGCGGGCACGCAGCTCGGCGACAACGGCATCGAGCGCCTCGGCCTGGATGTCGGCCAGCACCAGTTTCATGCCCAGCGCGGCAGCCTTTTCGGCGAAGGCCTTGCCCAGGCCCGAGGCCGCGCCGGTGATCACGGCCACGCGGCCGTTGAAGTCGTTCATGGTGCTACCTCAAGGCTTTCCAGCGCACGGCGCAGTTGCGCGGGCAGCGGCACCGGGCGGCGGGTCTCGCGGTCGACGTAGACATGGACGAAGTGGCCCTGGGCCGAGGCCTGGTTGTTGTCGTTGGCGAACAGCCCGACCTCGTAGCGCACGCTTGAGGTGCCCAGTGACGCCACGCGCAGGCCGGCGCGCACCAGGTCGGGGAAGGCGATGGAGGAGAAGTAGCTGCAATGGGTGTCGACCACCAGGCCGACCGTGGGGCACTGCTCGAAGTCGAGCAACTGCTGCTCCAGCAGCCAGCCGTTGACCACGGTGTCGAACCAGCTGTAGTAGATGACGTTGTTGACGTGACCATAGACGTCGTTGTCCATCCAGCGTGTGGTGATGTCACGCAGGTAGGGATAGGCGCTGCGCGCTTGCGCTACGGGTTTGCTCATGGCTTCAAGCCTCCTGCTGCAGGCGGCGCACACGGATGTCCGCCTGTTCTTTGTGCCCCGACATATGTTCATAGCTGCACAGCCGCGAGCAGTACTGGCCAATCATCACGCTCGCGGCGTCGGTCAGCACGCGCTGGTAGGTGTGGGTCTTGATGAACTTGCCGACCCACAACCCGCCGGTGTAGCGACCGGCGCCCATGGTCGGCAGGGTGTGGTTGGTGCCGATGACCTTGTCGCCATAGCTGACATTGGTGCGGTGGCCGAGGAACAGCGCGCCGTAGCGGGTCATGCGCTGGTGGTACCAGTCCGGGTCGCGGGTCATCACCTGGACATGTTCGGAACACAGGCGCTCGGCGACTTCCAGGGCTTCTTCGTCGCTGTCGCACAGGTAGATCTCGCCGAAGTCGTTCCAGGCCACGCTGGCCACCGGCGCGGTGTCCAGGCGCGCCAGCACCCGGTCGATCGCGGCCGGCAGTTCTTCGGCGATCTTCTTGCTGGTGGTCACGCAATAGGCGGGGGAGGTGGGGCCGTGTTCGGCCTGGCCGAGCAAGTCGACGGCGACCAGTTCGGCATCCACGCTGTCATCGCAGATCACCAGGGTTTCGGTCGGGCCGGCGAACAGGTCGATTCCCACACGGCCGAACAGCTGGCGCTTGGCCTCGGCCACATAGGCATTGCCCGGGCCGACGATCATGTCGACCCCGGCGATGCTCTGGGTGCCGATGGCCATGGCCGCCACGGCCTGAACGCCGCCCAGGCAGTAGATCTCGTCCGCGCCGGCCAGGTGCATGGCGGCAACGATTTCGGGGCACGGCCGGCCCTCGAACGGCGGTGCGCTGGCGATCACGCGCTTGACGCCGGCAACCTTGGCGGTGAGCACGCTCATGTGGGCGCTGGCAATCAGCGGGTACTTGCCGCCGGGGATATAGCAACCTACCGAGTTGACCGGAATGTTGCGATGGCCCAGCACCACGCCCGGCAGCGTTTCGACCTCGACATCGTGCATCGACGCTTTCTGGATCTGGGCGAAGCGGCGAATCTGGGCCTGGGCGAACTTGATGTCGTCGAGCGTCTGCGGGGACAGGCTGGCGATGCACGCGTCGATCTGTTCCTGGCTCAGGCGCATGTCGTGCGGTGCCCAGTTGTCGAATTTCTCGGAGTACTCGCGCACCGCGGCGTCACCGCGTTGCTCGATGTCGGCCAGGATGCCTTCCACGGTGGCGCGCACCTGGGCTTGATTGCTGGCCTTGGCCTGGGCCGATTGACCTTTCTTGAGTTGTTGGATCACGGGATCTGTCCTTTGGGTTTCAGGGAAGAGTGCTTCAGGCGGATTGGAGAACCGCTGCCGGCCGGCGGGACGCCAGCACAATGATCAGACTGGCCAGCAGGTACAGGCCCACCACCAACAGCAGGCTGTAGGTCGTGCCGCCGCTGGCGGTATTGATGGCGCTGGTCAGCGAGGGAATGATTGCGCCGCCCAGGTTGCCGATGCTGCTGACCAGGGCGATGCCCACCGCCACCGAAGCGCGGGGCAGGTATTCGGAAAGCAGGGCGAAGAACACCGGCGGCACAGCGGCGATACCCGACATGGCCAGGCACAGGCCGACCAGCGAGATGCCGAGCTGGCCCTGGCCCAGGGCGATCACCGACAGACCGCAGGCGGCCAGCAGGGCGCCGGCGGTGAAGTGCCAGCGGCGCTCGCGGTAGCGGTCCGAACTGCGCCCGAGCAGGATCACCCCGACCATGGCGCACAGCTGCGGCAGGGTGGCGTACAGGCCGAGGTCCATCAGATCGGTGACGCCCCAGCTTTTGATCAGGGTCGGAATCCAGAAGGCCATGGCATAGGTGCCCGCCACCATCAACACATAGACCAGCGCCAACGCCCAGACCTTGGCATCGCCCAGCAGGTCGCGCAGGGAGGCATGGCCGGCCTTGGTCGAGGACTGGCGTTCGGCGTCCAGTTGCTGGCGCAGCCGGGCCTTTTCTGCGTCGCTCAGCCAGCTCGCCTGCTCGGGACGGTCGACCAGCACGCGCCAGGCCAGCAGCCCCAGCAGCGGTGCGGGCAGGCCCTGGACCAGGAACAGCCACTGCCAGCCATGCCAGCCATAAAGCCCATCGAGAAAGGTCATGATCGCGCCGGACAGCGGCCCGGCGATCAGGCTGGCAAAGATCGCCCCGAGCAGGAAGATGCCGATCATCCCCGCGCGCCGGGCCGGTGGGTACCAGAAGGTCAGGTAAAGCAGCGCGCCGGGGGTGAAGCCGGCCTCGAAGGCGCCAAGCAGAAAGCGCAGCACGTAGAACTGTGTCGGCGTCTGCACGAACATCATGGCCATGGCGACGATGCCCCAGCAGACCATGATGCGCAGCAGTGTCTTGCGCACGCCGATTCTCTCCAGCATCAGGTTGCTGGGCACCTCGAACAGCAGGTAGCCAATGAAGAACACCCCCGCACCCAGGGCATAGACCGCATCGCTGAAGGCCAGGGTTTCCTTCATCTGCAATTGGGCGTAGCCGATGTTGATCCGGTCGAGAAACGCCACGACATAGGCCACCAGCAACATCGGCATGATGCGCCAGGTGATTTTTCGATACATCGCACGATCGTTGCAGGACGCTGTGGCGTTCATGGCTGTCTCCTTGTTGTTGTCGTTGTGAGATTGCAGGGGTTGCCCGGTCAGGCCGTGGAGCGAATGATCAGTCGCCCCGGCACCTCGTGCAGCGCCGGGGCAAGGCCGGTGGCGGGGCGCCCTTCGCCGAGCAGGCCGATGGCGCAGGCGATCATCTGGCTCAGGGGCTGGTGCACGGTGGTCAGGCCGTTTTCCGGCCAGGCCGCCGCGCGGATGTCGTCGAAACCGACCACGGCGACGTCCTCGGGCACGCGCAAGGAGGTGTTCATGCGCAGGTAGCCGAGTACGCCCAGGGCCATGACATCGTTGGCGCAGAACACCGCATCGATGCCGGGTTTGCCGGCGCCGAACAGCTGGGCCGCTGCCTCGCGTCCGCCTTCATAGGTGTATCCACCCTCGACGCAGGCGACCAGGCGTTGACCCTGCGCGGCCAGCCCGCGCTCGAAGCCGCGCAGGCGGTCTGCCGTGGTGGAGATGCTCGAATCGCCGGACACGAAGGCGCAGGCCTGGCGCCGCTGTCCCAGCAGATAGTCGGCCACTTCGGCCGCCATGCGCTCGTTGTCGCAGCACACCGACCAGACCGTCTCGTCCTGCACCCGGCGGTTGATGAACACCACGGCGACACCCTGGCGGGCGCACAGCCGGGCCATGTGTGAAGACAGCTTGGCCGCCGTCACGGCAATGGCGTCGACCTGGTACTGCAGCAGTTGCGGCATCAGGTCGTCGGCATCGCTGCCGGGCGGCACCACGAAGAGCAGCAGTTGCCGCCCTGTCTGGCGCAACTGCCGGGAGAATTCTTCAAGCAGTGCGGGATAGAAGGGGTTGGCCATGTCGCCGACCACCACCGCGACGATGCCGGTCTTGCGCAGGTTCAAGGAGCGGGCGATGGCATTGGGCCGGTAGCCCAGCTCGTCGGCCATGGCCAGGATGCGTGCGCGCAGGCCGGCCGAGATGCGCGACTGCGCATCGAAGGCACGGGTGACCGTGGAGGTGGCGACCCCGATGCGTTGGGCCAGGTCCCTGGCGGTGACACGCACCACGGGCGCACAGCCTGGCTGGGCAGCGCAATCCTGGGCAGTGCTGGGGTGCTTCATGGGGTTCGCTCCGGCCGTTGTTCAAACCTGTGCAATCGTGTGCACTCATGGGCCAGATGCTATCGACGCAGCGCCCAGGCAACTCCCCCCGAAGAGAGGGGGGAGGGTGGGCAGCCGTGCGCATAGCCTGTTCAACAGGGCGAGCAAGGCTTGCCAGCACATCATCAGTGGACAGGTTCCACATAAAAGGAGTCGATATGCGCAATTCCCTGGCGGTTCTTGTCACGGCCATCACCCTGGCGGGCGGCCCGGCCTGGGCACAGGACGGTGAAAGCACCCATGCCAAGGCCGCGAGCCCGAGCACCGCAGCCCTCAACCACGCCGTGCTCGATCAACTGCCGTTCCAGGATCGCGCCGACTTCGAGGCCGCCCGCCGCGGGCTGGTGGCCGCCTTTGAAGGCGAGATCAAAAATGCCGCGGGCAAGCCGGTGTGGAACACCCACCAGTACGACTTTCTCAACCAGCAGGACGCCCCGGACTCGGTCAATCCCAGCCTGTGGCGCATGGCGCAGCTGAACGCCAATGCCGGTCTGTTCCAGGTCACCGAGAAGATCTACCAGGTTCGCGGCATTGACCTGGCGAACATGACCGTCATCGAAGGTGACGACGGCCTGATCATCATCGACCCGCTGTACATGACCGAGACGGCGAAGGCCGGCCTTGAGCTGTATTACCAGCACCGCCCGCGCAAGCCGGTGGTGGCGGTGATCTATAGCCATAGCCATGTGGACCACTTCGGTGGGGTACGCGGTGTGGTCGACGAGGCCGAGGTCAAGGCGGGGAAGGTGCGCATCTACGCCCCGGAAGGCTTCATGGAGCATGCGATCCAGGAAAACGTGCTGGCAGGCACGGCCATGTTCCGCCGCGGCGCGTACCAGAGCGGCGGGGCCGTGCCCAGGAACGAGCGCGGACAAGTGGACACCGGCATCGGCAAGGCCGCCGGGGTGGGCGGTACCATCAGCCTGATTGCACCGACCGATCTGATTGTGCAACCGCTGCAAAAACAGGTGATTGCCGGCGTGCAGTTCGAGTTCCAGCTCACCCCGGGCACCGAGGCACCGGCGGAAATGAACGTGTACCTGCCGCAAATGCAGGCGCTGTGCATGTCTGAAAACGCGGTGATGTCGATGCACAACGTGCTGACCCCGCGTGGCGCGCAAGTGCGCGATGCCAAGGCCTGGGGGCAGTTCCTCGACGACAGCCTGGTGCGCTATGGCGACAAGGCGCAGGTGATGTTCGCCCAGCACAACTGGCCGACCTGGGGCAGTGAAGGCATCCGCACCCTGCTGGCCGACCAGCGCGACATGTACGCCTTCATCAACAACCGCACCTTGCACCTGCTGAACCAGGGCATGACCCCGCTGGAAATCGCCGACGCGATGAAGAAGCTGCCCGGCCAGCTCGACCAGAAATGGTACGCCCGGGGCTACTACGGCACCCTGAGTTTCAATAGCCGGGCGGTGTATCAACGTTACCTGGGGTTCTATGACGCCAACCCGGCCAACCTCGATCCGCTGCCCCCGGTCGAGGCCGGCAAGCACTATGTGCAAGCGATGGGCGGGGCCGACAAGGTGCTGGCGCAGATGCAGGCGGCGATGGACAAAGGCGATTACCGCTGGGCGGCGCAGCTGGGCAACCACCTGGTGTTCGCCGAGCCCGGCAACCCGCGCGCCCGCCAGGCCCAGGCCGATGCGCTGGAGCAGCTGGGTTACCGCAGCGAGTCGGCGATCTGGCGCAACATGTACCTGACCGGTGCCCAGGAGCTGCGTCAGGTCCAGCCTCAGCAGGCGCCCCAGGCCACCTCCGACCTGATCCGGGCGGCGACCCCGGCAATGTTCATGGATGTGCTGGCCGTGCGCATGGATTCGGACAAGGCCCAGGGCCACGACATGACCGTGAACTGGAACTTCAGTGACCTCGACCAGCACTTTGCCCTGACCCTGCGCAACGGTGTATTGACCTATCGCGAGCGCGCCAGTCATGCCCAGGCCGATGCCACGGTGACCATGAGCAAGGAGGTGATGGACCGTATCAGCCTGCGCCAGCTGGATTTCCCGACGGCGTTCAAGCAGGGGGATATCAAGCTCGAAGGGGATGCACAACGCTTCAAGGCGATGCTCGGCATGCTGGCCAGCTTCCAGCCGACCTTCAATATTGTGACGCCCTGAGCCATGGCCCGTACCGATGAGCTGCGCGGCCCCGACAACGTGCTGGTGGAACTGCCGGCCAGGCCGCGCAAGCAACCGAAGCAGGCGCGCTCGGTGGCCCTGGTCGATGCCTTGAAAACCGCCGGGCGGGAGATCCTCGAGCGGGAAGGGCGCGAGGCGCTGTCGATCTATCGACTTTCCGACTATTCGGGCGTGGCGATCAGTTCCATCTACGAGTATTTCCCCACCATCGAATCGCTGATCGGCGCCATTTTCGACGACTACCGCGCCGATGGGCGCCTGCAGATGATCGCCAGCATCCATGCGCTGCCGGCGTCGGCAACCCTGTATGACGGCATCGAAATGGTCTTGCGCACCGGGCTTGCAGCCTTGCACCGCTGGTTGCAGATCGACTCGCAATTGAGCATCAAGGCTGCCTACTACGGCGAACTGGTGCGCCTGGAGATCGTCAAGCCGGAGCGCTTCTGGATTTCGATGGTGATTCCTGCACTGGTGCAACGCTTCTCCGACCAGGTGCTGGTGCGCGATCGCGACAAGGCGGGGTTTCTCGCCTACCAGGCCGTCACCGCGCTACCCCGTGCGCTGCTGATCGAAAGACCGGACTACCTGCTGCAGGACGACACCGTGCGGATGCTGGCGCGCATGCTCCATGCACTGCTGACCACGGCGGATGCGGAATAGCGCCCTGGTGTGAACCGTCAAAAGCAAAAATAGCCAATAAAACCAATGGGTTAGTGTTGAGTTTCAGAGGGCGGAATCCGGAAATGGTTTTGCCGCCAAGGGCCCTAAACTGGCGGTGCCAACAAGGCCGTTACCCATCGACGGCCAGGTGATCGCGCCACCCACACCGGCATCCGGCCCAGGCGCGATCGAGCACATTCCAGGAGACGGTCCAGTGAAAACAACAACACAAGCGCAGGTCGAGCTGCTGCTCACCGACCCGGTGGCCTTGGTCGGGCATAACCTGCAGAACTGGAAGCACATGCCCTTGGCGCAGATCGACGAACTGCAGCTGGCTGGCTTGAAACGTCGGTTTGCGCAAATGCGCGACCGTATCGCGGTGCTCAAAAAGCTGGCAGACGCCGAAGGCATCGAGCACATCGAGACGCTGGATGACGTGGTGCCGCTGCTGTTCGAGCACACGATGTTCAAGTCCTATCCGCCATCGCTGCTGGAAAAGAACAACTTCGCCGCCATCAACAAATGGCTGGGCAAGCTGGTCACGCCGGAACTGGCGGAAAAGATCGCCGCCGTCGATGTCAGCGCCTGCAAGGGCCTGGACGACTGGTTCGAGACCATGGACAGCGCAATCCCTGAACTGTGCCTGTGCCACACCTCGGGCACCTCCGGGACACTGTCGTTCCTGCCGTGCAGTGTCCGTGAGTTCGACAAGGCCTCCCAGGTGCGCAAGCTGTACGCCTGGAACATGACCGGCGCCGATACCCCGGACCCGGACCTGCACACCGCTTACCCGTACTACCGCAAAGGCTACCTGAGCCACCTGCGCGGTATCGGCTCGCTGGTTCGGGTGCTGCTGCCCGATCCTTCGCACTTTCATCCGGCCTATCCAACGACCCTCTCCAGCGACGTACTGCGCCTGGGCGCAAGGCTGCGCGCGGCGCACGCCAATGGCACGCTCGATCGCCTGGTGATCGCGCCTGAACTGCTGGCCAAGAAAAAGACCTTCGACCAGCAACAGGCCGAGATGCCCCAGCACCTGGCGGCCTTCTTCGATGACATTGCCACCCGCCTGAAGGGCAAGCGCGTGTACATCGGCGGTACCTGGAACCTGCTGCACAACATGGCCAAGGCCGGGCTGGAACGTGGCCTGGAAGGCGTGTTCGATGCCGATTCCTACATCGTCACCACCGGCGGCGCCAAGGGCGTGGTGCCGCCGGAGAACTGGCGCGAAGACGTCATGCGCTTCATTGGCGTGAAGACCCTGCACGAGTCCTACGCCATGTCGGAAGTGGTCAGTGGCTCGGCCATGCGCTGTGAAAACGGCAACTACCACTTCTCGCACACCGCGATCCCATTCCTGCTCGACCCCGACACCAGCAAACCGCTGCCACGGCAGGGGCGCCAGACGGGCCGTGCCGCGTTCTTCGACCTGGGGGCCGAGATCCACTGGGGCGGCTTTATCAGCGGCGACGAAGTCACCATCGAGTGGGACCAGCCCTGCGGTTGCGGACGCCACAGCCGCTACGCGGTCGGGGCCATCCAGCGCTACAGCGAAAAGAACGGCGGGGACGACAAGATCACCTGCGCTGCATCCGAACAGTCCCATCGCGAAGCGATGGACTTCCTCAACACCCTGGAGGCCTGAGCCATGACCCACCCCATTGCGCCAATGATCATCCGTGGCCAGGTAATTACCGACAACCTGATTGAAGTGGGTGGCCGCGGTGGCGACCTGAGCTTCCTCACCCCGGACGCGACCCGGTACATCGACCAATTGCCGCTGGGCAACCCGGCCAGGCTCGCCGACCTGTACACCTTGAGCTTCGACGACATTCTCGACTACGCCGTCGCCCTCGGCGAGCGCCTGGCGCTGGACAAGAACCCCTACCTGCAGGAAGCCTGCGAGCTGTCGTACCTGACCGCGCCCACCACGCCGACCATCGTCAAGGGTTCGTACATGGGGCTGCAGCACCTGCTGTCCCGTGAGCTCATCACCGAAATGGCCGAAACCACCGTCGGCATCAAGTACCTGGAAGGCTGGGTGTCGCAACAGCTGCGCGATGGTACCGAACTGGAAGTGCGTTGCTTTGGCGCCCGGACCCTGCACATCGTCGCCGGCAATGCGGTGTCGCTGTCGCTGTGGACCATCATCCGCAACATGGTCCTGCGCAGCGATGCGATCATCAAGGCACCGTCCAACGACCCGTTCACCGCACTGGCCATTGCCCGCACCATGGTCGACATGGCCCCCGATCACCCGATCACCAAACACCTCTCGGTGGCCTACTGGAAGGGCGGTGACGAGGCGTTCGAGCAGCGCCTGTACCAGCCGCAGAACCTGGAGAAAATCGTCGCCTGGGGCGGTTTCGCCTCGATGAAGCACGTGACCCGTTACGTCCAGCCCGGCCTGGAGCTGATTTCCCTCGATCCCAAGCGCAGCGCCAGCATCATCGGCCAGGCCACCTTCGACAGCGAGGAAACCATGCGCGAAGCGGCGGTACGCCTGGCCGCCGATATCGGCGCGATCAACCAGAAGGGCTGTGTCTGTGCCCGGGTGGTGTACGTACAGAGCGGCACCGACGAGCAGGGCCTGGAAAAGCTCAACACCTTCGGCCGCTACGTCTATGACGCCATGATCGGCCTGCCCAATACCCTCAGCACGGCGCCCAAGCGTTACGACCAGGGCCTCAAGGCCCACGTCGATGCGCTGCGCCTGGATGACGACTGGTACAAGGTCATCGGCGGCAAGGACGGCGAGGGCGCCATCATCTGTTCGCAGTTGCCTGAGCCGGTGTCCTTCAGCGCCAGCCTGGATGACCGCACCGCCAACCTGGTGCCGGTCGATGACTTGAGCGAAATGATGGCGGCGGTGGATGCCTACACCCAGACCGTCGGTGTCTATCCGGAAAGCATCAAGGATCAGCTCAAGGATGTACTGCCGCTGTATGGCGCCCAGCGCATCGTCTCGCTGGGCTACGCCGCGGCCATGAAGTTTGCCGCCCCGCAGGACTCCATCGAGCCGATGCGGCGCATGGGCAAGTGGATCTCCAACCAGATCGCCGCGCCGCATACCAGCGCCGCGCCCTGGCTGCGCCCCTCGATCTAACCCACAACCCCGGACCCTGTAGGAGCGGGCTTGCCCCGCGAAGAGGCCAGCATGTTCAACATCAATGTTGACCATTCGCACGCTTTCGCGGGGCAAGCCCGCTCCTACGGTCATTCACCTTTGGAGAATTTCTGCATGACTACCTGTATCGGCTATGGCGTCCATGAAGCCAACGCGCCACTCCAACCCCTGCAATTCGAGCGCCGGGCCCTGCGCGCCGACGATGTCGCCATCGACATCGACTACTGCGGCGTCTGCCATTCCGATCTGCATTACGTGCACAACGACTGGAAAAGCACGCGCTTTCCCTGTGTGCCGGGCCACGAAATCGTCGGTCGGGTCAGCGCCGTGGGCCCGGCCGTCAGCCGTTACCGGGTGGGCGATCGGGTCGCCGTCGGTTGCATGGTCGACAGCTGCCAGCAATGCGAAGCCTGCGAACAGCATCAGCAAGCCCATTGCACCCAGGGCATGACCCCGACCTACAACGGCCTGGACCGCATCAGCGGCGAGGTGACCCGCGGCGGCTATGCCCAGCACATCGTGGTGAACGAGCGGTTTGTGCTGCGGGTGCCGCCGGCACTGGACCCGCGTTTTACCGGGCCGCTGTTGTGCGCGGGCATTACCGTGTGGGCACCGATGCGTGAGTACGGTGTGAAGGAGGGCACGCGCCTGGCGGTCGTCGGGCTCGGCGGGCTCGGGCACATGGCGGTCAAGCTGGCCGTCGCGCTGGGGGCCCGGGTCACGGTGATCACCACATCGCCCGGCAAGGTCGACGATGCCCTGGCGCTGGGTGCGCACCATGTACTGCTGTCTACCGACCCCCAGGCGATGAAAACCGCTGCCAGCAGTTTCGACATTGTGGTCGACACCATCCCGCGCACCCACAACGTCAACCCTTACCTGATGCTGCTGGCGCGCAACGGCAAGCTCGTGCTGGTCGGCGCCCTGGAGCCCCTGGAGCCGATTCACGGTGCCTTGCTGGCCATCAATAACCGCTCGATTTCAGGTTCGTTGATCGGTGGCCTGGCCCAGACCCAGGAGCTGCTGGACTTCTGCGCCGAGCATCAGGTGCTGCCTAGCTGCGAAATGATCGACATCGAGGACATCAACCAGGCGTTTACCCGCCTGCAAAACAATGACGTGAAGTACCGCTTCGTCATTGACATGGCTACGCTCAAGTCCGTCGACGCGCTCTGAGGTAGCCGCCGCCAACGACGTGCGTCACACAACTGAGGCGGCCTACCCACTTCGAGGGGGCGGGGCGAGCGCAAGCCACCCTAAGGTGGTGACAAGGCGTGCACCGCCAGAACCCATCTTTCCGGAGGCAATTGAATGATCCCGCGTACTCTCTTTGATCATGAGCTTGAAGCGTTTCGCAATACGGTACGGCGTTTTCTCGCAGAAGAATGTGCGCCGTTCCATGACCAGTGGGAGCAGGACCATCGGGTACCTCGCCAGATCTGGCAGCGCGCCGGTGAGCTGGGCATGCTCAACGCCACCACTGCCGAGGCCTATGGCGGCCTGGGCCTGGACCGGCGTTTTTCCATGATCGCTGTGGAGGAGGTGGCCCGTGCGGGGCTATCGGGCCTGAACGGCTTCAACGTGCACGATATCTGTGCCGGTTACCTGATCAATTTCGGCACCGAGGCACAGAAGCAGCAATGGCTGCCGAAAATGGCCAGCGGCGAGGTCATCTCAGCGGTGGCCATGACCGAGCCCGATACCGGCTCGGACCTGCAAGCGGTCAAGACCCGCGCCGTGCTCGACGGTGACGAGTACGTGATCAACGGCGCCAAGACGTTCATTTCCAACGGCACCAACAGCGACATCATCGTGGTGATCGCCAAGACCGGTAACACCGGCAAAGGCTCCCGGGATATCTCGCTGATCCTGGTGGAAGCCGACCGTGACGGCGTGACCAAGTCCAAACCGCTGCGCAAGGTCGGCCTGCACGCCCAGGACACCACCATGCTGTTCTTCCAGGACGTACGGGTGCCCAAGGCCAACATCCTGGGGGGCGAACCTGGCCAGGGCTTCTACCAGCTGATGAAGGAGCTGGCCTGGGAGCGCCTGAGCATTGGCATTCTGGCCATTGCCGCAAGCCAGGCGGTGCTGGAGCACACTATTGCCTACACCCGTGATCGCAAGGCATTCGGCACACCGATCATCGAATTCCAGAACTCGCGGTTCAAGCTGGCCGACCTCAAGACCGAAATCGTCATCGGGCAGACCTACACCGACCGCTGCATGGAGCTGATCCTGCAGGGTGAATTGAGCCCGGAGGCCGCGGCGGCAGCCAAGCTCTGGTGCACCGAGCTGTATTCCAAAGTGGTCGACCAGTGCGTGCAGCTGCACGGCGGTAACGGCTACATGCTGGAGTACCCGGTGGCCCGTCACTACCTCGACAGCCGCGTCAACCGCATTTACGGCGGCGCCAACGACATCATGCGCGAGCTGGTGGCGCGCACCCTCTGACGCCTGACCCAGGGTGGCCCCCCTCCATTGAGGGGGGTGGCCCGCGGGGTTTCCCCGCCACCATCTGTGCCAAAAACGGATACCGAGGCAAGCGGCAACCTGCTCGCGGTGATGACACGTGCTGACATTTACCTGTATTCGGGTAAATAATCCGACCATCGCCAGAACATGGCCACACCTCGCCGATCCGGATCGTGCAGCGCCGACCCGTTGTTTCATCGGATTCGGCAGGATGGGAGACCCGGCAGGACATGCATACCGACAAACTGCTCGTATCGACAAAGTTCGCGCCACCGCGCATTGGCACCCAGACCATCCTGCGCGAACGCCTGCTGGAGGACCTGCGCGGCATGAGCCAATGCCGCGTAGGGCTGATTACCGGCAGCCCGGGATTTGGCAAGACCACGCTGCTGGCCCAGTGGCGGCAGGTGATGATGCGCTCCGGGGCCGAAGTCGCCTGGCTTGCGCTGAGCGCCGATGACAAGCATGTGTCGATTTTCTTCGCCTACCTGCGCGGCGCGCTGCAGCGCCTGGGTATTGGCCTGGACAGCGGTATCCCCCTGGAAAGTGCCCGCGCGGAGTTCTTCGACCAAGTGGTGGCGGCCATCGTCGAAGGGGCGGGCGCCATCAACAAGGAACTGTTCCTGGTCATCGACGACTACCAGCATGTCACCGACCCGCGGGCCCATCAGCTGATGCAGAAGCTGCTGGATCACAGCCCCGAAAACCTGCATTTCGTTATCTCCTCCCGTGTCGGCCCGCCGCTGAGCTTCAGCCGCCTGCGCCTGGGCGGGCAATTGGTGGAGCTTGACTGCGCCGCATTGCCGTTCGACCTGGCCGAATCGCGCGCCTTCCTCGAACAGAGCCTGCCGGCGATGAAGCTCACCCCGGAGGAACTGCATCAGATCCACGAACTCACCAGCGGCTGGCCGGCCACCCTGCAACTGGTGATCATTCTGCTGCGCAGCGATCCGCAGTCCCGTGGCGCCCTGCGCGACATGGGCTGGCGCTCCGACGACTTGCAGAGCTACCTGGCCGAGGATGTGATGGCGCACCTGCCGCCGGAGCTGGCCTCGTTCATGGAGAGCGTGAGCATCTGCCGGCGTTTCAACGCCTCCCTGGCGCAGGCCATCACCGGTGATCCTGGGGCAGGGGCGATGCTCAAGCGCCTGGATGAAGAAAACCTGCTGATCTTTCGCGTCGAGGCCGATGATCGCCAGCCGTGGTACCGCTTTCACGCGCTGTTCGGCGATTTCCTCGCCACGCGCCTGGCGCGTCGCGACAGTGCCGCCCAAACCCAATTGCACAACCACGCCGCGCGCTGGTTCGCCGAACGCAAGCTGCTGGCCGAGGCGGTACGCCACGCAACCCTGGCGGGCGACCTCAGCTATGCCGCCGAGCTGATCGAGCGGGCGGCCCCGGCCACCTGGAGCCTGAGCCAGCTGAGCCCGCTGCTGCGCCTGCTTGACCGGTTGCCGCAGGACATCCTGTTCTCGCGGCCGCGGTTGTTCTTCCTCGGCTGCCTGGCCTACGCGCTCACGGCCCGTCCGGCCAAGGCAGAAGCCTGGCTTGAGCAATTTCACCGCAGCGGGGCTGCGCAGCAGGCCGACGTTGCCTATCGACTGCCGCTGGTGCAGGCGGCGATCGAGGTCCAGCGCGATCGCTCCGAGCCGATCATTGGCCTGCTCAAGGATTTCCAGGCGCTGTCGGACGATTATTCGGTCACGCGTTTCGGCGCCCCGGCGCTGCTGGCCATCGCCTACCTGGCGGCAGGACGGATAGACGAAGCCTTGCAGTGCCTGGATGAAAACCCCATCCCCGAAGCCGAGCGCGATGCTGAAATGGCCTTGGTGGCCGAAGGCGCGCGCACCCTGTGTTACTTGCAGGCCGGGCAGATACATGAAGCCGAGCGCATCGGCTCGGTACAACTGGCGCGCGCCGTGACGGTGCATGGACACCGCGCCGCCAGTGCCTACCTGGGGGCTGCCACGCTGGCCGAGGTCTACCGTGAGCTGGACCGTATCGACGAGGCGCGGGAAGTCCTCGCCAACCGCAATGGCCTGCTGCAGTGGGCCATGCCCGACACCATGCTGCGCGCCACGATCTGCCGGGCACGCCTGGACCTGCTGCAGGACAGCGCGTCGGTGGCCATGGCGTTTCTGGAGCGCCAGGAGCGCCACTTTCGCACCATCGGCCAGGATCGCGCCCTGGCGCACTGCCTGGCCGAGCAGGCGCGCATAGCCTTGCTGGAGAACGACAAGGCCCACGCCGCCGACAAGGTTGCCAAGCTGCAAACGATCGCCGCGCAGCACCAACAGTCCCAAGGCTTTCAAGCCGAGATTCCGGCCATCGCGGCACTGGCGCAGGCGCGCTTGCTGCTGGCCACCAACTACCCGGACAAGGCGCTCGAGGAACTGGCGATTCTCAGTTCCTATGCCAAGCGCTTCAGCCGCGGGCAATTGCAGGTCACCGGCCAGCTGCTCGAAGCCTGCGCCCATGCCGACCTGCTGCAGCCGGAGCAGGCCCAGGCCCACGTGCTCGCAGCCTTGTCCCTGGGGCGTCGGCTGGGGCTGGTACGGACCTTCCTCGACGAAGGCGAAGTGCTGCGCAAGATGCTTGTGGCGCTTGCCGGCAAGCCGCTGGGCAGCGAAGACGAGGCCTACCTGGGGCGGTTGCTGGAGCGCTTCGGGTCAGCAAGTAGCGGTCGCTCCAGCGAATCCTCGGCCAATGGCCCATCGGCCATGCTGACGCCTCGGGAACTGGCCATCTTGCAATTGATCAGCCAGGCGATGGCCAACAAACGCGTGGCCCTGACCCTGAACATTTCGCTGGAAACGGTGAAGTGGAACCTGAAAAACATCTACGCCAAGCTTGGCGTTTCCAGCCGCTATGACGCAGTGTCCTGGGCCCGCAAGAACAACCTGATCGAATAAGCACAAACCACCACCGTAGGAGCGGGCTTGCCCCGCGATAGCGATCTGACTGCTGCATCGCCTCGCGGGGCAAGCCTGCTCCCACCGGAATTGTTTCGCTATGACGCGGTGCGCAAGAACGGAAC
>RCUI01000310.1_pt1 | contig 18459 bp, 15 predicted proteins | sample 2166121 | NCBI WGS metagenome assembly RCUI01 (sample SAMN09932700, study PRJNA488358) | compost metagenome | feature: garden; material: soil; isolation source: compost soil in succinic acid-enriched culture | place: Germany: Experimental Botanical Garden Goettingen | collected 2016-01-27
AGGCAGACACGCTTCATTTGGTCGATGTGCTGGATCGGGGTAACAGCAGCCGGGACTTCTGGGCTGACCGTGGCTATCACGACAAGCCACGCGAACGCTGGCTCAAGCTCAATGGATGGCGCCCGCATATTCAGAGCAAAGGGCAAGCCGGCAAGCCTATCGCAGAGCGGGACAAGGCTCGCAACAAGCGCATCGCCAGCCCACGCGCTCGGGTTGAGTACATATTTGCCAGTCTGGCGCAGATGGGCGGCAAGACGATCCGCAGCATCGGGTTGGCACGCGCGCAGTTTGGTTTGACGATCAAATCAGCGGTGTACAACCTGAAAAGGATGTCGAGCCTGCTGGAGATGGCGTGAGGATGACAACAGGCCGGCCTCTTCGGCCTGTATTGCACCCGTTGCGATAAGTGTCAGTCCTGTACTTTTGCCGCCAGCCACCTCCACACGCCTTGCATTCAGCTCAAAAACTGGGTTTTTAGAGGTACCCTAAATGCGTGTTTCAGACTTTCCGGACAGACCCTATCGCTCTATTCTGAGATACGCAAGAAATGATGTTTGCGGTATGCCTTGGGGGCGGTCTCCATGTTTGATCTAAACGACATGTTCCTTTACACCAAAGTGGTTGAGTGTGGCGGCTTTGCTTCCGCTGGCCGAATGCTCAGCCTACCCAAGTCGCGTTTGAGCCGACGAATCTCAACATTGGAAGAGCGTTTGGGTGTACGCCTTATTCAGCGCTCTACCCGCCATTTTTCAGTCACCGAAGTTGGCCTGGAGTATTACCACCATTGCCTGGAAATGGTCGCGCGGGCCTTTGCAGCTGAAGATGCGGTCGAACGCAGTCGCGCGGAGCCCCGCGGTGTTGTTCGCGTCGCTTGTGCTTCGTCTTTACTGGACACGCGCATTGCGCCGATGCTGGCGCAGTACATGATTCAGTGCCCAGCAGTGGAACTGCTGGTCAAGAGCTTCAACCGGCGAGTGGATGTCATCAGCGAAGGATTCGACCTTGTGCTGAGTGTCCGTCACCAGCCCCTGGAAAGTAGCGACCTTGTAATGCGGGCGTTCGCGCAGGGGCGTTACTGTCTGGTCGCCGCTCCGTCTGTAGTTGCTGATTGTCGCAAACCCTTGAAACCGGCGGACCTTGTCAATCTTCCCAGTCTGGGCTGGGGCTTGAGCCTTCAAGACTACACTTGGGAGTTGGAGGGGCATGACGGTGCAGTGGCGTCAATTCATTTCCATCCACGATTGGTGTCTGATGATATCGCCGTGTTGAGGGCTGCTGCGCTGGCGGGCGTCGGGGTAGTCCTGCTGCCGGAGGAGGTTGTGAAGGTGGATCTGACAAATCATAATCTACAGAGTGTACTGGACGACTGGACTCCAAAAATGGGGGAAATTGTCGCCATATTTCCATCCCGAAGGGGACTCATGCCAGCGGTTCGTAAGTTGATTGACTTCCTCGCTGATGAATTTGAGAAGGAGTACTAATCCCGCTTAAAGCATCTGAGTACCTTGGGTGTATCAGCTGCCTATAAATGTATGGTGTTGCTAAATCGTAAGGGCCGGTAACCACACATTTGCGCTCCATGAACCTACTTTAATAAAGATGGGCGAAGCGCTTAGCTATGTGATTGAGGTGTACAGTTCTACGACAGCAAGGCTTTCTAATTTTTCACTGATGATGACTGGGGCAGGCGATCTAGTGCGTGGCGTAACCACGCGGATGACTCCTCGTGAGGATTAGGATTTTGTGCTCACCTTAAAAATTAATTACTAGTTGTAGGTAGCATAAAAAGCCACTTCGGATGTATACTGTTTTAGGTGCCGATTGAACCAATTAAGTGCTTCCTGCTTCGCCAGATTAGCATACTTAACATAGGGTTCGAAGTTGGCTCCTGGAACCACAAATAGACGTTTGGGTTCAAGTGCTCTGTTGTAGGCGGAAATGGCAATGTCTGATGGCGTTACGGTATCCTTTTCGGCTACCAGCATAAGTAATGGTGTGGGGGTCGCACGATATATCAGGTGACCTGGTTCATACTCGCTAGCCCTCAATGTCACACGGTTTTCCCAACCGTCAGCCAATGTCCTGGCAGCACCAAAAAATTCTTCTGCGCCATCACTGATATAAATACCGGCATCGCCATCCTGAGCGATCACCTGACGATACTGTGGTCGCTCACCACGATATCGCGCTACTCGGTCGGCTTGAAACGCTTCGAGCACAGAGTGGATCTGAACTCCAGCTCTACGCAACAGGTTTTGATGGCCGCTGATGGTGGGGACCTGAGAAACAACGCATTTCACCCGATGATCGGTTGCTCCTATCGTAATGGCATGGCCACCGCTGTAGCTCGAGCCCTATACACCGATCCGGGACCCATCAACCTCGGGACGAAGCGATAACCAGGTGATGACGTCTCGCATGTCCGCCACCTGCTGTTTTGGGATGATTTCACCACGAACATCACCACCGCTTTTGCCAAAGTTACAGTGGTCGTAAAGTGCCACAACATATCCTGCTTCGCAGAATGCTTCAGCAAAGGTATCAATATATAGTTCTTTGATTGCGTCAAATCCGTGGCTCATTACGATGGCGGGTGCTCGGGTTGGGGGATTTTGCTGGGGGACGTAAAGCCAGCCATCCAACTCTGTGCCGTTGACGGGGATGCGTTGATTCTGGCGGACGAAACTAATCATGTGATTTAATGTTGCGTTCCCTTTTAAATCCCAGGTAACTTATATATCTTAAATATGAAGCTACGAGGGGGTGTATTTGGATGTGGTACTCGATTTGGTCTCGCGGGGGTGTAGACAAACTGCGTCATCGTTTAAAAAGGTATCCACTTAAATAAATTGGTGGATACCGTCGGACTTGATGGTAGAGTTAGATGGCGGCGTTAGCAGGTTGCTTGCCAAACATCAATACTAATTTCGATCTCTTTGATTTTTCCTGCCAATTTCCAGAGCCCGCTAGCGTACTAGGATTTTGAACTGACCAACCGCATCACCGCCGGCAAGTAGCCTATCGCCCGGTTTGACCTGGCTCACGCCCTCTGGGGTTCCGGTCAGCAAAATGTCTCCTGGGTACAGTGTGTAGACGCTGGAGGCAAGTTCGATCATGCGAGCGATACCTACGGTTAGCGCTTGAGTTGACGACTGCTGACGGCGTTCACCGTTGACATCCAGCCAAATATTCAAATCCTCGGGGTCGGCGACCTGGTCAGCAGTGGTCAGCCAGGGGCCCAGGACGGTGTAGCTATCGGCAGACTTGCGGAAACTGCGGTCTTCGGTACCGCGCACTGTCATGTCCAGGCCAATAGCGTAGCCCGCGATAAAGTCGAACGCCTCGCCTGCTCTGATGTTCTTGCCAGTGCGACCGATGATCACTGCCAACTCTACTTCGTGATCGTTGCGTCGATCGCGCCAGCACATTTGGATACCTTCAGCAGGACCGACCAGTGATGAATTAGCTTTGAGGAATAGCCCGAGCTCTTCGACCGGTTTGCTCATGCCATTGAGCTGGGTATTGTGGACCCCGTGATGGAGGTTTGGGTCCTGTACATCCAGCTCTACGTGAAGGCGGTAGTTCGCTGGCGCCGCCATGATCTTGCTTGGAGTGGTGATCGGACTGTGCAGGCTGACGTCAGTCAAGGCAAAACTAGGGGCGCTGTCGCGTAACTCGACGGCTCTTGCACGTATCGTGTCCAACCCAGCGATTAGGGGGTCGCCGAGTAGGTAAGGCCAACTGGGTGAGGGTAGGGCCTGGAGTGCGGGCGTGATGTCAAATACGCGGTCGTCTTCGACCAAACCTAGGCGATTTTTATTGAAACGGCAGATTTGCATGGTTATTTCCCCGTGGACTTAGGCCATGGCCTCATGTCTGTAGTAATGGACCCAGCGCATGAGGTATTCGTCGCTCATGGCAAAAAGGACACTTTCGGTTTCAGCCAGGTGTTCCACCCGGGTCCAGGAGGGCACCGCCAAGGTATCGCCAAACTCCCATTCGAAGCTGCGTTCGCCGATCATCGAACGTCCATGACCTTGCAGGACGAGGTAAACGGTATTGGCAGTATGACGATAGGGGCGGCTGCGCCAGCCTGTGGCCCAGCGATGCACTTTGAGGCTAATGCTCGGCATGTTGGGGGCCGGTAGTTCTAGCGTCTGGCCAAAATGCCCGATGGCATCTGCCGAGGCTTGTGCGAGCGCGGTGCGAGTTTCGTTCCAGGGGAAACGCATTGGCGAATGTAGCGTCTCTCGCTGCACCTGTTCCCAGCCTTGCGGGTGCTCTTGGTAAAACATGGGCTCCAGCGCGCTGGTCAATGGAATATCCAAGCCGTCGAACCAGTAGGCTTGCTCGTCGCCATCATGGCCGTGGCCATGCCAGCAGCCGCCAGGAGTGAGGACAATATCTCCGGTTTCCATGGGGTGTTTGTGGCCGTCGACCACCGAGTAGGACCCACGCGACTCCAGGATCACTCGTAGCGCATGGGACGAATGCCGGTGCGAACGAGCCTTTTCACCGGGCAGGATGGACTGATAGGCACAGATCAATGTGCGCAATGTAGCGGTGTCATTTCCCTCGGCGGGGTTGCGCAAAACGAAATTGCGACGCTCGGCTTTGTCGGTGCCGATCAGGCGACCGGCGGCCTGCATGCCAGCCCTGGCCAAGGCATAGCTCCAGTGCGCGGGAATGAAGGCCGACCTGGGTTCGGGCCACATCAACGGTTGCTTACGCTCGATCCAGCCAGGCGTCATGTTGTGTGCTTCGATGGCGGTGCAAAGCTCCGGTAGCGAACGCATGTCGCGCAGTAGGGTGGGTTGGCTCAGATTCATCTTCATGGTCTTCCCTCTTGTACACAATGCGGGTCTGTCGTGTCTGACAGGCCCGCTTCGACTTGCCCCGTCAGCCTCAGGCGAAGCCCACTACGCACGCCAGGAGTTGCTCGGGCGCAGCTGGCAGCTGTTCGCCCCGCCAAGCGATATGCTGGTCGGGGCGGATTAGCACCCAGTTGGACTGATACAGGTCGCGCGCCTGGGCGTTGTCCAGCTCCAGTACTTTTAGAGGGATGCCTCGGTCCTGGGCGGCCTGTTCCAGCCGGGTGCTATCCTGCGTGGGGTCGAGCTTGAGCAGGGTAAAACCGTGTGCAAACAGGTCGAACAGTGCCACTCCCTCGTCGACCCACAGGTGCGGTGCACGGGCGCCCGGGCGTGCGTGCGGCGTGTAGTGGTGGGGGTCGTCGAGCGGGCCGTCGCCTTGCTCGGTGCAGACGATGGTCGAGTCGCCGTAATACATCCCGAAGTGGATCCCCGGGGCGTCGAACTCTTTTTTTGCCAGGTCTTGTAGACGCTGGCCGAACGCCGCGCGACCCGCTTCACCAGCCGGGCTGTCGTCTTCTAGGTCTTTGGGAATGTCGATCTGACCGAAGAAGTTGGCGATCGAACGCGCGAAATTGGTGTTGCGATGACCGATGGGTTTGCGTTCCGCCTCGTAGCTGGCTAGCAGGTGTGGCCCGCCCCAGCCCTGGCAGGCGGCCGCCAGCTTCCAGCCCAGGTTGGCAGCGTCGTCCACTGAGGTGTTGTAACCCTGGCCCGAGGTTGGCGTAAACAGGTGCGCCGCGTCGCCAGCGATGAAAATGCGCCCGGCGCCGTAGTGTTTAGCCACCAGTGTGAAACCAGCGGTCCATTCAGCGACGCCGATGATTTCATAAGGGAAATCGCCGCCGGTGGTCAGGGCGATAGATTCGTGAGCGTATTCCAGCGAGCTTTGAGCGCCCTTGGGCAGTTGGGTATGAAGGACGAACTCTTCTTTGCCATCCACCGCGATCATGATGCCGAAGCGCTGCGGGTTCATTGCCCAGTATTGCCAAGCTACACCGCCTGGCACCACGTCATAGAAGGTAGGAGCGCGCAGGTAGGTGGCCTGCATACGCCCGCCGAGAAAGTCTCGGTCTTCCGAACCGCTGCCCTCATAGCGGATACCCAGTGACTCGCGCACCATGCTACGGGGACCATCGCAGCCAACCGCATAGTCCGCCTCGAATTCGTGCAGCTCTCCTGTGGCGGGGGCGCGGGCTAGCAGGCGTACCGAATCATTGTCCTGGGAGATGTTCTCTACTTTCCAACCGAAGCGGATGTCCACCCCTGGCAAGCCTTCGGCGTGGCGTTTGAGCACCGGCTCAATGTACATTTCCTGGCCGCGATGCAGTGGCTCGGGGGTCGGCCAACGTTGATCGTCATCGTACCTGTGGGTCAGTGCTTCACGGCGGCTCGGCCAATGCAGGCGGGCGATTTCATGAGATGCATAGCGGGTGTGGTACGACACGTCCGGCGGATAGTCGTCGGGTAGTCCCAGGGTGCGTATTTCGTCGGCGACGCCGAGGCGGCGGTAGTGCTCCATGGTTCGTGACGTAGAGGCATTGGCCTTGGGGAAGGTCGGTGGAGTCGGGTCTTCCTCGAAAAGGATGCACGGAACGCCCCAGCGCCCTAGCTCAAGGGCCAGCACCAGGCCAGCCGGGCCGCCGCCGACAATCAAAACCCGTGATTTTTCTTTGCTCATCTTTGTACTCCCAGGGTGTCGCTGTGCCGTCGTTGCTCCTTGCGAGTAGGGGCAAATGGACACGTGCGCACGATTCTACAAAGGAGCCTTGCTGTATCCGGTCCGCCAGGGGGAGTGCGGAGTCAGCAGACGGCTCGGTCTTGTTTTTCTTGTATGCCAGTCGAACCTGAATCGTGCATTCGCAAGCCTGTAGTGGTCATCCAGACAGGTGGCGCTAATTGATTCAAGGCGAACGATACTGTATCTAATTAATTTGTCAATGAACTTTATTTTCCTCTTTCCGTCCCGGTTGGAATGCCATTTTTTGGTCTCGAAAGCCCGTGGCGCTTGGCTTTCAGGCAGTTTTATGGGGGGGGCAGGATGAGTGTTGACAGAATGATTCGATACAGTACTATTCGATCTAGTCCTATTTGGCGACGATGAACCTCCCGGGAAGGACATTAGCCATGTGGGTGAGGTTGCCGGCATTTGGCTTGCTCAGGTGCACCGGCTCGAGATCTGACTACATGCAGGAGATAACCAGATGAGCGAAAGACTTTCGTTGTGGGAAGCAGCCAAGCGCGAACTTGAGGACTACCAGTTCGTTGCTGGGGCGGATGTTCAGCCGAAGTGGGACGTTCCGCAGGAAATTGCGATTAACGTGGCGGTGTCCGGGCGCTTTAATCCCGATGGCAGCAGTCACCCTACCTCTATCGAGGAGTACATAGAGGCGGCTTCGAGTGTGATTGAGGCGGGGGCGTGCGGTGTTCACCTGGATTTCTCCATGGTGACCGATCACAAGGGCCGCCGTCTGGATCGGGACATCCCGCCTGTGGAGGTATATGGCGCTGTGCTCGATCCGCTGCGTTCGCGGTTCGGCTGGGACTTCGTGGCCAATCTCAATGTGCTCAACGGCAGTGATTTCGATATGTGCATGAGCCCGGCCCGCGCCGGCTTGGCCGAGATCGCACCCTGTGCTGCCGGGCATCCGGACGCGTTCATGATTCCGGCGGTACAGACCTTGGCGGAGTGCGGGGTTTCACCGGAAATTGTCGTGCACAGTTCAGGGGAGGTCGAACTGGCGAAGCGCAAGCTGTTCGACAGCGGAATCGTCAAGGGACCGGGCAACTGGATCATCCTCTACGGGCTGCCATTCAACGTTGGACGCACGCTGATTTCCGGTACCTGGGTGAGTAACACTCAGGACATGACGCGCCATCTTTTCATGATGGTCGATCAGATCCGCCAAGTTGACCCCGCTGGCACGATTTCAGTTTGCGCCGCTGGCCGCTCGACCCTCTACATGACGACCCTGGCCAGCATGCTCGGCCTACAGATTCGGGTCGGCACCGAAGACACCCCGTGGAAATACCCCAATAGCGATGAGCTGCTCGAATCCAACCTGGAGATGTTCAACATGGCTCGGGAAATTGCCGGTCTGTTGGGACGTCGACCCGCTAGGGCCAACGAGTATCGCCGGATGATTGGTAAACCGGAACGCAACTGAGTCAGGAAGCATCGCACCGGGCCGGTCAGGCCCGGTGCGTAAGAGCGCGTTCGATCTGGAGTGTGTGAATCGTAATAACTGCGCGATCTCCCTAGTGGGCGATGAACCATCCATGAATTTGGAGGCGATATGACAATAATAAAAGCAGCAAGCCTTAAGAATTCCCGATTTGCCACGCGGGCGACCCAAATGCCGTGTGTGCTGGCCGCGACCTTGCTTTGCAGTGGGGTGGGCCCTGTTCAGGCCGTTGAGTTTGACACTGGAGTTGAAGACCTGGACGTGCGTCTGGACACTACCTTGAAGTACAGCGTTGTACAGCGTCTGAAGGGAGCGTCGTCGAAACTGACCGAGGATGCCAACCTCGACGATGGTGACCGCAACTTCGATAAAGGGCGCTTGGTTTCCAACCGTCTGGATATCTATTCCGAGTTCGATCTCAAGTACCGTGACTATGGCTTTCGCTTGGGCGGTGCGGGTTGGTACGACAGCGTATACAACGAGGCGAACGACAACGACTCACCGGTTACGGCCAATAACAATACTCGCAGATACAACCATTTCTCCCGTGATACCGAAAAGTTACATGGGCGCAAAGCAGAGTTGTTGGATGCTTTCGTCTTCGGCCAGACCGACATTGCCGACATGCCGGTCAGCGCGCGCCTCGGTAAGCATGCAGTGCTGTATGGCGAAAGCCTTTTCTTTGGCAACAACAGTATCGCCGCCGGCCAGTCGCCGGTAGACATCATCAAGTTGCTCTCGGTACCCAATACACCGTTCAAGGAGCTTATCCGACCCGTCGAGCAATTTTCCGGGCAGATCCAACTGCGACCGAACCTGGCCGTTGGTGCTTATTATCAATGGCGCTGGGAGCGAAACCGATTCCCGGCAGTGGGCTCGTACTTCTCCACCGCTGACATTTTGGATGCGGGTGCCGAACGTATTCTTGCAGGCCCCAACACCATCGTTCCTGGTGGCGAGCCCTTGTTTTTCGGCAAAACCGCCGATCTCAACGCCAGAGACTCGGGACAAGCTGGTGTGCAGATCCGCTGGCGACCTGAAGCACTGGATGTGGAGTTGGGCGCCTACGCGGTGCGTTATCACTCAAAAGACCCTTTGGTGTATGTGCACCAGGGCGAAGGTTTCAATCTTCGCAGCGGGCAGTTGGGTACCTATCAGTTGGTCTACCCCGAGGACATCAAGGCCTACGGTCTGAGCCTGTCGACGGCGGTGGGTGATACCAACGTCGGGGTCGAGGTTTCCCTGCGCGACGACATGCCGCTGGTTCCTCGTGGTGGCTCGGTGGAGGTGCCGCTTGGGATTACGGCCAACAACGACAGCCATGAGCTTTATCCACTTGGCAAGACCGCCCACGCCCAAGTGTCGTGGCTCACCCTGTTGTCACCTAGCCGCTTTTGGGATGGCGGCAGCTTCATGGGCGAGATCGCCTGGAACCGACTGCTTTCGGTTAGTAAGAACCGTGCGGCGCTCGAACCCAATGCCTCGCGCGATGCCAGCGCGCTGCGCATGGTTTTCGAACCCTCCTACTACCAGGTATTCGACGGTGTTGACCTGTCGTTGCCGGTGGGTCTGGGCTATGGCATTTCCGGGCGCTCCTCGGTGATCAACCCAGGCTTCTCGGTGGAACATGGCGGCGACGTCAGCATTGGAATTAATGCCAACTACTTGCGGGTGTGGAAGATGGGCCTCAACTACACCCACTTCTTCGGGGGTGACGATGGCCTGCTCACCCCCGCCAACGCAGCTGTGCAGTCTTACTCCTACAAACAATCGCTGCATGACCGGGACTTCATTGCATTCACTGTGCAGCACACGTTCTAGTGCGATCGACGGAGATGAACATGAAAAAATCCAGCACGTATCTGATGGTACTAATCTGTGTCGCCCTCGGCGTCGCTCCCCTGGTGCACGCGGCGGTTTCGTCGGCCGAGGCGCAAAAACTCAAGGACACGCTTACGCCCATGGGGGCGGAGCGTGCGGCCAATGCCCAGGGCACTATCCCCAACTGGGAAGGTGGCTACACCGAAGTGCCTGCCGGTTATGTCAGCGGAAACCCGCGGCCGGATCCCTACGCCAACGAGAAGCCGCTGTTCACCATTAACGCGCAGAACATGGATGGGTACGCCGAGCAACTGTCCGACGGCGTCAAGGCCCTGCTGCAGAAATTTCCGCAAAGCTTTCGTCTGGACGTATACCCAACGCACCGCACGGCCGCAGCGCCGCAATGGGTTTATGACAATACCTTTGCCAACGCTACGCGGGCACGAACCAGTGGTGCAGGGGTAAGTCTTGAGGGTGCCTATGGCGGTGTGCCTTTCCCAATTCCCCAGGATGGCTATGAGGTGATGTGGAATCATAAGCTGGCCTGGGGGGGGCAGGCCTCTTCGGTCAATGCCGTCAACTACATCGGTACGGCGGACGGCAAGTTGGTGATGGCGGCACGTGTGCGCAACATGATGCAGTTTCCTTTTTACGACGGGAACGGCAGCCTGGAAACGTTCAACGGCGCCAGCCAATTGCTGCGCGTGTTTATGACCGACCCACCTTTCAAGGCTGGCGAACAGTTTCTGATCGTCGACTCGCTGAACCGTCCGCGCAAGGCTTGGCAATATCTGACGGGGCAGCGGCGAGTACGGCAGGCGCCGACGTTGGGTTACGACACCCCGGATGATGTGAACTCGGGTATCAACTACTACGACGAAGCGTTTCTCTTCTACGGTGCCCTCGATCGTTTCAACTACAAGCTCTTGGGCAAGAAGGAGCTATTCATTCCCTACAATAACGCCAAGTACTTTGCCAAGGGGGCCGGTAAGGACACGCAGTTGTTGCCGCATCACCTGAACCCCGATGCCGTACGCTGGGAGCGTCATCGAGTGTGGGTGGTAGAGGCCGAGTTGGCAGCTGGCAAGCGCCATCCGGTGGCCAAGCGTCGCTACTACGTGGACGAGGACAGTTGGTATGGCGTGCTGGCTGATGGCTGGGATGCCCAAGGGCAGCTCTGGCGGGTACAGATGTCCTTGCCTATTGTCGTTCCGGAGGGGCCATTCATCTATAACGGCGCTAACTCGGTCTACAACCTGCAATCGAATACCTGGGTTTCGGTGGCCAACAGCGACTGGGAAAACCCTTCCAGCAAGTATCACTTCAAAGTCATGAAGCCCGAATCAGCAAGCTACTTCACGCCAGAGGCCATGGCCGGGCAAGGCGTGCGCTGAATCGACTCTGGAGATGCTGCGGATACCTGGCGTGCTGCGGCGATCGCCAGGCGATCAATTGATGGCAGGGTATGCAATGAAAAACAAAAACCTATGGGTAGGGCCCGTTCTCGCGTGGGCCTGCGCCTTGTTGTCCTGTCTACTCAGTGTATCGGCGCTGGCGCTGCCTGACGTGCTGGAGCGTCCTGCCATGCTCGCTACCCGTCTTGACCAGCGCGTATTGCTGGCGATCACTGCGGCGGGCTCACGCCTGGTAGCGGTGGGCGAGCAGGGGTTGGTATTGCTTTCCGATGATCAGGGGAAATCCTGGCGTCAGGCGCAAGTGCCGGTCAGCGTCACACTCACGAATGCTTACTTCGTCGATCCCCAGCAAGGCTGGGCGGTCGGCCATTCAGGGGTAGTGCTGCACAGTACTAATGGTGGCCAGACCTGGCGCAAACAACTGGATGGCAGGCAGGTTGCGCAGTTGTTATTGGCTACTGCACAGGCTCGGCAACCGCAGGATCGATTGCAGATGGCCGAGGCGCAACGGTTGGTGGCCGATGGTCCAGACAAGCCCTTTCTCGACGTTCATTTCCTGGATGCTCGGCACGGGTTGGTGGTGGGCGCTTATGGTCTGGCGTTGTCTACTGACGATGGGGGACAACGCTGGACGCCGCTGTTGAACATCCCCAACCCTCAGGGCAAGCATCTTTATCGCATCGCTAGCACCGGCCAGGACCTGTACATCGCTGGCGAGCAAGGTGCGTTGTTCCGTTCGAGCGATAGAGGGAGGTATTTCGTCGCGCTGCCGTCGCCCTACGAGGGCAGTTTCTTTGGCCTGATTGCCGAACGCAACGGCCTGCTGCTGGTATTTGGCCTGCGCGGCAATCTGTTCCGCTCTCAAGATGCCGGACAGAGCTGGCAGACTATCGACAGTGGCGCCTCGGTTGCTCTCGTTGATGGTTTGCGCGTCCGCGATGGCTCGCTGCTGTTGATTGATCAGAGCGGCCGACTGCTGAGCAGTCAGGATGACGGCCATAGTTTTCGACGCTTGCCCATAACCCCGCTCGGGCCAGTGGCCAGTGTGGCCGAGACCGAGAGTGGCAAGCTGTTATTGAGTGGGCTGCACGGCATCACTTCCGTGCCCTTGACCTCACTGTCTGCGGGAGCACAACAATAATGGCCGCCAACACCTACGGTACTCACGCCCCTGATTCCGTGCAGCAGGGTTTCGACCCACGCTCCGGCTCGCTACTGGAACGCATCATCTTCAAGTATCGCCTGACGGTCATTGTGTTCTGCCTGTTGACTACCTTGTTGCTGGGTATTCAGGCCAGCAAAATCGGCCTGAATGCCGGCTTCGAGAAGATGATTCCCACAGAACACCCGTTCATCAAGGCGTTTCTGGACAATCGCAGCGAGCTGGCCGGGCTGGGTAATAGCTTACGTATCGCGGTAGAGAACTCACGTGGCAGCATCCTTGATGCCCAGTACCTGGAAAGCCTACGACGGCTCAACGATGAGCTGTTTCTGCTGCCGGGGGTCGACCGGGCACACGTCAAGTCGTTGTGGACTTCGTCGACTCGCTGGATCGGCGTGACAGAAGAGGGGCTCGAAGGTGGCCCGGTAATCCCCGAAGACTATGAAGGTTCCGACGCCAGCCTCGCGCAGTTACGGGCCAATATCGAACGCTCGGGGCAGGTTGGGCAACTGGTGGCGAGTAACTATTCCTCCAGCGTGATCTTGCTCCCTCTGTTGGAGGTACAAGACGGTGTGCGCCTCGATTACCACCGCTTTTCCCAGCAGCTTGAAGCGTTACGCGAAAAATACGAAAGAGACGATGTCCGGCTGCACATCACTGGCTTTGCCAAGGTGGCTGGCGACCTTATCGATGGGATGCATCAGGTGCTGATGTTTCTCGTATTGGCGATTGTTATCTGCACGGGCGTCTTGTACGGGCATACCCGCTGTTTGCGTAGCTCGTTGTTGGTAGTGAGCTGCTCGCTGTTGGCGGTGATCTGGTTACTGGGCGTGCTGGCGGCGCTGGGGCGTGAGCTTGACCCCTACTCGATTCTGGTGCCTTTTCTGATCTTTGCCATCGGCATGAGCCATGGTGCGCAGAAAATGAACGGCATCATGCAGGATGTCGGGCGTGGCCTGCATCGTTTGGTGGCGGCACGCTACACGTTTCGTCGGCTGTTTCTCGCCGGCCTGACCGCGCTGTTGGCCGATGCTGTGGGTTTTGCCGTGTTGATGGTGATCAAGATCGAAGTCATACGCGAATTGGCCATCGCTGCCAGCGTTGGCGTCGCCATGTTGATTTTCACCAACCTGGTACTGCTACCGATCCTGCTTTCTTATATCGGCGTCAATCTGCTTGCTGCCCGCAACAGCTTGTGTGGGCTGGAGGTTGCGTCGGGTGGTAACAAAGGTACATCACCGTTGTGGGCGTTTCTCGGTCGGTTCACACGGCGTCGCTGGGCCAGCCTGGCGATTGTCGTAGGCGTGTTGCTGACGGGCGGGGCTTACGTGGTCAGTTTGGGTCAGCAGATCGGCGACCTGGAGCCGGGCGCGCCCGAACTGCGTCCGGACTCCCGCTACAATCGCGACAATTCCTTTCTGGTGAAGAACTACGCAGCGAGCAGCGATACCTACGTCGTGATGGTCAAGACTCGCGAATACCAATGCAGCCGCTACGCCAATCTGGCAAAGGTCAGTGCTCTGGAATGGGAACTGCTGCAATTGCAGGAGGTTGACTCCACCAGTTCCTTCACAGGCCTGGCGAAGATTTCGGCGAGCGGCATGAACGAGGGGAGCCTGAAGTGGTACGACATTCCGCGTACTCAAGACATGCTCAACAGCATCACCACCCGTGCGCCGCGCGAATTGTTCAATCAGAACTGCGACCTGCTGGCCCTCTATGTCTACTTGAAGGACCACAAAGCTGCGACGTTGGAGCGGGTGGTGAAGGTGGTAGAGGACTTTGCGGTCCGCAACAATGACGCTGATGTGAAGTTCCTCTCGGCGGCCGGTAATGCCGGTATCGAGGCTGCCACCAACATCGTGGTCAAGCGCGCCAATAGTCTGATGTTGCTGCTGGTCTATTCAGCCGTGGTGGTGCTGGCGCTGATCACCTTCCGATCCTGGCGTGCTGTGGTGTGCGCAATCTTGCCGTTGATGCTGACCACGGTCATGGCCGAGGCACTGATGGTTACGCTCGGGATAGGAGTAAAGGTCGCCACATTGCCGGTCATTGCGCTGGGAGTTGGTATCGGTGTGGATTACGCGCTTTATGTGCTAACCGTTGTGTTGGCGGAGCTGCGTCGAGGTTGCGGACTGGAGCAGGCCTACTACAAAGCATTGCGGTTCACCGGCAAGGTCGTGGTGCTGACAGGTTTGACCCTGGCCCTCGCGGTTGCCACATGGGCGTTCTCACCCATCAAATTTCAAGCGGACATGGGCATCCTGCTGGCCTTCATGTTCTTGTTCAACATGCTCGGTGCACTGATTTTGCTACCTGCACTGGCGCACTTTTTCCTGCGCGAGCAACAGCACCCCTCAGCTTCGCCGTACCCGAATGCGAACACCGAGGTAAATGCCGTTGCTTCCAATCCCATGGCTGCAACCAATCTTCTGGTCGCCGACAACAAAGGAAATGCCCATGATCGCCAGACAGCTTGACCATTTTACCACCGCTACCCTGGATGCCGCCAAGTGGCAGCCTTTGCAGATACCCCTGGAGGGCGGTGAGTTTTGGCGTTACGAGGACAAAGACGCGCAGGTAAGTACTAAGCAAGGGGTGTTGGAGATCTGCTTGCCCAGGTTCCAGTCGCGGCACGACCATATTTCGATGTTCGATAACCCTAAGCATCTGATGGTGATGGAGGAGCTGGTAACCATCGAGGCCGACCGCGTGACGACGCTCTCCTGCGAAATGGATTGCGAAAATCACAACGGCAACCCCGACGACCTTCTCGACGGTTTTGTTGCCATGAGTTTGTGCGATCCGGCTAGCGGCTTGGTGTTCGATTTCATCATTAGTGAAACCCGCGTGGGCATGATCCATGAGCGTCTGGCGCTACCTGGAATCACTCCGCCTGGAGAGGACTGGCTGCATGTGATTCAGACTCCGCTGTTGACGCAAGATGCCCGTGGCGAGTTTCACCGCTATGAAATCCGTTTCGACCATCGAGCAGGCTGTTGCGAATGGCTCGCCGATGGCAGATTGGCCTATCGCGCCAGATTGCCCGCCCATGTACGTAACATCATGGTCGGTGTTGGGCTGTTCACCCTAAGAGCACAAATACCGGGGCGCGGCAGTGTGTCGAACCGCGGACAGGGCGCAACCGGCCGCTGGCGCAACCTGGAAGTGACAGTGGAGTGAGCCGGAAAGGTTAGCTACTGATCCCTGCCAACAAATATTTTGGAGTCTAACCATGACAGCTGAGTATCTGGACGTGTTCGATTCGACAACGTTATGTGGCGAAAAATGGCAGGTTCAGCATTTTCCCCTGAATGACGGCAGTATCTGGCAGTACGCGGAGCCTCAAGCGCAAGTCAGCGCGCTCGACGGCGTGCTGAAAATCGGTGTTGAGCGCTTTACCCGCCAACACGACAGTATCGCGATGTTCGATAACCCCAAGCACCTGATCATGCTGCGTGAACCCGTGCCGCTGAAGACGGGTGGTGCTACCAGCATCTCCTGTGACATGGCTTGCGTGAACCACAACGGTAACTCCGAAGAGCTTCTTGATGGTTTCTCGGCCATGGTGCTGGGGGACTTCGCCCACGGCCTGATTTTCGACTTCATCCTGTCCGCAAGCTGCGTTGGGGTGGTTTACGAGCGGCTGCCGCTACCAGGTGTGACCCCACCGGGGGAGGAGTGGTTGCAGGTGATTCAATCGCCGATCATTGCGCGCAATGAGCCCGGTGTGTTCCAGCATTATGAAATCCGCTTCGACCGTAGCGCGGGGTCTTGTGAGTGGCTGCTCAATGGTCAGCGGATCTACTACCTCGAACAATTACCGTTTGAGGTACAGAGTGTTACGCCGGGGCTGGGTTTGTTCACACTTCGGCCACAGTGCCCAGAGCGCGGCAGTCGCTCTAACCGTGGGCAGGGTGCCACCGGCCAATGGCGGAACCTGCAAGTGCGTTACAGCTAGTGGGCGAAACGTGGCCCCATCTGGGATGGGGCCATTGAGGAACGCAGGGCTGGTCCAGCCCGTTCGGTGCCTCAGTCGATGCCGATGTCATCGTCCGAGTGGTGTTTCAGATTTTCGGTGATCTGCCCCAGTACCTTGTAGAAGGTCGTCATGTCCTTACTGGACACCCCCGCGATGGATTGCTCGAGCATGGCGGCCACTGACGGCAGCATTTCGTCCAGCAATCGGCGGCCTTTGGGCGTGAGGTACACACAGATGCGTCGGCGATCCTTGGTATCGCGCTGGCGCACGACCAAGCCGTGTTTTTCCATATCGTCCAACGCCGGTACCGCCGTGGTTGCGGCGATTCCCACGCGCTTGCTGAGCTCTCGCTGCACCAGGCCATCCTGCTCGGCCAATACTCGCAAGTAGTACCAATGGCCGATGGTCACACCTTCGCGAGTGACCAGTTGCTGCAGTTGCGCTGTATACAAGCGAAAGACACTGCGGATAAGCCAGGCCACGCTACGTTGGCGCTCGTCGAATACCTGAGGAACGACGCTGGACGTTTGCGCTGCGTCGGGGTCAGCGGCCGAGCGCTTTGTCTGTTCCGGTTGATCACTCTCTTCAATGGCTAAACGATTCATGCTGGTGCCTCCGTTCAAGGGTATGAGTCTATCTTCGAGCCGCGCTGGAAACACCTGTGGTCGTGTTCTTTCTCCCTTTACCATGGATTGATGAAGGGGCGGCGACGTTGCAGGTGATGCTTGACGAGTAAAATGATTCTGTATAGGATAATTTTATCACGTATGTATAGCGCTTGCCACTCCAGCGAGCGCTTCCGTTTGAAACCGGCACCAGGCGACCCGAAAGACAACCTGGTCACAATAAAAATAAGCGTGGTAGGAGGTTTCGCATGGCTGAAGCAGAAAGCGGTGTGCAACAACGTGACATGGCCAAGGGGCCGGAACATGGCCCCGAACTGTGGACACGTGATGGTTTCAACGGCGAGGTCTGTGGTTTGCTGCGGCCCAATTATTCCCCGGATTATGTTTGCGCGCAGGGCAAACATGTGCCGCGCAGTTTCAACGTCTTCCAATTGCCAGCGCCCGATTGCGACGATGCCGGCGCTCAACCGCTGTTGGTAGCTGACTCGCGCCAGGGCGTACGCCTATCTATCTCTCGGCGGCGTCAGCCGATGCCTTACGTGGTACGAAACGTGGAGTCGGAAGAGCTGCACTTCATACAGGCAGGGCAGCTGCGTTTCCATACCGACTGCGGTGTTATCGAAGCTAGTGAAGGTGACTTCGTGAGCCTGCCCAAATCCATTGCCTACCGAGTGGTACCCCTGAGTGAAAGTAGTTGCAGCCTGATCCTCGAAGGGCCCGCGCCGTTCGTCCTTGATACGCCCATCGGGCTAATCAACGCGGTACGCGATGTGCATTTTGCCCGCCTCGAGGAGTTAGCACCAGCGGCCGAGGCGCCACGTACGCTGTTGCTCAAGGCCCACGATGGCTACACGCGCTTCGAGATGGCCCATGACCCCCTGGTAGCGCTGGCACGGTTCGGGTCGTTGCCGGTCTGGAAGGTCAACCTGATGGATATCCAGGTATTGAGCGCCTTGCCGCGCGGCGGTATTCCGCCAGCCCAATTCCTGGCCTCGAAGGGTAACGACATTCTCTTCTTCAACCTGAGCTCGCGGCCTAACACTCGTTCGCCGATTCATCTCAATGCCGACTATGACGAAGTTGTCCTGTACTTCCGAGGGCCGGGAGCTTGGGGCGGCGTCAACGAGCCGGGCAACCTGACCCTGGTTCCTAAGGGGGTAGTCCATCAAGGCCCGGACGAGAATGTGCCGGAGGGCTATCGGGCCTGGCTTATGGAAACGCGGGCCACCCTGCGTTTGACCCCGCAGGCGCTGGCCTGCAGCCATCTGATCGATACCAGCAGCTTCGCCCCACGCGAAGCCTAAGCCTGCCACCCTTCGCCGACGCATCCTGATGCGCGTCGGCCATCAGGCCTTGCCTGGGAATCCTGGCGAGCCCTCACAGCTTCTACTCCCGAT
>RCUI01000312.1_pt1 | contig 18448 bp, 17 predicted proteins | sample 2166121 | NCBI WGS metagenome assembly RCUI01 (sample SAMN09932700, study PRJNA488358) | compost metagenome | feature: garden; material: soil; isolation source: compost soil in succinic acid-enriched culture | place: Germany: Experimental Botanical Garden Goettingen | collected 2016-01-27
CGACGCGGCGCAAGCTGGTGCAGCGGATCATCGGTACCGGCATCGGCCTGACGGTCGGCTGGGCGCTGTTCGACCTGTTCCCGAGCCCGATCATCCAGTCACTGTTCGCGGTGGCAGCCGGGGTGGTGTTCTTCGTCAACCGCACCACTCGCTACACCTTGGCCACGGCAGCAATTACCCTGATGGTGCTGTTCTGCTTCAACCAGATTGGCGACGGCTACGGGCTGTTCCTGCCGCGCCTGTTCGATACCCTGGTGGGCAGCCTGATCGCAATCCTGGCGGTGTTCCTGTTCCTGCCCGACTGGCAGGGCCGGCGCCTGAACAAGGTGCTGGCCAACACCCTGAGCTGCAACAGCACCTACCTGCGCCAGATCATGCAGCAGTACGCCCAGGGCAAGCGTGATGACCTGGCCTACCGCTTGGCTCGGCGCAACGCCCACAACGCCGATGCCGCGCTGTCGACCACCCTGGCCAACATGCTCATGGAGCCGGGGCATTTTCGTAAGGAAGCGGATGTCGGCTTTCGCTTCCTGGTGCTCTCGCACACCTTGCTCAGCTATCTCTCGGGCCTGGGCGCGCACCGTGAAACCACCTTGCCGGCCGACGTTCACGAGCAGTTGATCGATGGTGCTGGTGCCAGCCTGGCCAAGAGCCTGGACGAAATTGCCGAAGGCCTGGCCAGCAAGTTGCCGGTGGCCATCCACAGCGATGACGAAGAAGCCCTGGCCAATGCGCTCGAGCAGATGCCCGAGGATATGGAGGAAAACCAGCGCCTGGTGCAGACGCAACTGGCCCTGATCTGTCGCCAGCTGGGCCCCTTGCGCACCCTCGCCGCCCATTTGATCAAGGATGCCGAGGCCTGATCAGAAGCCATGATACTCAAGCAAGCGTGCGTAGCTGCCATCGGCCTTCATCTGGGCGATGGCGCGATTGAAGTCGGCGACGATCTTTTCATGGCCCGGGGTCTTGAGGCTGACCAGAATATGCAGGGTATTCTCGGCCAAAGGCTTGTCGACGAGCTCGACACTATCACGAACCCAGCGAGATTCACGCTGCAGAAAGTAGCGGGCGACGTACTCGTCTTCAAGAGTCAGTCCCACCCTGCCTGCAGCCAGCATGCGTACCGCCACTGAAAAATTGCGTACCGGTATCTTCTGCAACTGGCTGTCGGCATCGAACTCGGGCGAGTACGCATAGTCGCGGACAATGGCGATGGGATAGGGATAGAGGTCGCTCAAGACGTTGAAGCGAAAGTCATCGCCCTTCTGCTTGAGCACGCGAACATGGTTGGTCAGGTAGCTGGCGGAGAACTGTCCGATGTGGGTGCGGCTTTCATTGAGCCAGGCGTTGATCAGTACGTCGTATCGTCCCTCACCTATTCCAAGCAGCGCCCGCGCCCAGGGCACCTGCTCGAACTCACTGTCATAGCCTGCACGCTGCAAGGCGGTGGTGACAATCACCGTAGCCAGGCCCCCACCGGGTTTGCTGGCATCGGTGAAAGGGGGCCAACTGTCTGCGACCAGACGTAGTTTTTCCGCATGCGCGGCATTGAACGCCAGCAGCAACCCCAGAAAACCCAAGGCTCGAAGCAGTGTAGGCATGCTCAAATCCCTTAGCAGGCGTGTCGTTACACGCCGTTGATAGCAACTGCTTGAGCGTTTCCGGTGTCCGCAAGTGTGCGCAGGTTACACAAAGATGAAACCTGGCGCAGCGCGCAATGATATCAATCTGCCTCTATTTTGAGCTGCGTCACACCTTGAGTCGGGGTCGCGCACTTTGAGCCTCGTCGTTGCTCCTTTCATCTGCCATGATCAAGGCAATCAACTGCTTGAGAGCTACTTATGTCCATCGACTGGATCTGCAAACATCACAGCGACCTTGGCAAGGAACAACTCTATGCCATTCTGCAACTACGCACCCAAGTCTTCGTTGTAGAGCAGAAGTGCGCCTACCAGGACGTCGATGGCCAGGACCTGGACGGCGACACCTGCCACTTGATGGGTTGGGAAAATGACACGCTGCAGTGCTACTTGCGCTTGCTCGACCCACAGTCCCAGGGCGGTGACGTAGTGATCGGTCGCGTGGTGACTGCGCCATCGGCACGCGGCCGGGGGCTGGGGCATGAACTGATGGAAGAGGCCCTCGAACAGGCCGAAAAGCACTGGCCGGGCGTGCCGGTGTATCTGTCTGCCCAGGCGCACCTGCAAGACTACTACGGGCGTTATGGCTTTGTGGTGGTGGGTGAGGAGTACCTGGAAGACGACATACCGCATATCGGTATGCGTCGCGGCTGAACGCATCGCGGGGCAAGCCCGCTCCTGCAGCAGGCGCGAACTTGCTCCTCGATGGGCCTTCAAGGATACCCAAGCACCTCGCGAATCCCCCGCAGGTGCTGGATGATCCACTGCTTGTCGATCGCCCCCCAATCACGAATCCGGTAATGCCCGGCGTGATTGCGCGCGCCTTCCTGCTGCTCGAACTCACAGACAATATCCAGGTCAGCCAGCGCGGCGATGGTGTCCTGGGCGGTACGTCGGGGCATGCCGGTTGCCTCCATCAACGCAGGCACGCTGCTGGCCGTCTGGCTGTCGATCAGCCAGGCGACGTACAGGCGGCGGTAGAAGCTGGTCTTGGTCTTGCTCACGTCCATTGGCAGGTCCTTGCGGCTTACCCGTTGCCAGGCAGCTCGCGGTAGGTCAGGTAGACACGCAAGTCGAACTCCAGTTGATGGTAGCCCGGCAGCATGTGTTCACAGAGTTGATAAAACGCCTTGTTGTGATCGCTTTCCTTCAAGTGGGCCAGTTCATGCACCACGATCATCTTCAGAAATTGCGGCGCCGCCTCCTTGAACAAAGAGGCAATGCGGATTTCCTTCTTTGCCTTGAGCTTGCCCCCTTGCACTCGGGACACCGCCGTATGCAGCCCCAGCGCCCGGTGGGTCAAGTCCAGGCGATTGTCGAACAGGACCTTGTCCAGGTTGGGGGCGTTGCGCAGGTACTCCTGCTTCAGCCCTTGGGCGTAACTGTACAGTGCCTTGTCGCTCTGCACGGCATGACGCTCCGGGTAGCGTTGCTGCAGGTAATCCCCCAGGCGATTGCTGGCGATCAATTGTCGGACCTGATCTTGCAGGGCGGGGGGATAGGCTTGCAGGTATTTGAGCGCGGTCATGAGGCGAAAGCAGGCGAAAAAAAGCAGTTTACCCAACTACAGCAGTCACCAGTCAAAAAAGCCCGGGAACTCACTCGCATCGGCGGCCGTCATGGGGTGCGCCACCAGGAAGCCCTGGGCGAACTCGCAACCGTTGGCGCGGAGCCAGCGAGCCTGCTCGCAGGTCTCGACTCCTTCGGCGATGGTGCTGATCCCAAACTGCTGGCAGAGCTCGATCACACTGCGGACCAGGGCGCCATCGACCACAGAGCCCGGCAGTTTCGCCACCAAATGGCGATCGAACTTGAGCGTATCAATGGGCAGGTCACGCAACAGCTTCAACGAGCAATCACCTGCGCCGAAGTCGTCCAGGGCAATATGCACGCCCAACTCGCGTAGTTTGTGCAGCTGCTTGAAGGCTTCATCGCGGTTGTACATCAGCGACGTCTCGGCGACTTCGACCTCCAGCTGAGCCGGTACAAGCGCGTGACTGACAATCACCCGCGCCAGCTCCTCAACCAGATTGGGCATGGCAAACTGCACCCTGCTCAGGCTCATGCTCAGCACCACGTCCGGACCACAACACTCGCTCCAGGCCCGACGTTGCGACGCGCCTTGCTGGTAGATCCAACTGGCCAGACGATTGATCAGCCGGGCCTCCTCGAGCAAGGGAATGAACAAACCCGGCGGCACATCCCCGACACTGGGATGGCGCCAGCGCAACAAGGCCTCGAAACCGCGCAAGCGGCCATCGGCGAAGGCAACCTGAGGCTGATAGACCAAGCTGAAATCCCTGTGCTCGATCGCATCGCGCACGCTGTCTTCGAGCATCAGCCGTGAGCGCGCCCGGCCATTGAGGTCATGATCGTAGTAACGATACTGCTGGCGCCCGGACTGCTTGGCTGCATACATCGCCGCATCGGCCGCACGCAGCAAGCCATCGAGGCCGAGCCCGCAATCCGGGTAGGTGGCGATACCGATACTGACCCCCAGCGTCACCTCCAGCCCGTCGATGTCCTGGCAGATGGACACACGTTCGATCAATTTTTCGGCAAAGCGTGCAGCCTGTTCGGGACAGTCCAGCGCATCGAGCAACGCGGTGAACTCGTCACCGCCCATGCGTGCGAGTATCGCGCGGGTGCCCAGGCAGTCCTTGAACTGCTCGGCCACCCACCGCAGAACACGGTCACCGGCTTCATGACCAAGGGAGTCGTTGATTCGCTTGAAGCCATCCAGGTCCAGGTACAGCAAGGCCTGTGACTTGTCCGAGCGCTCATTGCGTACCAATGCACTCTCGGCGGCCTGGTAGAAGCCGCGCCGATTGAGCAGCCCCGTCAACGGGTCGGTCACAGCCTGATACTCCAGTTGCTGATGCAGGCTGCGCACCACCGACATGTCCAGCACCGTTACCACCATGGCCCGCCGCTCGCCCGGAAGTGGCGCGCACGACAGCGCCACCGGCAGCGGATGTCCGCCCGCAGTACGCAGCACAGCATCGTGAACGCGAAAAATTTCCCGGTCCAGATAGGTTTGATAGAACGGCGATTCGGCCCACACCGTCGCCCCCGGCGACTGTACATATGCCAGAAGATCAGTGCCCTGCAAACGTTCAACCGGCGCATCGAGCAGCCGGGAAATCGCTGGGTTGGCAAAGCAGATTAAGCCGTCATCGGCTACCACCAGAATGCCCTCGGCCGCATTTTCCAGCACCGAGGCATTGAAAGCGCGTTCGGTTTCCAGGTCGCGGCTCAAGCGCTGCAATGAACGCCTGTTGCGCTGCTGTTCAAGCAACGCCTGAACCTTGGGCTTGAGAATCTGCGGGTCGAAGGGTTTGAACAGGTAATCCACCGCACCACTGGCATAGCCCTTGAGCACGGCGGCCTGGGACTGCTCATTGGCGGTGAGGAAAATGATCGGCGTCAGCCGCGTACGCTGGCTGCCGCGCATAAGACGGGCGACCTCGAATCCATCCATGCCTGGCATCTGCACATCCAGCAGCACCAGGTCCACTTCGTGCTCGAGCAGCGCACTCAGGGCTTCGGTCCCCGAGTTCGCAGTCAGTACCTGCCAGTCCTGACGCGCCAGCAAGGCGCGCATGCTGACCAGGTTTTCCGGGTAGTCATCAACGACCAGCAGTACTGAGCCGTTTTCATGTGACGGAGGTTGCGCGCAATCCATGCTGCTTCTCTTGTGGCACAGGTCGTACTTCGGTTGAAGTCCGAGCCTAACTCTAGACCTCGCTGCCTTAAATCTGAAGTTATCACCTTGCCACTACCCACGGAAACTCTCGTTAGCCGACTAACGGTCTGTCCGATCAGGCCATACCTGCCTCTACATTGGCGCCAGGCATAAAAAAACCCGCATCACTGCGGGTTTTTTACACGGTCAGGTCTTAATTGACCTTGGCCGCCAGCTCGCCCTTGAGGTAGCGCTGGAACATGCCTTCCAGGGAGATCGGCTTGATCTTGGAAGCATTGCCGGCAGTACCGAACGCTTCGTAACGGGCGATGCAGACATCACGCATGGCCGTTACGGTGGCGCCGAAGAACTTGCGCGGGTCGAACTCGCTCGGGTTCTGCGCCATCAGGCGACGCATGGCACCGGTGGAGGCCAGGCGCAGGTCGGTGTCGATGTTGACCTTGCGCACGCCGTGCTTGATGCCTTCGACGATTTCCTCGACCGGCACGCCGTAGGTTTCCTTGATGTCGCCGCCGTACTGGTTGATGATCGCCAGCCATTCCTGCGGAACCGAGGAAGAACCGTGCATCACCAGGTGGGTGTTGGGGATGCGCTTGTGGATCTCTTTGATACGGTCGATCGCCAGCACATCACCGGTCGGTGGCTTGGTGAACTTGTAGGCACCGTGGCTGGTGCCGATGGCGATGGCCAGCGCATCGACCTGGGTCTTCTTGACGAAGTCGGCAGCTTCTTCCGGATCGGTCAGCATCTGGCTGTGATCCAGGATACCTTCGGCACCGATACCGTCTTCTTCACCGGCCATGCCGGTTTCCAGCGAGCCCAGGCAGCCCAGCTCGCCTTCAACCGAAACGCCGCAGGCGTGCGCCATGGCAACGGTCTGCTGGGTGACACGGACGTTGTACTCGTAGTCGGTAGGGGTCTTGCCGTCTTCGCCGAGCGAGCCGTCCATCATCACCGAGCTGAAGCCCAGCTGGATCGACCGCTGGCACACGTCAGGGCTGGTACCGTGGTCCTGGTGCATGCACACCGGGATATGGGGGAATTCTTCGATCGCGGCCAGGATCAGGTGGCGCAGGAACGGGGCACCCGCATATTTGCGGGCACCGGCCGAGGCCTGGACAATCACCGGAGAGTCGGTCTTGTCGGCGGCTTCCATGATGGCGCGCATCTGCTCGAGGTTGTTGACGTTGAAAGCTGGAACGCCGTAGCCGAACTCGGCGGCGTGGTCCAGCATCTGGCGCATGCTAATGAGTGCCATTGTGTATCTCTCTCCCGACAAGCGTCGTTTTTCGTGCAAGCCTGCCGCAGTGGCGGTTGCTATTCAAGTAGTGTGGGCCGCCATCACGCGGCCCGGCCAGTCACGGCGCCTTGCAGCCCCGCCCTATCAAATCGTTGGTGGCAGCCCAGTACACCAGGCCTTCGTCACCCTTGCTGTGGAACGCCAGCACACCATCGCTGTACAGCGAACCGGAAGCGCCTGGCTCGGCCTTGAGCCGGTAGACCTGATCACCGCCGCCCAGACGCACGTCCAGGCTCTGTTGACTGCTGTCGGCAAAGCGCCAGAGCACTTCAGCCTTGCTGTCGCAAACCCATCGGGTCCAGTTGTCCGAGGGTGTCTCCTTCGGCGTGAAGCTTGCACATCCACCGAGTACTGCCAAGGCCAACAGGGCCACGACACCTTTCATCCAATATCCTCTAGCAGACCACAAACAGGCCGGTAGGTTGCCATCAACCGATCAAGGGCAACCCTGGGCTCGGCGCTGGTGCTCGTCGTCGTACTTCTCAAGGCCATCCGGGCCGAGTCGCTTGTTGATCACAGGAGCGGTCTCCGCCTGCCATTCAGACTGATAGCAGCCACCTTTCGGCGCATCGGGCTGATCGGCCTCAGGCGCCGGATTGCTGGAGCAGGCGCCCAGCAATCCGACCAGGACAAACACAGGCAATCGCTTGACCATCAGGTCGCTCCCTTTGCCAGGCGCTGAGCGGATCAGGCCTTGGCCCGTTGTTCCAGTACTTCCACGGCTGGCAGGACCTTGCCCTCGACGAACTCGAGGAATGCACCGCCACCGGTAGAAATGTAGGAGATTTGCTCGGCAACGCCATATTTGTCGATGGCGGCCAGGGTATCGCCACCACCGGCGATGGAGAACGCGGCGCTTTCCGCGATGGCCTTGGCCAGTACCTTGGTGCCGTTACCGAACTGGTCGAACTCGAAGACACCAACCGGACCATTCCACAGAATGGTCTTGGACGACTTCAGCAGCTCGGCGAAGTTGGCCGCGGTCTGCGGACCGATGTCGAGAATCATGTCGTCGTCGGCAACGTCGGCAACCAGCTTGACGGTAGCAGCGGCGCTTTCAGCGAATTCCTTGGCAACCACCACATCCACCGGCAGCGGGACGTTGACCTTGGCGGCGATGGCCTTGGCGGTGTCGATCAGGTCAGGTTCGTACAGCGACTTGCCCACTGGGTGACCGGCAGCGGCCAGGAAGGTGTTGGCGATGCCGCCACCGACGATCAGCAGGTCGCAGACCTGGCTCAGGCTGTTGAGCACGTCCAGCTTGGTCGACACCTTGGAGCCGGCAACGATGGCAGCCATCGGCTTGGCCGGGGCCTTGAGGGCCTTGCCCAGGGCGTCCAGCTCGGCGGCCAGCAGCGGGCCAGCAGCCGCCACCTTGGCGAACTTGGCCACGCCATGGGTCGAGCCCTCGGCACGGTGGGCAGTACCGAAGGCGTCCATCACGAACACGTCGCACAGGGCTGCGTATTTTTGCGCCAGCTCGTCGGCGTTCTTTTTCTCACCCTTGTTGAAGCGCACGTTTTCGAACAACACGAGGTCACCGGCCTGGACCTGGACACCGTCGAGGTAGTCGGCAACCAGGGGTACTTCACGGCCCAGGGCCTTGCTCAGGTAATCGGCTACCGGCTTGAGGCTGTTCTCGGCCGAGAACTCGCCTTCGGTCGGACGGCCCAGGTGCGAGCAGACCATCACGGCCGCGCCCTTTTCCAGGGCCAGCTTGATGGTCGGCAGCGAAGCGAGGATACGCGCATCGCTGGCAACCACACCGTCCTTCACAGGCACGTTGAGGTCTTCGCGGATCAGTACGCGCTTACCTTGCAGATCGAGGTCGGTCATCTTCAACACGGTCATGAATGCGGTCCTTCAGGGATGTTTGCTAGTGGAGCGGGTTTGATTGACGACGTGCAGGTAATGTTCGGCAACGTCGAGCATACGGTTGGCAAAACCCCATTCGTTATCGAACCAGGCCAGCAGGTTGACCAGCCGGGGGCCGGAAACGCGGGTCTGGCTGGCATCGACAATGGCCGAATGTGGGTCATGGTTGAAATCACAACTGGCGTGCGGCAGTTCAGTGTAGGCCAGCAAGCCCTTGAGCGGCCCGCTCAGGGCGGCGTCACGCAACACCTGGTTGACCTCGGCCGCGTTAGTGTCGCGGGCGGTCTGCAAGGTGATGTCCAGGCACGACACGTTGACGGTCGGCACGCGTACGGCTTTGGCCTGAATTCGCCCGGCAAGTTCCGGCAGCAGCCGTTCGATGCCGCGCGCAAGCCCGGTGGACACCGGAATCACCGACTGGAACGCCGAGCGGGTGCGGCGCAGGTCTTCATGGTGATAAGCGTCGATCACCGGCTGGTCGTTCATTGCCGAGTGGATCGTGGTAATCGACACGTATTCAAGGCCGAACGCCCGGTCCAGTACCCGCAGCAGCGGCACGCCGCAGTTGGTGGTGCAGGAAGCGTTGGAGACCAGCAGTTCATTGCCTTTGAGGCAGTCCTGGTTGATGCCATAGACGACCGTCGCATCGACGTCCGCCTCGCTGGCCATCGGCTGGGAAAACAGCACCCGCGGCGCGCCGGCTTCAAGAAAACGCTGGCCATCGGCACGGGTGTTGTAGGCACCGGAACACTCCAGTACCAGATCGACATCCAGTGCTGCCCAGTCGATCCCTTCCGGGGTGGCACTGCGCAAAACCTTCACGCAGTCGCCATGGATATGCAGACAATCGCCGTCGACCTTCACCTCGCCGGGAAAACGCCCGTGGGTGGAGTCGAAGCGTGTCAGGTATTCGATACTGGCCTGATCGGCCAGGTCGTTCAGCGCGACGATCTCGAAGCCCGCCTTCGCCCCCCGTTCAAAGAGTGCGCGCAAGACGCAACGACCAATACGGCCATAGCCGTTGAGTGCAACTTTGTAAGGACGCGTTTGGGGCATGGGATGCTCACGGAACAGAAGCGTTATCTGCAATCGCGGGGCAAGCACGCTCCTACAGTCCTGTAGGAGCGTGCTTGCCCCGCGATGAATCCAACTCTATCGATCAGTCTTCCAGCAGCTCTTCAGCAGTACCCAGGATGTTTTCCAGGGTGAAACCGAACTCTTCGAACAAGGCGGCCGCAGGGGCCGACTCGCCGTAGGTGGTCATGCCGATCACGCGGCCTTCGAGGCCGACGTACTTGTACCAGAAGTCGGCATGGGCCGCTTCGATAGCGATACGCGCACCGACCTGCAGCGGCAGGACCGACTGTTTGTAGGCAGCATCCTGGGCATCGAAGACGCTGGTGCATGGCATCGATACAACACGGACCTTGCGGCCCTGCTCGGTCAGCTTGTCAAAGGCCTGAACGGCCAGGCCCACTTCGGAACCGGTGGCGATCAGGATCAGCTCAGGCTCGCCTGCGCAGTCTTTCAACACGTAGCCGCCACGGCTGATGTCGGCGATCTGGCCAGCATCACGGGTTTGGTGCTGCAGGTTCTGACGCGAGAAGATCAGCGCCGAAGGGCCGTCCTTGCGCTCCAGGGCGTGCTTCCACGACACCGCCGATTCAACGGCGTCGGCTGGGCGCCAGGTGTCCAGGTTCGGGGTGCTGCGCAGGCTGGTCAGCTGCTCGATCGGCTGGTGAGTCGGGCCGTCTTCGCCCAGACCGATAGAGTCGTGGGTGTAGACGTGAATCACGCGCTGCTTCATCAGGGCCGACATGCGCACAGCGTTGCGGGCGTATTCCATGAACATCAGGAAGGTCGCACCGTAAGGCACCAGGCCGCCGTGCAGGGCAACACCGTTCATGATTGCGGTCATGCCGAATTCACGCACGCCGTAGAACATGTAGTTGCCGCTGGCATCTTCAGCGCTGACGCCCTTGCAGCCTTTCCACAGGGTCAGGTTGGAACCGGCCAGGTCAGCCGAACCACCGAGGAACTCTGGCAGCAGAGGACCGAAGGCGTTCAGGGTGTTCTGGCTGGCTTTACGGCTGGCGATGGTTTCGCCCTTGGCCGCAACGTCAGCGATGTAGGCCGCAGCCTTCTCGGAGAAATCAACCGGCAGTTCGCCACTCAGGCGACGCTTCAGCTCGCTGGCCAGTTCAGGGAAGGCAGCGGCGTAGGCCGCGAAACGCTGGTCCCACTCGGCTTCAACGGCCTTGCCGGCTTCCTTGGCATCCCACTCGGCGTAGATGTCAGCCGGGATCTCGAACGGACCGTGGTTCCAGTTCAGCTCTTTGCGGGCCAAGGCGATTTCGTCATTGCCCAGTGGCGCGCCGTGGCAATCTTCCTTGCCCTGCTTGTTCGGCGAGCCGAAGCCGATGATGGTCTTGCAGCAGATCAGGGTCGGCTGCTCGCTCTTGCGGGCGGTCTCGATGGCGGTCTTGATTTCGTCGGCGTCATGGCCGTCGACATTGCGGATCACCTGCCAGTTGTAGGCTTCGAAACGCTTCGGCGTGTCGTCGGTGAACCAGCCTTCGACTTCGCCGTCGATGGAGATGCCGTTGTCATCGTAGAAGGCGATCAGCTTGCCCAGGCCCAGGGTACCGGCCAGGGAAGCGACTTCGTGGGAAATGCCTTCCATCATGCAACCGTCACCCAGGAACACATAGGTGTGGTGGTCGACGATGTTATGGCCCGGGCGGTTGAACTGGGCACCCATGACCTTTTCGGCAATGGCGAAACCAACAGCGTTGGCCAGACCCTGGCCGAGCGGACCGGTGGTGGTCTCGACGCCTGGGGTGTAACCGAACTCCGGGTGGCCCGGGGTGCGGCTGTGCAGCTGGCGGAAGGCCTTCAGGTCGTCGATCGACAGGTCGTAGCCGGTCAGGTGCAGCAGCGAGTAGATCAGCATCGAGCCGTGGCCGTTGGACAGCACGAAGCGGTCACGGTCAGCGAAGTCCGGGTTGCTCGGGCTGTGCTTCAGATAGTCGCGCCAAAGAACTTCGGCGATATCCGCCATGCCCATGGGGGCACCGGGGTGACCGCTGTTGGCCTTCTGCACGGCATCCATGCTGAGTGCTCGAATGGCGTTGGCACGTTCACGACGGCTGGGCATCGCTTATCTCCTGGGGGTTGAAAGTTACGAAACGAAAAAAGGCGGTTATTTTCGCCCAGGCATGCGTCCGGGGGCAATGACGGATGGTCGATGCAGCATGATTTTCCTGTGTTTGAGTGCAGATTTAGGCGATAGCCCGGCCAAACAGCGGATTCGGTCGACTCTGCTGCGACGAATTGCCCCGCCTATCGCTCAATATCAAAACTTTTTGATATTGCGCTTGCGACGCCGGGGCACCCTGACTAGACTGCCGCCCCATGAATCTTCGTTTGCCGTCAATCCACCCTGAACAAAGCGACGAGCTGGCCGCCCTGTGCAAGGCCAGTGGCGACCCGTTGCGCCTGAACGTCTTGCGCGCACTGGCCAACGATTCGTTCGGGGTACTGGAGCTGGCGCAGATCTTCGCCATCGGTCAGTCGGGAATGAGCCACCACCTCAAGGTGCTATCCCAGGCGGCACTGGTGGCGACGCGGCGCGAAGGCAACGCGATCTTTTATCGCCGTGCCTTGCCCGATGCCCTGCGCCTGGGCGGCAAGCTGCATGCGGCCTTGCTGGAGGAAGTCGATGGCCTGGCCCTGCCGGACGATGTCCAGGCGCGCATCGGCCAGGTCCAGCAACGGCGCGCGGCCACCAGCCAGGACTTTTTCCAGCGCGTCGAAGAAAAATTCCGCGCCCAGCAGGATCTGATCGCGGGACTTCCCCAGTACCGCGAAAGCCTGTTGGCGCTGCTCGACAACTTGAGCTTTGGACCCGACGCCGGCGCCCTTGAAGTGGGCCCTGGCGATGGAGAATTTCTTCCAGAACTGGCCCGGCGCTTTGCCCGGGTCACGGCACTGGACAACAGCCCGACCATGCTCGACCTGGCCCGCCAGGTCTGTGAGCGAGAAGGTCTGGCGAATGTGAACCTGCAGTTGGCCGATGCACTCAGTGCAACGGATGTGGACGCCGACTGCGTAGTGCTGAACATGGTCCTGCACCATTTCAGCGCCCCGGCCGAAGCCCTGCGGCAGCTGGCCAACCGTGTGAAAGCAGGCGGCAGCCTGTTGGTAACAGAGTTGTGCAGCCACGACCAGAGCTGGGCCAGAGAGGCCTGTGGCGATATCTGGCTGGGCTTTGAGCAGGACGACCTGGCCCGTTGGGCCAGCGCTGCGGGACTGGCTCCCGGGGACAGCCTCTATGTGGGCTTACGTAATGGTTTCCAGATCCAGGTCCGCCATTTTCAGCGACCGGCTGGCGACACTCACCATCGGTAAATTTTAGGAACCCGTCGAGATGAGCGAATACTCCCTTTTCACCTCCGAGTCCGTATCTGAAGGGCATCCGGACAAAATCGCCGACCAGATTTCGGATGCAGTGCTGGACGCCATCATCACCCAGGACAAATTCGCCCGTGTCGCCTGCGAGACCCTGGTAAAAACAGGTGTAGCGATCATCGCTGGCGAAGTGACCACCTCGGCCTGGGTAGACCTGGAAGAGATCGTGCGTAAAGTCATCGTCGACATCGGCTACAACAGCTCCGACGTCGGCTTTGACGGCGCCACCTGCGCCGTAATGAACATCATCGGCAAGCAGTCGGTAGACATTGCCCAGGGCGTTGACCGCAGCAAGCCGGAAGACCAGGGCGCTGGCGACCAGGGCCTGATGTTCGGCTATGCCAGCAACGAAACCGACGTGCTGATGCCAGCACCGATCTGCTTCTCGCACCGCCTGGTCGAGCGCCAGGCCGAAGCACGCAAGTCCGGCCTGCTGCCGTGGCTGCGCCCGGATGCCAAGTCGCAGGTCACCTGCCGTTACGAAGGCGGCAAGGTCGTCGGCATCGACGCCGTGGTCCTGTCGACCCAGCACAACCCTGAAGTCTCGCAGAAAGACCTGCAGGAAGCGGTGATGGAGCTGATCGTCAAGCACACCCTGCCTGCCGAACTGCTGCACAAAGACACCCAGTTCCACATCAACCCGACCGGCCAGTTCATCATCGGCGGCCCGGTGGGCGACTGCGGCCTGACCGGTCGCAAGATCATCGTCGACAGCTACGGCGGCATGGCCCGTCACGGCGGTGGCGCGTTCTCCGGCAAGGACCCGTCCAAGGTCGACCGTTCGGCAGCCTACGCCGGTCGCTACGTGGCCAAGAACATCGTGGCCGCCGGCCTTGCCGAGCGTTGCGAGATCCAGGTGTCCTACGCCATTGGCGTGGCTCAGCCTACTTCGATCTCGCTGAACACCTTCGGCACCGGCAAGATCGCCGACGACAAGATCATCCAGCTGGTGCGCGAGTGCTTCGACCTGCGTCCGTACGCCATCACCACCATGCTCGACCTGCTGCACCCGATGTACCAGGAAACCGCTGCCTACGGCCACTTCGGTCGCATCCCACAGCAGAAGACAGTCGGCGACGACACCTTCACCACCTTCACCTGGGAACGCACCGACCGCGTCGACGCCCTGCGCGCCGCTGCCGGTTTGTAAGTAACAGGTCATGAACAGCCCCTGCCGGGCAACCGGCCGGGGCTTTTTTGTGCCTGGCGCAGCCGCGAGCTTGCCCTGCTGTCTCCCTACACACCCCCTAACAATGCTCTGCCCTCTCCCTCAAAAAGCCATCCTAGTCTGTGAGTTCACCCCGCAGAGCAAGGACGCTCGCCATGTTCCACAAACTGCTGCTCTCACTACTGCTGCTGCCCTGGCTCACCTGCACACACGCCCAGACGTGCCCTCAATGGCCCGCCGCCCAGGCCCAGGCCGAGATTCAGAACCTGCAGCACACCCTCGCCAACTGGGATGACCACTACCATGGAAAGGGCGTATCGCTGGTAGCTGACGAGCTCTACGACCAGAGCCGCACTCAGCTCGTACATTGGCGTTCGTGCTTCCCGGCGGCCAGGACCGTCACCGACAACCCGCTACAGGCAGCCAACGGCCCGGTTCCTCATCCCATCGCCCATACCGGCCTGGCAAAGCTGCCGGACGAGCAGGCGGTCGCGGCGTGGATGCAGGGCAAGCACGACCTGTGGATTCAACCCAAGGTCGACGGTGTTGCGGTCACCCTGGTGTATCAGGCCGGCCAACTGGTGTCTTTGATCAGCCGTGGCGATGGACGGGACGGGCACGACTGGAGCCGTCACATCCCGATGCTCAGCTCCGTCAATCGCCAACTGCCGCGCCCCGTGGACCTGGTACTTCAAGGCGAGCTCTATTGGCGCCTGGACGCCCACGTTCAGGCCGACGCCGGTAGCCGCAACGCCCGTGGCAATGTCGCGGGGCTACTCGCACGCAAGCAGCTCGATGAGCAGCAAGGCGCTGCCATCGGCCTGTTCGTCTGGGCATGGCCCCAAGGACCCGCGAGCCAGCAACAGCGGCTTGCCGGGTTGAGCGTCCTGGGTTTCACCGACACCGAGCACTACAGCGTGCCCATCCAGGGTATGGACGAAGCAGCACGATGGCGGGAGCACTGGTACCGCACCCCACTTCCGTTTGCCAGCGACGGTGTTGTGCTGCGCCAGGGCCAACGCCCAGATGGCAAGCGCTGGCAAGCCCGCGAGCCGTACTGGGTCGCCGCCTGGAAATATCCCTTTGCCCAGGCCCTGGCCCAGGTTAGGGCAGTGCAGTTCAACATCGGCCGGACTGGCCGCATCACGCCGGTTTTGCAGATCAAACCGGTACAACTGGATGATCGACAGATCCGCCAGGTGAGCACCGGCTCCCTCCAGCAATGGCAGCAACTGGACATCCGCCCGGGTGACCAGGTAGCGGTCAGCCTGGCTGGGCTGACCATTCCGCGCCTCGATGACGTTGTACACCGCACAGTGCAGCGTGCGGCCATCGAAGTACCGGACCCCGCCAACCACCATGCGCTCAGTTGCTGGCAGCCCAGTGACTCCTGCCGCGGGCAGTTCGTGGCTCGCCTGGATTGGCTGAGTGGAAAACAAGGGCTGGCCATGAAAGGCGTAGGGCCCGGGACCTGGGCCCGACTGGTCGACAGTGGCCTGGTCCGGAACCTGACTGACTGGCTTGAAATCACGGAAGACGACCTGCAGCAGGTGTCCGGCCTGGCCGAGCGCAGCCGCCAGCAACTTCTCTTTACATTTCAGCAAGCCCGCCAACAACCTTTCGATCGCTGGCTACGGGCCCTTGGAATTCCGGCCCCCAGCGCACTTGTACTCAAGGGCCCCTGGGCAGAAGTTGCCCGCCGCGACGCCGCACAATGGCTGGAAGAACCCGGTATCGGCCGTGGCCGTAGCGCCCAACTGCTGGCGTTTTTCCGTTCCCCCGACGTACAAATGATGGCCGAACAATTGCACCGACATGCAATCGAGGGTTTCTAAATTTCCCGGATCAGGGCAGCATCATGAATTCTGCTGTCCCGCCTCACACGGAGCCCCTATGAAACTGCTATCACCTCTCGCCCTGTTCACTGCCTGTGGTCTGCTCGCCTCACCGCTGCTGGCTGCCGAAGAACAACCAGGGTTGACCGGTTGCGCAGCCAAGCGTCAGGCCATCAGCGAACAAATCGAACAGGCTCGCGCCCATGGCAACAAAGACCAGCAGGCCGGCCTGGAAAAAGCCTTGAGCGAAGTGACCGAACACTGCACCGATGCCGGCCTGCGCAAGGAGCGCGAGCAAAAAGTGCTCGACGCCCGCCATGAAGTGACCCAGCGCACCAAGGACCTGGACAAGGCCATGAAAAAAGGTGACGCCGAGAAGATCAACAAGCGCAAGGACAAGCTCGCCGAGTCCAAGAAAGAGCTGCAACAAGCACTGGATGAACTCGAGAAGTAAGACACACCTCATCGCGGGGCAAGCCCGCTCCTACCGGTAGGAGCGGGCTTGCCCCGCGATGGCGTTTTCAATGATTGCGAAACTCGGTATGACAGGCTTTGCACGCCGCCTCGACCTTGTTCATTGGCGCTGCCAGCTCGGCCGCCTGCAGTGGCTGGGCGCGTGTCACCGCCACCAGCTCGGCAGTGCTGGCTTCCATCTGCTGAGCCAGGTCCTGGAAGCGCGCCTGTTGCTGCCAGACCTCAGGCCGGGCACTGGTCTCGTCTTCTTCGCGCACTTGCGGGAAGTGCTTCCACGGCTCACGGCTCAAGGCATCGAGCTTGACCGCGCCATCGGCGAACTTCTGCCCGTCGAACGCCAGGCGCCCACGCAGCATGCCGCCCAGGTCCTCACTGGTCTTGAGCATTTGCTTGAAGATGGTTTTACGCTGACCCAGCGGCGAGTTGGGATCAACGCCGCCACAGGCGGTCAGAGTGAGACAGGCCAGCAGCACAACAGAGAGTCGCTTGAGCATCATGGTAATTTCGGCTCACGGAAAAAAGCGGCCAGTATCCTCGCCTCGCCAGCAAAGACCAATACCCTTATTAACTCTAGGGGTTGCCAGGGGCGCTGAACCCCAGGTAATCCGCCAAGGAACGCTGTACATGAAATCTCACCTGCGCCCTCTGGCTTTGACGCTTTCGGCACTGGCGCTGCTCGCCGGCTGCAACGGCGGCGGCCCGGAAAAGCCCAAGCCCCATGCCGTTGCCACCTATGTGAGCCAGACCTGGAAAGACCTGCCCCAAGTCAGCGACCCTGACCTGCTGGCCGGCTTCGAAGCCTGGCGCAGCGCCTGCGAACGCCTCAAGCGCGATGCCATCTGGGCCAGCACCTGTGCAGCCGCGGCCGCCGTGCCCGCCGACAGTGGCCAGGTACGCACCTTTCTTCAAAGCCAGCTGGATGTCTACAGCATGCGTTCGGGTGAAAACAGTGCCAACGGCCTGATCACCGGCTACTACGAACCGGTGTACCCCGGCAGCCTGACCCAGACCGACACAGCCCACGTGCCGGTCTACGGCGTCCCCGACGACATGATCGTGGTCGCCCTGGACAGTGTCTATCCCGAGCTCAAGGGCAAGCGCCTGCGTGGCCGCATCGAGGGACGCACCCTCAAGCCCTACGACACCGCCGAGATAATCAACCAGCAAGGCGTGCCAGCACCGGTACTGGCCTGGCTGACCGACCCCATGGACCTGCAGTTCCTGCAGATCCAGGGCTCCGGGCGGATTCAACTGGAAAACGGTCGCCAGTTACGCGTTGGTTACGCCGACCAGAACGGCCACCCCTACCGCCCGATCGGGCGCTGGCTGGTCGAACAGGGGCAGTTGAAAAAAGAAGAAGTGAGCATGGGCGCCATTCATGGCTGGGCCCAGGCCAACCCGACGCGTGTCCCGGAACTGCTGGCGAGCAACCCCAGCTACGTGTTCTTCAGTACTCGTCCGGACAGCAATGAAGGCCCGCGCGGTTCGCTCAACGTGCCATTGACCGCGGGCTACAGCGTGGCCATCGACCGCAAGGTAATTCCCCTGGGCAGCCTGCTGTGGCTCTCCACCACTCGCCCCGATGGCGCCCCGGTGGTTCGCCCGGTCGCAGCCCAGGACACCGGCGGCGCAATCACTGGCGAAGTGCGGGCAGACCTGTTCTGGGGTACCGGCGCCGAAGCGGGTGAGCTGGCAGGCAACATGAAGCAGCAGGGGCAGATCTGGCTGCTCTGGCCAAAAGGGGCTGCACTGCCTGAGGTGCCAAAGACGTTGTGACGCGCCAATTGCGGGGCAGGCCCGCTGCCACTGAGCGGACCTGCCCCGCGATTGCATTCACACTGACACGACAAAGAACGACACGATCAACGCCACCCCGGCAAACCACACCAGCGAACGCAACGCTGCCCAGTCAGCCAGGTAGCAGATGATGTAGAGCAGGCGGCTGGTGATGTACACCACCGCCAGCACGTCCTGGGTCAC
>RCUI01000313.1_pt1 | contig 18391 bp, 13 predicted proteins | sample 2166121 | NCBI WGS metagenome assembly RCUI01 (sample SAMN09932700, study PRJNA488358) | compost metagenome | feature: garden; material: soil; isolation source: compost soil in succinic acid-enriched culture | place: Germany: Experimental Botanical Garden Goettingen | collected 2016-01-27
TGTTTGGCATCAGCAACGACATCGCCATGCAGGTCGTCGCCGTGGGCTTCATCATAGGGGTGCTGCAGGATTCCGCCGAGACGGCCCTCAACAGCTCCACCGACGTACTGTTCACCGCGGCCGCTTGCATGGCCGAGGATGAGAGCCTGCTGGAGGCCGCCCCGGTCCCCAGCCGCGAAGCCTGATCCCCTTAGCTTTTCCCTAAATGCTGGCGCCCTCTTCGGAGGGCGCTTTTTATTGCCTGCGATCTGATGTCAGCGACGCTTGCCCCTTCCTTAATCCAATCTGCCTGCTGCCGCAGTGGGCCTCTTGTCCATGGGAGGACCCGGCGCCTGCTGGTGAGGGCGGTCGCGCTTATCCCCTCTGGCAAGAAGGGCCGGGAGTTATAGGCTCAGGCGCTGATGGGCAGTCAACCGCTGCGTCGTCATAGCGGCAAAGCACCAAGGCTCGTCAGTGCGCATGGGCGCAAGATTGGCGCATCAGGGCTCTCGTTCTGTGTCGCCGCATCGGATCGTGGGCGAGCGACGACATCCCGTGTTTCGGGTGCAAACCCAGGTCCCTGAGGGGTGGCCCTGGTGGCACCATGCTGGCGCGGCATCGCATCCATCTCCGTGCACTGGAACCCGGCAAAGGGCTGGCGAAGGTCAGAAGGGAAAGTGGGCGGGGATATGGGTCGCTCGACAGCGATGGGGGGCTGACGCTATCCCTGCTTTTCGCCCAAGGGTGGGGGGTGAGGAGAGGGGCAGATTGCACGGGCGGCAACGCAGCGGGGGAAACGATTGGGGTAGGGCGCTTGATATGGAAGATGGCCTTGATCCTGGCCCTTGCAGGGGCCCCGGGGCAGAGCAATGAAAACAGCCCGGCACGCTGAGCCTGCCGGGCTGTGGGTCTCTGGTCGGGTCAGCCGGCGATCCGGTTGACCCTGGCTATCGGGGACGGGGTTAGCCGACCAGCTGATAGAGGATGGCAGAGATGGCGATGAGGCCCATGGTTGCCACGAACACGTTGCTGATCTGGCCCTGGTATTTCGCCATGGCCGGGACGCGCTTGATGGCGTACATCGGCATCAGGAACAGGATTGTGGCGATGATGGGGCCACCCAGGGATTCGATCATGCCGAGGATGGAGGGGTTGATCACGGCCACGCCCCACAGGGTCAGGATGAAGAAGGCGATGATGAACAGCTCGATCTTCTTGTGGTTCGGCTCCTTGCCGGAGGAACGCATCTGCTGCATCACCATGCCCTTCAGACCTTCACGGGCACCCAGGTAGTGGCCGAAGAAGGAGGAGACGATGGCGACGAAAGCAACCAGCGGACCGAAGTAGGAGATGATGGGGCTCGCATGCTGGTTGGCCAGGTAGGAGAGCACGGCAATGTTCTGGGACTTGGCTTCTGCCAGCTGGGCCGGAGTCAGGCTCATCACGCAGGAGAAGACGAAGAACATCACGAAGCCCAGCAGTACGATGGCGGTGCGCTTCAAGATGGCGTCTGACTTGGCGACGGCGTTGTCACCGTGATCACGGCGCTGGGCCAGGGCGAAGCTGGAGATGGCCGGGCTGTGGTTGAAGGAGAACACCAGCACCGGGATGGTCAGCCACAGGGTGGTGGCGAAATCTTTGGCAGAAGGTACCTGGGCCAGGGCGGCGCCGGTCCAGTCCGGGATGAGGTACAGGGAGATGCCCGCCAGGATGGCGATGAGCGGGTACACCAGGAACTCGGTGACCTTCAGCATCAGCTTCTCACCGGCCAGCATGACCGACATCATGGCCATGATCAGCACGATGGAGAGGATCCAGCGCGGTGGCGCCGTCATCTGCAGCTGGTTGACCAGGAAGCTCTCGACGGTATTGGTGATGCCCACGCCGTAGATCAGCACTATGGGGTAGATGGCGAAGAAGTAGAGCAGGGTGATTAATTTGCCGGCGCCCACGCCGAAATGCTCTTCCACCACTTCGGTGATATCCGCATTTGGCTTCTTGGAGGAGAGCACGAAGCGCGCCAGGCCACGGTGGGCCAGGTAAGTCATGGGGCCGACCAGCAGCGCCATCACCACCAGTGGCCAGAAGCCACCCATGCCGGCGTTGATGGGCAGGAACAGGATGCCGGCGCCGACGGCGGTGCCGAACAGGCTGATAACCCAGGTGGTGTCTTGTTTGCTCCAACCGCGTGATTGGACCGAGCGGATCCCTTGCTCCTGTGCGGCTGCAACGTCCTGTGCGCCAGTGACAGTATTGGACATGTGTCTCACCCCGAATGTGTGGTTTTAATTAGTCGGCGCAAGAATACTTTTTTTTTAATCAAAAATGTTGATCAGATTCACCTTTATGAGGCTGAAACCCGCACTTTCTTATAGAAATGTGATCAAAAGAATAAATAATCAAAATTTATTTATCATATGCTGTGTTAGTTGAATGTTAAATGGATAATATTTCACCTCGCCAGGTTATCAATATGTTGTCCTGACAGGTGCTGGGCCAGTTGGCGGATCATGCTGGCGGTGGCCCCCCAGATGAAGGAGTGTTGCCAGGGGATCCAGTAGATGGTGTGGCGCTTGCCCGCCCTTGGGAGGGTCAGGGCGATGTGATGGGCCGGATCCAGCACATGGCTGAGGGGCACCTCGAAGGCCTGCTCCACCTCATCGGGGCTGAGGGCAAGCCGATAGTCGGGGTCTATCATGGCCAGCACCGGCAGGACGTCATACAGGGAGATGGTGTTGAGGGGGGTGAGGCTGCCGATGACCCGGATCTGGGAGGCGGGGATCCCCAGCTCCTCGTGGGTCTCTCGCAGGGCCGTGTGGATCAGGCTCTCATCTTCCGGATCCTGGCGCCCGCCGGGGAAGCTTATCTGCCCCGGGTGATGGCGCAGGGTGGGGCTGCGGCGGGTCAGCAACAGATGCAGCCCCTGGGGGCGCTCCACCAGGGGGATCAGCACAGCCGCCGGTTTGAGCCCCGCCAGCATCAGGCGATGGGCGGGGGCGGGGCGCTGCAACAGGAAACGGGTCAGCAGCTCGGCGCGGTTCATCTCGATATCCATCTCGGTCCTGGTCTCCTTGGGGCGGGCGAGGGCAGTCACAGGCTCATTGGCGCAGGGCATCCAGCAGCGGCAGGATGCGGGCCACCTTGTCGTAGGTCTCCTGATATTCGGCGTCCGGGTCTGAGTCGGCGATGATGCCCCCTCCCGCCCAGCAATGGAGCCGGCCGGCTTCGGCTATCAGGGTGCGAATGCAGATGCTGGTGTCCATCCGGCCGTGCTGGCTCAGGTAGCCGATGCTGCCGCAATAGGCGTTGCGCCGCACCGGCTCCAGCTCCTCGATGATCTCCATCGCCCGGATCTTGGGGGCCCCCGTGATGGAGCCGCCAGGGAAACAGGCCCGCAGCAGATCCACCCCCTGCCAGCGCGCATCCAGCTCACCGTGGATGGTGGAGACAAGGTGATGCACGGCGGGGAAGGACTCCACCGCAAACAGGCTAGGCACGCTGACGGAGCCCGGGCGGCTGACCCGGCCTATGTCGTTGCGCAGCAGATCCACGATCATCAGGTTCTCCGATCTGTCCTTGTCGGCACTGGCGAGCGACTCGGCCACCTGTTTGTCGATAGCGGGATCCGGATGGCGGGGTCGGGTGCCCTTGATGGGCTTGGTCTCGATGTGGCGGCCATCGAGCAGCAGGAAGCGCTCGGGGGAGAGGCTCAAAATGGCGCTCTGGGGCAGCCGGACAAAGGCCGAGAAGGGGGCCTTGTTGGCGGCACTGAGGGCGAGATAGGCGGACCACTCGTCCCCTCCATAGGGGGCGCTGAAGCGCTGGGTCAGGTTGATTTGATAGCAATCCCCCGCCGCCAGATAGGCCTGGATGCGGGCGAACTTCTCGCCGTACTCGGCCCGGCTCATGTTGCTCTGCCACTCTCCCTGCAAGGCGAAGGGGGCGCCGGCCTGCGGGGTTTGCGCCGCCAGCCACTGCAATCGTCTGGCAAGCCCGGCCTCATCTCCCCAGTGCACCAGCTGCCAGCGGCCGGTCGCGACCTCCCGCAGCAGTGCCCAGTCGTAGATCCCCACCGCCATGTCAGGTACCTGGATGTCCGCACTGGCCTGAGTGGGCAGACGCTCGAATCGCCGTCCCAGATCGTAGCCAAAGAGCCCCAGGGCACCCCCGATGAAGGGCAGGTCATGTTCATCCTGCACCAGATCCCCCAGCAGGGCCTGCTGGGTGCGGGCGAGCAGGGTGAGGGGATCGTCTTCATGCAGGGTCTGGCTGCCTGCGTGGCGCAGGCTGGTGCTGGTGCCCCGGGTCTCCAGGGTGGCGAGCGGATCGGCGCTGATGATGTCAAAGCGGTTGTCGGCGCCCGTTGGGCCTGCCGATTCCAGCAAGATGGCCCAGGCCTGGTGTTGCAAGCGGGCAAACAGGGCGTGAAGCGATGCTTGCGGGTCGAAATGGTGGATATGCAGTCTTGGTTTCATTTTTTGTTACACAGGCAACAGTTTGCACCCAGCTCCCTAGCCGGTTCGGGTGCTCAAGCGTATCATGGCCGCCGGCATTTTTAAGAAAAACACCGTTATAAAAACACGCCGTAGTCGCCGGCTCTGTGCGCATTCGCCGCCTGCCGAAGGCCCGGCTCATATGGAAGCCCTTGCTCGCGCAAGCGACGACAAGGACCAGTGAGGATGATATGAGCATCATTAGAAAACAGGACTTTATCGATTCCATTGCTGACGCCCTGCAGTACATCTCTTTCTACCACCCCCTCGATTTTGTCCATGCCGCCAAGGCTGCCTATGACCGCGAGATCAACCCGGCCGCCAAGGATGCCCTGGCCCAGATCCTGATCAACTCCCGCATGTCCGCCGAAGGGCATCGCCCCCTGTGCCAGGACACCGGCATCGTCACCTGCTTCGTCAAGATCGGCATGCAGGTGCAGTGGGACAGCGACATGACGGTCCAGGAGATGGTGGATGAGGGCACCCGCCGTGCCTACACCAACCCGGACAACCCGCTGCGTGCCAGCGTGCTGGCGGATCCGGCCGGCAGTCGCAAGAACACCAAGGACAACGCCCCTGCCGTGGTGCACATCGACATGATCCCGGGGGACAAGGTGGAAGTGAGCATTGCGGCCAAGGGCGGCGGCTCCGAGAACAAGTCCAAGATGGTGATGCTCAACCCCTCCGACGACGTGGTCGAATGGGTGCTCAAAACCGTGCCGACCATGGGCGCCGGCTGGTGCCCGCCTGGCATGCTGGGGATCGGCATCGGCGGCACCGCCGAGAAGGCGGCCGTGCTCGCCAAGGAAGCCCTGATGGAGCACATCGACATTCAGGAGCTGATCGCCCGGGGTCCAGAGACCACAGAAGAGAAGCTGCGGGTCGAGCTCTATGACAAGGTCAACCGGCTGGGGATTGGTGCCCAGGGGCTGGGCGGCCTCACCACAGTGCTGGACGTGAAGGTCAAATCCGCCCCGACCCATGCCGCCTCCAAGCCGGTGGTGATGATCCCCAACTGCGCCGCCACTCGCCACGTTCACTTCGAGCTCGATGGCTCTGGCCCCGCCGAATTGACCCCGCCGAAGCTGGAAGACTGGCCACAGATCACCCGTGAAGCGGGCGGCAACGTGCGCCGGGTCAACGTCGATGGCATCACCAAGGCCGAACTCGCCAGCTGGAAGAGCGGCGACACAGTGTTGCTGTCCGGCAAGATCCTCACCGGCCGTGATGCGGCCCACAAGCGCATTGCCGACATGCTGAAAAATGGCGAAGGCTTGCCGGAAGGGGTCGACTTCACCAACCGCTTCATCTACTACGTCGGCCCGGTCGATGCGGTGCGTGACGAAGTGGTCGGCCCGGCCGGCCCCACCACCTCCACCCGGATGGACAAGTTCACCGACATGATGCTGGGGGAAACCGGCCTCATCGGCATGATAGGCAAGTCCGAGCGGGGTCCGAAAACCGTCGAGAGCATCAAGCAGCACCAGGCCGTCTATCTGATGGCCGTGGGGGGCGCCGCCTACCTGGTGGCCAAGGCCATCAAGAAGGCCCGTGTGGTGGCCTTCGCCGATCTGGGGATGGAAGCCATCTATGAGTTCGAGGTGGAAGACATGCCGGTGACAGTGGCGGTCGACTCCCAGGGCAACAACATCCATGAAACCGGCCCGGCCTACTGGTCTGCCAAAATCGCCGAGCTGGATACCAGGCTCGCCTGATCCTGTGCAAGCCCCTGGCAGGGCGCCGGGGCGCGGGCAGATAGCAGCCCATCACACAGGCCATATGACAGAAGGCGACCTCAGGGTCGCCTTTCTCGTCTTGGTTACCACCTGATTGACGCGCGGGGGCGGGGAGCCCTGCCAGCTGGCGCGGGTCGGCGTGTATTAATGGTTCAGGTAGACGTCCTGCCCACCGTAACAGAGGGGGCCACCCTGGGAGGGGGTGGGCTCGAAGAAGTGGGTCAGGACCCCGGCACGCTGCCCCAGGGTGCTGAGGCGGCTGCGATCCAGGGCAACCCGTTCGGGCAGCCAGGTCAAGACGGCGGCACAATGGCCGTTGGCCAGGCTCTGCTCCAGCAGACGTTGCCAGTTCTTGATCTTGGGGCCGTGAACCACCAGTACCCGGGCGGGATTGATTCCCTGTGCCTGCAGTTGCTTGGCCACGGGCAGCCCTGGCGGGGCTATGAGCAGGATCCAGCCGCTGTCGCTCTGGCTCAATCTTCCCAGCGCATCCAGCAGCGGGGCTTCATGGAGATCCATGGCCAGTCGATGCTCATGCTCCGCCTTGCCCTGATGGCGGGTGGGCCAGGTGGTGATCACACCGGCAGAGGAGGAGAGTGGGCGGTGACTCAGGGGCTGGCTCATATGTGTGTCCTGTATGAATAACCATGCTGTATGCGCATACAGTAGTTCTATCTCATGCCAGTGACAAGGCGTTTGTGATTAAAAATGTGAGCCGACTAACAGGTTTTTTTATTAACTATTTGAATTTAAATACTATTTATATTGATGGTGGGGCGGGTGTTTTTTAACCTGTAGACAAAGCGCGGGTCGGCGCTCATGGTTATACAGTATGTATGGCAAGAGGAGGGACCAAGATGGATGTGAGCACCTTGCAACGGCTGGACGCCAATATTCTGCTCGGGATCATCAACGAGAAGCTGCGGCTGGAGTGCGATGGTCTGGAAGAGTTGCTGGCTTACTACGACATGACGGAGGATCAGCTGGCCACCCGTCTGCAGCAGATTGGTTATCACTACGACCCCATGAGTAACCAGTTCAAGGCCCATGGTTAATTCAGCTCAGGAAGCTGCCCCAATTGGGGCAGCTTCCTTTTATTGCCGCGTTGATACACCAAGCATTGAAAGCGATTTCATCGCCGGCCGAGTTGGCGCTTATTTTCACGTATTTTCAGCCGCTGGCAATCATTGAAAACCTATTCATGAATCCATCTTTTTGAATTTCATTCAATGTTTTGATTTTTAAGGTTATTTTTATTTTGTTCAGGCGGGATATAGGAAAGGGTTTTCATGGTGAAACTGTCATTTTTATACGTTAAAGTGTGACTCACGTTAACTTTTAAACCCCCGGCTTTAGCTAGTATGCCCACGCCGGAACATATTCTGAGATAACAACAGCGCCGGTCCCTCAAGGGGATAACATTTTTTATTTGTAACGAAGGAAAATGGTTTATGGCTACCAAGAAGAAGACAGACCAGGATCTCCAACTGGATAAAGATCAGCTCAAGGCGAGTATCGTGCGTCACCTGCGTTCTACCTTGGGTACAAGCGAACAGAAAGCCTCTCCCGAAGCATGGTGGAAAGCGACCGCTGCCGCCGTCAACGAACAGGTGTACGAGCGCCTGACCCGTACTCAGCAGACTCACTTCAAGAAAGATACTCGTGCGATTCACTATCTCTCTGCTGAATTCCTGATGGGGCGTTTGACCTCCAACAACCTGCACAACCTCTCCCTGTACAAGATTTGCGAAGAGGCCCTGGGTGAACTCGGTCTGGAACTGACCGATCTGTGCGAACAAGAGCCGGACATGGCCCTTGGCAACGGCGGCCTGGGTCGTCTGGCCGCCTGCTTCATCGACTCCCTGGCCACCCTGAACTACCCGGCGGTGGGTTACGGCATCCATTACGAGCACGGTCTGTTCCGTCAGGAGATCCAGGATGGCCGCCAGATCGAGCGCCCGGACTCCTGGCGTGAATATGGCAACCCCTGGGAGATCTGCCGCCCCGAGTCGGTGCAGGAGATCCCGCTCTACGGCTACGTGGAGACCGTGTTCGGTGACAAGGGCGGCCTGAAGAAGGTGTGGCACGCCGGTCGCAAGATCAAAGGGGTGCCTTGGGACATCCCTGTGGTGGGCTTTGGCGGTCACACCGTCAACATCCTGCGCCTGTGGGAATCCCGCGCCTCCGAGTTCTTTGACTGGGACGTGTTCAACGCCGGTGGTTACATCGACTCCCAGGCCGAGAAGGCCCAGGCCGAGACCATCTCCAAGGTGCTCTACCCGAACGACGAGACAGATGCAGGCAAAGAGCTGCGCCTGATCCAGCAGTACTTCTTCTGTGCCTGCTCCATCAAGGACATCATGCGCCGCTACAAGCGGGTGCATGGTTCGGACTTCCGCAACTTTGCCGCGCAAATTGCCATCCAGCTCAACGATACCCACCCGACAGTGGCCATCCCCGAGCTGATGCGAGTGCTGGTGGACGAGGAAGACCTGCACTGGGATGCCGCCTGGGCCATCTGCTACCAGGTCTTCTCCTACACCAACCACACCCTGCTGCCGGAAGCGCTGGAGAAGTGGTCCGTCAGCCTGTTCGAGAAGGTGCTGCCCCGTCATCTCGAGATCATCTACGAGATCAACGCCCGCTTCCTGAACGAGCTGGTGGAGCCCAAGTGGCCGGGCAACGATGCCATCAAGGCCAAGCTCTCCATCATCGAAGAAGGGGACGTGCGCAAGGTGCGCATGGGCAACCTGTGCGTCATCGGCTCCTCCAAGGTGAACGGCGTGGCCGAGATCCACTCCAAGCTGGTGAAAGAGGATCTCTTCCCCGAGTATGCCGAGCTGTGGCCCGAGAAGATGTGCAACGTCACCAACGGCGTGACCCCCCGTCGCTGGCTGCTGGCCTGCAACCCCGAGCTGGCCGCCCTCTACAACGAGGTGGTGGGCAAGGAGTGGCCGCTGCAGCTGGACAAGCTGCGCAGCGTGACCAAGTTTGCCGACGACAAGGCGTTCCAGCAGCAGTTCATGACCATCAAGCGTCATAACAAGGAGAAGCTGGTCAAGGTCATCAAGGCCGAAACCGGCATCGATGTCTCGGCCGAGGCGATCTTCGACGTCCAGATCAAGCGTCTGCACGAGTACAAGCGCCAGCAGCTGAACCTCATCCACATCATGGCGCTCTACCGTCGTCTGCTGGCGAACCCCGACTATGACATGCACCCGCGGGTGTTCATCTTCGGCTCCAAGGCGGCGCCCGGTTACAAGCTGGCCAAGGACATCATCTACGCCATCAACAAGCTGGCGGAGCGGGTCAACAACGATGCCCGCATCCAGGGCAAGCTGAAAGTGGTGTTCATGCCGAACTACCGCGTGAGCCTGGCCGAGAAGCTGATCCCGGCGGCGGATGTCTCCGAGCAGATCTCCACCGCAGGTTATGAAGCCTCAGGTACCGGCAACATGAAGATGGCACTGAACGGCGCCATCACCATAGGTACCCTGGACGGCGCCAACATCGAGATCGCCGAAGAGGCGGGGGCCGAGAACTGTGCCATCTTCGGCCTGAACGTGGACGAGGTGAAGTCCCTGAAGGCGCGCGGTTACAACCCGTACGACTTCTACTATGCCAACTCCGAGCTCAAGGCGGTGCTGGACTGGTTCGACACCGACTACTTCACGCCGGGTCGCCCGGGGGAACTCGCCTCCATCAAGCGCTCCTTGCTGGAAGGGGGAGACCCTTACCTGACCCTGGCCGATTTTGCCTCCTACTCGGAAGCGCACAAGCTGATCGATACCTGGTATCGGGATCCGGCGCTGTGGGCGAAGAAGGCCATCATCAACTCGGCCACCATGGGCAAGTTCAACTCCGACCGCTCCATCCAGGACTACGTGGATCGGATCTGGAAATTGAAGAGCTGCAACGTCGGCTGACCACACCCAGTATGAAAAAACCCCGCATCGCGGGGTTTTTTTATCTCCTCTGGCCGAGGAGGCTTCAGCGCTTGTCGACGATCTCGGTGCCGGCCGGCACGCGCTTCCTGCCGGTGATCATGGCCCTGATCAGATCGCCCCGGGTCAGGCGATCGAGGACGATGACCGCCAGCACATGGATGAAGATGGCGATCTGCAGCGCCTTGGCAAAGAACTCGTGCAGCTCCTCCATGAGATCCTCATTAAACAGCTGTTCGTACCCCGTCATGATCCCGGTGACGGCTGTCCCCACCAGACAGGTCAACAGCAGCAGTATCATCAAGGCACCCAGCGGATTGTGGCCGGCATGATAGGGGTGCTTGCCCTGCCAGCTGGCCTGCAGGTAGCGGCCCAGGCGGGCCGGGGTCGGAAACCACTGGGCAAACCTGGCGTAGTCTGAGCCGGCAAATCCCCACAGGATGCGCAGCACCAGCAATCCGGCCAGGGCGTATCCGACATAGCGGTGATTGCGTCTGCCCTCATCCAGGATGAACAGGTTGAGCACGCACAGCAGGACGGTTGCCCAGTGAAACACCCTGATCAGGGGATCCCACACCCTGATGGCCTTGCCGCTTTCCATCGCTTTCTCCATGATTTTTTTCCTCTCGTTGTGATGCATACCGGCTTTCCATACGCCTGTTGCCGGAGCGCCGTTGCCCGCATCATGGAGGTACTTTCTTAAGGCCGTGTTAATGGCCCGGGGCGCGTCACAGGGGCAGGGCCAGTGGCAAGGAGAGGGGGAGAGGCTGGGGGGAAGCTCTAGGGGGGAAGAATAAACAGAGCCCCGACGGTGCGGGGCTCTGGTGTGTCAACGGGCCTGGGTGCAATGGCTCAGGGGTTGGGCCGTCAGCCTGGCACCGGGATCAGTGCAGTATATCGCCGAAGAAATAGGCCAGCAGGGTCAGGATGACGGTGAACACCAGGTTCAGCACCAGACCGGCTCGCATCATCTCCCGCTGCTGGATGTGACCGCTGGCGAAGACGATGGCGTTCGGCGGGGTGGCCACCGGCAGCATGAAGGCGCAGGAGGCGCCGACGGCGATAAGCACAGACACCACTATGGGGGAGACCCCCAGCGCCTCGGCCACACCGGCGAACAGCGGCACCAGCAGGGCGGCGGTGGCGGTGTTGGAGACCAGCTCGGTCAGGAACACCACGAAGGCGGCAAGGCAGAGCAATATGATGAAGATGGGCATGGTGGAGAGCGCACTGGAGAGGTGCTCCGCCAGGAAGGCATTGGCACCGGTTTGCTTGAGGATGGCGCTCAGGGTCAGGCCACCCCCGAACAGCAGCAGCACGCCCCAGTCGGTGTTCTGGTTGATGTCATCCCAGCTGGCGACCCGGCTGACGGCGATGGCCAGGATGGCGCCCATGGCGATCAGGGTATCGAACTGGGGAATGCCGCCGAGCGCCGCGGCGATGGGCTGGGAGCCAATCCACAGCAGCACTGTGGTCAGGAAGATGAGCAAGGTGGTCTTGCGCTGGCCGGTCCACTCTATGGTGACCTGCTCGGTGCTGACCTGGTGCGACAGGTTGGGGCGCGTCACCCAGTAGAGCAGGCCTATGCCCACCGGCATGAAGATGAGCACCACCGGGATGCCGAACTTCAGCCAGTCGGTGAAGCCGAGGCCCATCTGGGCGGCGGCGATGGCATTGGGGGGGCTGCCCACCAGGGTGCCGATACCGCCGATGCTGGCGCTGTAGGCGACGCCAAGCAGGACGAAGACCAGGGTGCGGCGCTCCTTGTGAATATCGAGCCCCTTGAGCATGCCGAGGGCGAGCGGCATCATCATGGCGGCGGTGGCTGTGTTGCTGATCCACATGGAGAGCGCGGCCGTGATGGTGAACAGCACTATGGCTGCCCAGCCGAGGTGACCCTTGGCCAGCTGCATCACCTTGGCGGCGATCTGGGTATCCAGCCCCTGCTTGGAGAGGGCCGCCGCCAGGGCAAAGCCGCCGAAGAAGAGGAAGAGGACAGGGTTGGCGAAGTCGGTCAGCGACTTGCTCATGTCAAACACCCCGAGCAGGGTGGCGAGCACCGGGATGGACAAGGCCGTGATGGTGATGTTCACCGCCTCGGTCAGCCAGAGGATGGCGATGAAGATCAGGATGCCGAGGCCTTTGTTGATCATGGGATCAAACGGAAGCCAGGCGAGCATGGCGCAGAGCAGCAGAACGTCCAGGATGACGATCCCGGCCTTGATGTCCAGCCAGCGTGTAGGGGCGGAAGGGACTGCAGAGGTATGCATGTTGTTCTCTCGGTTAATTTATGGTTGTTGTTGTGTTGCCGAGGTTACATTTATCCCCCTGTTTGAAACAGGGGGATGTGGTCAAATCATGTGGCGACTCACAGAGTCAAGTGAAAATGGATCTGCTATTAAACAGAAATTAAACATTCCGTTTTCATTTGGGCGCTGCCGTGACGGAAAGCAGCCACTCCTTGAACAGGCTCTTTGGCAGGGAGCCGCTGCGCTGAGCCAGGATCTGCCCCCCTTTGAAGATCATCAGGGTCGGGATGCTGCGAATGGCATAGCGGCTGGCGATGGCGGCCTCCTGTTCGGTGTCTAGCTTCACGAAGCGGATGCGGGGTTCGAGCTCCTGGGCTATCTCTTGAAAGACGGGGGCGAACTGCAGGCAGGGGCCGCACCAGCTGGCCCAGAAGTCGACTACCACCGGTATGTCGGACTGGATCAGGGCATCGAAGTGCGCCAGGCGACCCGACACCGGGGAGTGGGAAAACAGGGGTTGGTGGCAGCGACCGCACTTTGCACTGGCATCCACCTTGTCGCCGGGCAGGCGATTGCGGGTAAAGCAGTGGCTACAATAGGTAGTGACAAGTGACATAATTGGCTCCTTTATTCATGGCCCGGCAACATCTTTATTGCATTCACAGAGCAGACTAACGGTAACATAGCGCTCAGTTGTTTTTCACACTCGGCTGTTCGGCCCTGACCCTGGGGCACCGGATGGCCGACCATGACATGAGAATCGAGACGGGATGAAGAGTGTTGCACGGGACAATGGTGTTGTCTTTGGCCTTATCATCGTATCGCTGCTGGCGTTTTCTGCCTATTGCTGGCAGTTGCTGAGCCAGCAACAACGCGCCTCCGATCTGAGCGTGGCCGCAGAGCTGGTCCTCAACCGGGTCAATACCGACACCGTGTATCTGCTGGGGCGAGAGAAGGCCAGCGATGGCAGCGTACAGCAGCGCCTCAGCCTGCTGTCGAGCAGCCTGGATCGCTTCGTGAGCCAGGTGCGCGAAGACCCGGGGTCGGTGGATGATCCCAAGTCCCAGGCGCTGCAACGGGACATCGACGGTTATCTGCTGGATCTCGCCAGGCTCTACACCATGGAGATGACCATCGAATACCTGGCGCCCCGTTTCCAGGGCCAGCTCAAGGCGCTGCTGGCAACCCTGCCGGCCGGGGCCGAACAAGCCCGCGATCTCACCGAGCTCTCCCGGTTGAGCCACTACCTCAGGCGCAGCTGGGACACCAGCGAACAGAATCAACTGCGGCAACTGCAACTGCACCTGATGGAAACCTACCCCGGGCAGCCCAAAGTCACGGCCCTCACCCAGCTCAGCCAGGAGCTCAATCAGCAGGTGATGGAATACCATCGCCTGCGCAACCAGATCGTCGAGATGAAGGGGCTGGCCTCGCTGCCGGCCTGGAAGCAGAGCAAGCTGGACTTGGCCTCCTCCCTCAAGAGCCGCTTCTACCTGATGGTGCTGGGGGGCGCGCTGCTCTGCTTCTCGCTGGTGGCCGCGACCCTGTGGCGCCGCAACCAGAAGCTGAGCGAGCTGTCCCGCCACGCCGCCTTGCTGGCCCAGGCCAAGAGCGACTTCCTGGCCAACATGAGCCACGAGATCCGCACCCCCATGAATGCCATCATCGGCTTCAGCGCCCTGGCGCTGCAGACCAACCTCGATCAGCAGCAGCGGGACTATCTCAACAAGATAAAGTCCTCGTCTGATACTTTGCTGCTGCTCATCAACGACATCCTGGATCTCACCAAGGTGGAGTCCGGCAAGCTGACCCTGGAGGAGATCGACTTCGATCTCAGCGAACAGCTCGACTCCCTGGCCGCCATGTTTGCGGATCTGGCGGAGCGCAAGCAGATCGAGGTCATCATCAACAAGTCGCCTGCGGTGCCCGATTTTCTGCGCGGCGATCCGCTGCGGCTCGGCCAGGTGCTGGTCAACCTGGTCAACAACGCCATCAAGTTCACCGAGCGGGGGGAGGTGGAGGTGGCCATCACCCTGACCAACCAGCATCCTATGCGGGTGTGCTTCAGCGTGCGGGACACCGGCATCGGCATAGCGCCGGAGAAGCAGGCACAGCTGTTCCAGCCCTTTACCCAGCTCGAGGCGGGCAACACCCGCAAATATGGCGGCTCGGGGCTCGGGCTCAACATCTCCCAGCGGCTGGTGGGTCTGATGGGGGGGGAGATCAGGGTGCAGAGCAAGCCCGGGGTGGGCTCCACCTTCCTGTTCGAGATCCCCCTGTCCCAGGCCGTCTATGGGGTCTCCGGGCGCCGGGTCTTCTTCGATCACCAGCCCCTCATCCTGATGATGGATGACAACGAACTGGTGCTGGAGCTCGCCAAGGACATACTGGGCCGGGCCGGCGCCTCCGTGATCGCGGTCAACAGCCTCTCCCGTGCCCGCCAGGTATTGCGGGAGGAGGGCCACCACATCCGGCTCGCCATCCTCGACTGGCGCATGGGGCAGGAGGACGGCCTGGATCTCGCCCTCGAGATGTATCAGCACAGCCAGTGGCGGCGCCTGCCCATACTGATGACCAGCGCCTGGTCCAGGGAGGGGCTGCACGGGCGCATGGAGAGCATGGGGCTGACCCACTTCCTGCCCAAGCCCATGACAGAGAACGCCCTGCTGGCCAAGGTGGACGAGCTGCTCAACGGCAGCTCCCACGACAACAAGGTCCGTCAGGCCGAGGCGCAGGGGGATCAGCAGCACTTCAGGGAGCTGCTGCACGGGACCCGGGTGCTGCTGGCCGAAGACAACCGCGTCAACCAGCAGCTCATCATGGAGTACCTGCGCCGGGTCGAGGCCGTGGTCACTGTGGTGGACAACGGGCGCGAGGCGGTGGAGCAGGTGGCGGAGCAGCCCTTTGACGTCATCCTGATGGACTTGCAGATGCCGGTGCTCGATGGACTGGATGCGACCCGCCAGATCCGCAAGATGGTGGACAAGCACGACGTCCCCATCATAGCGCTCACCGCCAGCGCCATGCCGGGGGACAGGGAGCGTTGCCTCGGGGTCGGCATGAACGGCTATGTCACCAAGCCGGTCAGCAAGCTGGATCTCTACAACAACCTGCTGCAGTGGGTGAAGAGCGCCAGCGGCGAGCGGCGGGTGCCGCTCGAGGTCAAGCCGCCGGATCTGATGGGGGTGCTGGATCTGGAGGATGCGCTGCGCCGGCTGGAGCAGGACAGGGAGGCGCTGCAGATCCTGTTCAAGCTGTTCCTCTCCGAGCACAAGGACGATCTGTGGGACATTCGCTCCGCCCTGCGCCGCCAGCAACCCGAGGTGGCCTGCCGCCTGCTGCACACCCTGAAGGGGGTGTCGGCCAACATCTCCGCCTCCCGTCTGCAACTGCTGGCCGGCGAGCTGGAGTGGCGGCTGCGGCTGCAAGAGGAGCTGAGCGAGGGGGAGCTGACCCAGTTGCAGCAAGTCTTCACCCAGACCCGGGAAGAGGTCTCCCACTTCCTGCTGACCGGCGAGCAGCAGGAGTCGGTCGCCTTCCCGTTCTCCTCCCCGGACAAGCGGCTGTGAACCGGTGAGATAGCAATCGTTCTCAAGTCGTCCGCTTCAGGCTATGATGACCCACTCCCATCGCCCCCACCTCGGGGGCGATTGTATTGAGCTTCTCTTATGACCACGCGGCCCCCGCTGTGCCGCGAGCAAGGACTTTACTGTGAGCGTATTTTTGCGGCTTGGCTGGTTTTTCAAGGATCAGTGGCGGCGTTATCTGATGGCCATCTCATTGCTGATGATGGTGGCCCTGTTGACCGTGATCCCCCCCAAGGTGGTGGGTTGGGTGGTGGATGGCATCGCCAGGGGGGAGCTCGATGAGGGCACCCTGATGGGCTATCTGGCGGGGCTGCTGGGCCTTGGCCTGCTCATCTACCTGCTGCGCTACGTGTGGCGGGTCATGCTGTTTGGCGCCTCCTACCGGCTCGCCTATGTGCTGCGCAACCGGCTGTTCAGCCACTTCACCCGCATGAGCCCGGACTTTTACCAGCGCCACCGTACCGGCGATCTGATGGCCCACGCCACCAACGACATCCAGGCGGTGGAGATGACCGCAGGCGAAGGAGTGCTGACCCTGGTGGACTCCTTCATCGTCGGTATCCTGGTGCTCTCCATCATGTGCAGCCAGTACTCCTGGCAGCTGACCCTGCTCTCCCTGCTGCCGCTGCCGGTGATGGCCTTCTTCATGAACCGCTTCGGCACCCAGATCTACAAGGAGTTCAAGGCGGCGCAGGGGGCCTTCTCCCGGCTCAACAACAAGACCCAGGAGGCCCTCTCCGGGGTGCGGGTGCTCAAGTCCTATGCGGTGGAGTCCCTCGAGGATCAAGGCTTCGCCGAGCTGACCCGTCAGGCGGGAGAGCGCAACATGGCGGTGGCTCGCATCGATGCCAAGTTCGATCCCGTCATCTACCTGTGCATCGGCTGCTCCTACTTCCTCGCGGTGGCCGGCGGCAGCGCCCTGGTACTGCAAGACAAGCTGACCCTGGGGGAGCTCACCAGCTTCACCATGTATCTGGGTCAGCTCATCTGGCCCATGTTCGCCATCGCCTGGCTGTTCAACATCATAGAGCGGGGCAGCGCCGCCTATTCCCGCATCGAGAGCATGCTGGGGGAGCGCAGCGACATCGAAGAGCCGGCCCGGCCCGCGGCCTTTGTCTCGGCTTTGCCGCTTGAGGCCAGGGGCCTGGGCTATCGGCTGGAGCAGCGCAGCCTGCTGCATGGCGTGGATTTCACCCTGCAACACGGCGCCATGCTGGGGATAGTGGGGCGCACCGGGGCGGGCAAGAGCTCGCTGCTCAAGCTGTTGATGCGGCTGGCCAACCCCACGGCTGGTGCCATTGCCATGGGGGGCGTGCCCATCGACCAGCTGCCCCTGGGCACACTGCGCAGCCAGTTTGCCTACGTGCCCCAGGAGCCCTTCCTCTTCTCCACCACCATCGCCGCCAACATCGCCCTCGGCAAGCCGGAGGCGAGCCGGGAGGAGATAGAGCGGGTGGCCCGCATCGCCTGCGTGCACGACGACATAGTGCGTTTCCCCAAAGGGTATGAGACCGAGGTGGGGGAGAAGGGGGTGACCCTCTCCGGCGGCCAGAAGCAGCGCCTCGCCATCGCCCGCGCCCTGCTGCTGGCGGCACCTGTCCTGGTGCTGGATGACGCCCTGTCGGCGGTGGATGCCCACACCGAGCAGCAGATACTGCTGGCGCTCAAGGCCCACAGACGGACCCTCATTCTGGTCAGCCACCGCATGACGGCGGTGGAGCAGGCGGACGAGATCCTGGTGCTGGACCAGGGAGCCATCAGCGAGCGCGGTGCTCACGGCGCCCTGATGGCCCACAACGGCTGGTATGCAGACATGGTGCGCTATCAGCGCCTGGAACAAGACGTGGAGGAGAGCCTGTGAGTTTGATGATGAGACGCGTGGTTCCCCTCATCCCCAACCCTTCTCCCGCTAGGGGAGAAGGGGGCAAAGAGAGTCAATTCCTTGGCAACGCTGTGCTGGAGGCAAGTCTGTGAATCCAACCATCAAACGCCTGCTCGCCTACTGCGCCCGCTATCCTCGCTGGTTGGTGCAGGCGGGCATCTGCCTGCTGCTGGCCACCGGCGCCGAAGTGGCCGGGCCCCTGCTCATCAAGCTCTTCATCGATGACTACCTGGCGCCGCGCCAGCTGGTGTGGCCCCACATCGCCGCCCTTGCCGCCGGTTATCTGGGGTTGCAGGTGCTCTCTGCCGCGGGCTTTTACCTGCAATCCCTGCGCTTCAACCGCATCGCCCAGGCTGTGGTGCAGACCCTTCGCGAGCAGGTGTTTGCCACCGCCATCCGGCTGCCTGCCCGCTATTTCGACAAGCACCGCTCGGGCTCCCTCATCTCCCGCATCACCAACGACACAGAGGCGATCATGAACCTCTATGTGCAGGTGATAGGGCTGCTGGTGCAAAAAGTGG
>RCUI01000314.1_pt1 | contig 18315 bp, 19 predicted proteins | sample 2166121 | NCBI WGS metagenome assembly RCUI01 (sample SAMN09932700, study PRJNA488358) | compost metagenome | feature: garden; material: soil; isolation source: compost soil in succinic acid-enriched culture | place: Germany: Experimental Botanical Garden Goettingen | collected 2016-01-27
CCGAACGTCACATCCCAGAGATATGTGCCTTGTCTGGTGATGGGCTTGATCGGGACTCCAAGCAGGTAGCCAGTTGCCGTCACTGCGGATTTGAACACTTGCCCCGCGTCCTTGTCACCCGATGCCGCGCCAGCAACGCTGGAGGTGAACTGGCGGCCGGCGTTGATGGCCTGCCAAGCGGGTGAAAGAGACCCGGCGTGGCCACTCAAGGCTGATCCGATCGTGTCACGAATGACCGGGAAGCCTGAAACGCCGAAACCGAGCGTACTTTTTGCCATCCAGGCGGCGGTGCTCTCATCCTCCTCTGGGCCTTTCCCTGTCAGCAGGTCTCCGATGACACCTTGGAAGAAGGCCAGCGCCAGCATTGAGGCAGCCGCGCTGGCCACAGTCCTGGTGCCTTGGCGGGCCTCGAATGCCAAGTCACGGTTCTGATTGTAGTAGGCGCTGAACGGCGTATAGAACATCGTCAGCAGCCGCATCGCTGCCCCTTGGTCTTTACGCTGAATGGCTGCGATATCCATCACCCCGGTACCACCTTGTGACTGGCGCACCGCCTTGTCCCCATCCAGGGCTGCTGCTGCGGTGTTTTTCCCTGTAGCGATCGCATCGCGGTACGCGGCAAGCCAGATTGCCCCGGAGATCCCTCGATCAAGGTATCCGAGCAGGTTGAACGAGAACCGTACCAGGTCGGCTTTCTTCCTGAAGAATGCATTTCGCCCGATGAGTTCGCTCATGTTCGATTGAAGCCGGCCATCTTCCATATCCCAGCGCAGTCGCATTGCTGGAGAGGCCTCAGTGATCATCTTGTAGGTTTCAACTGGCGATCGAATGCCATCGAGCAGTGCAGTCGCGAGCGATCGAGGCTTCACGTACAGAAGCCCTGGTATCAATCCCGCGGCCTGGGCGAGCAGGGTAGTGGTCGACAGCCCAAGGCCAACGATGGAGGTATTTGTGCGCGCCGCGTCCAGGAACTGGTTGAAGTTGCCAGTCTCGGGAGGGTTTCGGTCGTTGGCGATGGCTCTTAACCATGGCAGGAATGCGTCAGCTCCCCGGGGGCCGAGTTTGTTGATGAGCACGGCACGGATGTAAGGATCCTGCGTCAAACGATGGGCATCCTGCAGCGCTTCCCGGTGGGTCAGGTCGTGGACATGCTGCGCCAGGCGTTGAGGAATGGCACTGAGGTCAAGCAGCAATGGCCCCGATACGCTCTCATTGCGCTGGTTGGTGAACCCGTTGCCCGGCAGCGCCCCTTCGAACCCTTCACCGAACAGCTCGCCACCTACGGCTGCAGGTGGCGCACCGGCGCGCTTGCGGTCATAGATGATCGGGAAGTACCCGCCGCGGTACTCGCCGAATGCGGTTGTGATTGGTGTCGGTTCGATGCGCGGAGGTTCCACGCCCGACAGACGTTTGTACATAGCCGCAATATCGGGCCAGAGGCCATCGAAAGAGTCCCATACAGACTGCACCAAGTCCCAGTCCTGCTTATCGAGACGCCCCAGCATATCGGCCAGTGATGCCTCGTCGACCTTGTTCCCCTTCATCAACTTGGCGCGGTTGGAATCATTGCCGGTATTGAGCGCATGCATGATCAGTTCGCGGCGGTTGAACGACTTGCCCATTGTTGGGATGTAGAACCGGTCAGCCAAGCGCTCGGAGTCCATGGTTGCAAAGCGTTCGACTATTGAGCGGATCCCTGCATTGAACAGGCGGCGCTCGTCGGCTTGAGCCTCGGCGAGTGGATTCCAGATCAGCTGATGCCAAGGGCCATTCGTGTCTCTGCCGTCCAAGCGGTTGATCACGTTCTCCATCCGAGTCAATGAGGCGTCCAAGCCCTGCAGAAGGTTTGCCGCCTTGTCACCAAGCGTTTCGCTGCTTTCGGATACGGCGACTTTTCGAGCACGTTTGGGGACATTCGTGTCTAGCGCTGCAATCAGGTCAGTTCTGGCCTGTTCGTAATCTCGCTTGTCCTTGCGGTTCAGCAGCTTGTTTTTCAGCCTGGCCATATGCTCGATGTTTGACACCGCGTCGCGAAGGCCGCCGAGCTCTTCGAATGTCAGATCCCGATAGTTGATGCGGGCGCTTTGCTCAATCAGGTGTTGTGGCACCGCGACGATGTTGCCCGCAGCTTCCTGCTCGCTGACGAACTGGGCAAGGCTGCGCCGGCGCTCAACTTGGGGGCCGCTGACCTTGCGGAACTCGTACTGATCGAGCAGGCCTTCGATTTGCTCCAGGTAGTTCGCTCCGGCTTTGCCGATCCGTTCCCGGGTTGCGGGCTTTTCAAAGCGGCGCATGAAGGCGTAAATCCGTTCTTCTTCCTTGCGGGCAGCGGTTGCCTCGCGGAAGAGGTAATGGTTCAGAAGCTCTCTCTGCTTGGCCTCTGCGGCCTCTTGCCAGCGATTCTTCGAGGCGACGTTGAAGGCGTCCCTATTAGCCTTGCGCTCTGCGTTGAGGTACAGGTGAGGCTGGATTTCTCGAACCACCTTGTCTGCGATCACTTGCCTGGCAACTGAGCGGATGACATCGAGGGGTGGAATGGTGCTGTAGGCATCGGTACGCAGAGCCCGAGAGTCCGAATCCCTGGCCCTTTGTACCTTGTCTACTTGACGGCGCAGACGTTCGATTGCCCGGAGTTCCTCTCGCAGAACCTTGGCGCGATCGTCGTTGTGCACAGCTTCGATGGCCCGGTCGGCCAGGGAGCCGTCGTTGAGCATATCGCCGTACTCGGCACGCATCCTGGCGTCGGTCTCAGCTTTGATGAGCTCTTTCCGCGGGCGAGCGCCTACAAGAGCCTGCACCAGCTCATCGCCCGACGTGTACCCGAACTGTTCAGCAACCAGGTCGGGGTGTATACCTTCTTCGTCCGTCATGCCCCGTAGGCGTGAAACCACGGTCTTGCCGTAGCGTTCTACCAGTGGGCCGCGGAGCAGCTTTGCCGGCACTCCAATCGTCCCGTCAGGCTGGAGCCCTTTCAGCAAGTAATCTTGGACGCGATAAACCGGTTGGGAATCAACTTCGGTGCCTACATCAGCGAGCATTTTCTCGCGGGCATCTTTCCACCACTTCTGTTGCTCCCGGGTCAGTTCGCTCAGAGCGTCAGCTGTAAGCCGTGCTTCAGCAGCCTGGCCGGCCTTACTTGCGGCGGCGTGATAAGCGTCGAACTCAGCTTTCGACATTCCGGCAGTCTGGGCATCGCTGAACAAGTTGCGGAAAGGGGCCTGGGCAACGGCTATTTCATCGTCGGTCGCCAGGAGACGATCAAACACCCGGCGCACCTCGTCGTTGATCTGCACGTTGAGACGGCTGACGTCGCGGTAGATCTGAGTCAGCCACGCCTTGAAGCGTGAAAATGCCGACTGCAGCGCAGCGCTGGGGGCTTTCCCTTCACGCAGGTACGCCTCAAAGCCCCGGGCGAACTGTTCATGCTGCTCTACTTTGATGCCATCGCGACTACTGACGCCAAACCATTCCAGGATCGTCTGGTAGTCCTGCTTCACTTCCTCAGGGGCATCGGTGCGTTCAGCGAGATCGCCTAGAACCTCAAGGTAGAAGTGACCAGTTTCATGCAGGAAGGTCGAGAGGTTGGCCTTGTCGGTGAGTTTGATTTCGAACTTGCGGTCGCTACCGAACTGGATGAAACCTCGCGCACCATCCTCCGATTGATCAAAGCGAACGGCATCACTACCCAGCAGTGCTCGTCGCGCTGAAGCGTTGTCCATGGCACTTAGATCAAGACCAGATTGCTCGAGCGCCCGTTGGAGGTCATCCAGTGAGCCGCGCGCGCTGAGTAGTTCCTGATTGATGTTGCCTGGCGCTGACTGACGTTGGCCGCGCAGCTCTTTGTCCAGCGAGGCCAGTAGCATGTCCGGAGTGGCAGTGAGCACATTGCCCAGGTATCCGGCCTCTGCGGCCAGTGCCGCCATATCGTCCAGGCTTCGCCCCCCTTTTCTGGCGATTCGGTTGCTACCCCGGCGCCCGACATCAACGTCGCGTGCCGCGAGCTCGCCACCATCGTCACGGATGCCGCCCCGCTCACGGATGAAGTCGATCAGTGAGGCACCGTAGATGGCGCCGTCGTCGGGGATATCTCCCGCCCGCAGTCGATCAAGCAAAAGGTCTAGCTGATCGACGCCGCCAGGCGTGCGCAGCACTTCTGGAATGTCCTGACCGATGCGGAGCCGGTACTCGTTGAACAGGTCATATGGATCAAGGCCTGAACGTTCCCCCAGAGATCGGAAGGCTGATTGATAAAGCGAGGCCTCTCGATCTGCCGTCTGCGCCTCACGGCCAATGCCAAGCAACTGGCCGCGGACGTCCTCATAGACCCGACGATCGGAGGTGGCAATATGGCCCTGTTCGACCTGGTCACGCAGACGTTCCAGTTCCTGAGGGGCGCGCTGCTGAAACTCAGCAAGCTCTCGCAGCGTCATCGCGTCCGGTGTAGCCCGAATATCCTGCTCCAGGCCACGGTGGTGACCATCTTTCGCGATGACTGATGCCCACTTCTCCAGTGGAATGGAAATGTCCGCACCAAGCTCCAAGGCTTCGCCGAGGGCGTCGGCGTTGCCTGTGGCCGCCTTGGCATATTGCTCGGGGTCGAGATCGTTCTCCTGGAAGTAGCGCTGGAACTGCTCGGCGGGAACCAGAATGTTCTCTACGGCACCGCCTGCCTGCTCTTTTAGCCTGGCCACCAGAGCTTCCGCCCGCTGCGGAGAGCGTTTGAACATCTTGGAGTTCTGGGCCATGTCGCCCAGTTGCTGGACTGCAGCCAGATCCTGCTCGATCTGCCAATAGCGCCGGCCAGAACTGGCGCTAGCGATCGCCACATCAAGCGGGGAGGTGACTAAGCCCAGGGCTGCGTTCAGGAACATTTCACCGCCGGTGGCTTGCTCTCCCACGGCTGCAGCTCCGGCCACCGTGCCACCAACTCCACCGGCAGCCTGGGCGGCCCCCTCAACTGCGATGTTGCCAAGCTTTCCTGCGATGCCACGGCCGGCAAACGGAATCGGCAACATGCCACCCAAGGCGTTGACCGATGCCTCAGCCAGGGTGCGCTTGAGGCTGTAAGCGTAGGCTTGGTCAAGGTCGCCAGTCTTCTTGAGGCCTTCCGCCAGATTTTCACCAGCGCCGCCAGCGATACCGGTACCGAAGTTCACGCCACCCACTACGATGGCTTTCTCGGCAGCACGCTGCGCGAAGGTGCTGGCGAGTCGGCTGACGGCGAAGCTCTTCACGGGCTGGGTGGCGACACCGCCGACAACGCCTCCAGCCATGAGGCTTGGGAGTGCTTCCGTAAGTGCACTGCCGATCAACCCTGGATTTCGCAGCGCATAGATGGCCGTATCGCCCGACGCACCGCCCACTCCTGCACCACTGGCGCGCGCCTGATCAAATATCTGTCCGGCGAATGCGATGCGTTGGTCGCGAGGAAGAGCCAGATATCCTTGAGCCACGGTGGTCACGTTGCTTTCTGTGCGACCCGAGTAGCTCGGCTCCTCACCATCGTTGCGATCCAGAGCGCTCTGGGGCGCCAGGGCATTAACGAAGAAGCCGCCCACGGACGACAGCGCCCTGTCCAGCATGTTGGCGCCGGCTTCACCGATGATGCCGAGCTGACCAAACCCCTTCGTTAGCGCATCGCTCTGGCTTGTGGAGTGGGTCTGCCCTGACTCCTTGACGAAGCGGTCGAATGCGCCTTCAACATTTGCAAGCCCGTCGATATCGTCGTGGGCTACGCCGGCGTTGTTAGGGTCAGTCAGGAACTGATTGGTGGTCGGTGCGCGCGCTAGCAGCGCGTCATAGTCCACCGACGCAAGCTTGGCTTGGCGCTCAACCTGCTTACGGTTGCGAACGACCATGTCGGATGGAATACCGGTCAGCTCCGACAAGCGTTGAATGTTGGCCTGATCATCGGGGTTGAGATCTGCGACATAGCTCAACGCATTGCGGGGGTTGGGCTTGTTCTCCTGGCTCTGAATGACAGTGTCGTACTTGTTGGTTTGGCTGTCCGGAGATATGGGCTCGCCGGCGAGCGCTTCATCGTACTTACTCATTGGTTGGCCTCGTTGAACAGATCCAGAATCGCCTTGTTGGTTACTTGTTGCTTGGCTCGGCCCAACGCGGCCTTGATCTCCTCGACTTCACCCGGGGGAATCTGCTTCACGTCCGTCACCAGCACGTTGTCCCCTGGCTGGCGCTCGAAGGCACGCCGCTTGTTAGTGAAGAGGCCGAACACACCGGAGCCCTGAACCTCTCCCTGGATGAACGCCTGGTCAACGATCTGCTGAACCTGGTCGTGAGTAGCCTTCTTCCCCTGCTGCTCTTCAACGCCGCGGATCTGATCGTCCACATAGCGTCGAGCTACAGCCAGGCGTTTCGCATCCTCTGATCCCGGCTTGGGGTTTGATTTCATGCCGGCGTTTCGAAGGGCGTCGTTGAACATCGCAGTGCTGGTGGCGATCGATGCCGTGGCAGATGGGCCACCGGCTAGGCGCTTGATCTTGAGGTCGGTCAGCCTGGTGAAATCCTCGTTGCTGAACTTGTCCCGCATGTCGAGCAGATTGACGTCATTGCCGTTGACGATGAGATCCCGGACACGGGTGTACACCTCGGGGTCGGTTGGCTGGTTAGGCTTGAATGCCATCAGCTGCTTACGGTCTTTTGCCGGCAGCTTCGCCCAGAGGTCAGGATCCATGTCTTGCCACTTGTTACCTGCCAGCACGAAGTCCCATGCCTGCCCCTGGTTCTGCGTATGCTCTTGCTTCACTTGATCTTGCTGCCAGGTGAAACGGTCGCGAGCGTCAGCAATCGCGATACGCTTCTGCTCCGGGGTTAGATCGTTGCGAGCATCGATTTGCTGTGCAATGGGGCCGAATGTGGGCTGCGTGTCGCGATGCGCGGCGTTCAACACCTTCTGGGTGTAGCCCTTGGTTTCTTTGAAGGGAATGCTTTCAACGAACTCGGATTCGCTGATCTCACCTTTCCTTGGATCGCCGATTTGCTGGATCCACTCTTGTACCTTGCCCGGGCCAGCGTTGTAGGCCGCGATCGCCAGCGCTTCGGAGCCATCGAAGGTTTGGAGCAGCTTGCCGAAGTAAGCCTCACCCAATGAGCGGTTGTAGTTGGCATCAGTTCGAAAGCGTTGCTCATCCCAAGGAAGGCCGGCAGCTTTGGCGGCCTCTGGGCCTGTGCTTGGCATGACCTGGGCAATCCCTACTGCACCGCGGCTGGATGTGAGGGGCGCGCCGGACTGGTCAAGTTGCCGCCCACCGCTTTCGGCCTGGATCATCGCGGAGAAAACAGGGCCGGCGCCAGTGGTCGCCTGCTCGACAGCTTGGGCTCCCGCTGTGACACCGACGCTCCGATCGAGCAGAGGGGAGAGGGTCTTCAGAACTGCCTGGCGAGTCTTCACGCTCATCCCGGCGTAAGGCCCATTCTCCCAGTCAGACACATCACGCTGTACTGCCTGGAGTTGTTGGGTGTCGTTGCCCGCGTTATGTATCCGGGCAAGGGCATTGGCTGAGTAAGCTGTTTGCTCAAACGTCCGGAGTTCCTTATCCCAACCGTCTACACCATAGGCAGTGCGCCCGACCGCCTGGACGCCTTCAACACGGGCGCGTCTCAGGATCGTGTTCAGGTCTGCGTCTGGCCTTGCTGCAGCGCCTTCCAGGCCATCAAATCGTGAGCGCAGCTCACTCTTCGCTTGGCCTGTTCTTGCTTCAGTCGCCGCCTGTTGTACCTGTTGAAGCTTGTTAATCTGTAGCTTGCGCATAGCAAGGTTCAGATGCTCCTGATCGCTCTCATCCAGGCCATCAATCTTGGGCGGATCCAGCTTGCTCACGAACTGCTGGTAGCTCGATTCACCCTGGTCGGGCTGAATCTCCAGAGACTTGAGCTTTCCGCTCAGCTCAGTTGCACCAGTGTCGAGCTGGCTTTCGTAATCCAGCAAAGCATTACTGACCTTAAGCCCGGTAAGCTCCCGTTCTTCTTTTCGCTGTTGATCGAGCACATTCAGAGCAGTGTTCTGAATGGCGCCTGCAATCTGTTGAGCACCTCGAGAAAGCGCGCTCGGGTCAGGTGTGATTACACGGTTTTGAGGTGCCTCGGGCAAAACCCGAACTCCTGGGCCCGTCGGTATCTTTGCCATCAGCTATTCCTCACCCATGCCGGATTGGTATTCAGTGCATCAGCCTGCCCCTGCATGTTCAGGCCAGTTTTCTTGCTGGATTTCCAGCCGCTAGCGATGTTGGAGGCGCCGGCGAGGACACTTGATGTGGCTTGCATATTTGCGGCTGTGCGAGCCTGGCTACCGGCAAGCTGCATGTTGCTGGCGTCAACGTATCCGCGCTTCTTCGCCTCCTGGGCGTTAAAAATGGTCAGTACAGCGTCTTCCTCCGCATCACCAATGATGTCCTTGTTGATGTTGAGTGCGGTGCCCTCGCCAACTTCAACGCCGGAAGCTGCCAGTGCGGCATTGGCCTGGCTGGCTTGTGAACGGGCCATCTTGCGAATGCGCTCTGCCTGAACCTTGGCGGCGCTCAGCGAGTTGTCCGCATCCAGCTGAGCCTGCTCGGATTGAGCATCGGCGTTGAGTTGCGCTTGCTTGCCCTGCTGCACTGACGAATAGGCCGAGTACGCGGTCGAGGCTGCGACTGCAGCTGCGGCTACGTAGGTGGCAGTGGTTGCTCCAGACATGGTTACTCTCCCGAGATGCAAATGGAGTTGGTGGCCTGCCGGCGAGAAAGCAGCAGGTTGGTTTCGGCGGTGAACTCTTCTTCGGCCTGCTCCACGGTCTTGGCCTGGGTGGCGAAGGTCATGGTCAGATCGGTGTCGGTGTGGGCCAGGAATGCTTGCTTGCGCCCGGCCTGGCCTGGCAGCACGTGGTAGCCGGCCAGTTCGCAGGCCTCCCCGCCGATGAATACGGTGGCGTGACCGGAGAGGATCAGAAGGGTTGGGATACGTATCAGGGCGCCCGTGAGCATCACGCCGGCGGGGATGCGGATGGTTCTGGCATACACCCCGGCATGGAAGTGGTGCTGAGTGGTGATCGGCACCTGCGGCATTTGCGCCAGATGGGACTCGAGCGCCCGCACCTTGGCGACCTCATCGCTGTTCATTGTCGGGAGGCGGTTCATGCCAGGGCCCTCAAGAACACTTCGTTGGTCTGTCGGTAACCGGAGCGCGGGAGCACTTGGGCCAGTCGACTATTCACCGGTGCACTGACCATTAGCGCGGTGGCGCCCAGCTCCAGGGCCCTTGCCTCAGCGGCGCGCAGCAGCTTCAGCCCGGAACCACCATCGCGATAGGCCGGCGATACGAAGAACGATTCCATGGTGCAGATGCGGCGCCCCGAGTAGTGGGGCAGGGCGTAGACGAGCAGCGATGCAAGGCCAACAAGATTTGGCGCGAAGACGCCAACCAGATGAAGGGCGCCAGCGGCCTCCATGGCTTGGTACGCCGCGAAGTCGGGTGAAGCCGTACCGAACTCGGGAATACTGGACTCTTCGCTGTAAGCTGCCAGTAACTCTTGCAGCGTGCTTGATTGCTCAATTTCTGCAACCGTGCAGCTTCGAATGGTTGTCTCTACGCACATGTCAGCGCTCCTGTATCTGGACAATCTGTTGGGAATTTTCGGATGGCATATCTGGATTTCCGTACTCCGGGTGCACCACCAGAGCGTTAGGCCAGCGGTACCGAACCTCTTTCAGGGCTTCCGCTTGCGTCATGGGCTCTCCGATCATGCTGCAGAGCGATTTGCCGTCCAGGACGACCCGCCAATGGGAAAACCTGGGCTCAGTCGGCTGCGACGAGGTGGGGGCTGGCTGCTCTGGAGGCTTGGGCATAGAAGCCGCGGCCAGCCGCTCAAACATGCCGCTAAGAACGCTCATGGCTTTAAGTCACTAAGAGGTGTGTGTTCCCACTTGTTCACACCTCTCTCTATTAGTGGGAACGCCTCTAACCCCCGTCGGCATTGGCTGTTCCCACCGTTCCCACTGTTCCCACCACTTTTCATCAATGGCATATTCAGCGAGTTGGAAAAAGGTGGGGAAAACAACCACTCAGGTACGTGCTCCCAATAAAGTGTTTCTGTGTTTCCAAAAACGGTGGGAACAGTGGGAACTACGGGAACGGCCAGAGCTGGCAAGGGCTCCAGCAGTTCACACCCGTTCCCACCATAATTCGTAGTGGGAACAGCGTCTGGTCGGGCTAGGAGCTGGCGCAGGGCATATGGCGTGCTCATTGATTCACGCCCTCTCGATCCAGAGGCTCTGTATCGATGACATACAGCCCACTGCTGCCACCTCCGGGAAGACGGTATTTCTTGGTGTACCGCTTCTTGTCGGTGTCTCGTTTAGCCAAGGCTCCAGCGTTATCCAAGGCTTTAACGACCCTGGGCAAACCGTACCCGCGGGCGGCCTCAATCAAGGCGGACTTGTTGAACAGGTACAGCCGTTTTCCTCCCAACGACTCCCAGTACCCGGCCCGGTTGGGGACTCGGGTTTCGGCCTGGTCGTCGCTGACATCGGAGAAACGACTGCTGCCGTGGCGATCGATGAAATCGAGGATGCTGGAAAGGATCTGGCGATCTTCCGCATTGCCACTGCCAACTCGGTTGAGCCACTCACCGTAAAGAAGTTGGCAGTCGGCGAGGGCGCTGCCTTCCTCCCAGGGAAGAAGCCCGTATGCAATTGCCATCTCGCAGGCCAGGGCGATGACCGCGAACCTGTCGGCTACTCGGCCCGCCTGGGCGTTGTCCTCGACAAAGGTCTCGCGAACCCGGGCAAAGTCCTCGAGCAAGCCTGAGGGATCCTGTTTAGCCACCAAGCACTCAATGAACGCGGGGCCGAGAAGTCCGTGATTCCGAGTCACTGCGACGGTAAGGGATCGGTGGAAGTCTGCGCCGGCCAGGCCATGCAGTTCATCGAATGCCCTATGGGTTCGCGTACCAGCATTGACGTCGACCATGCGAAGCTCCGAGCCGGCATGCGCGGCATTGCCAGAGATGGCTGCATGTTCTGAAAGCGAGCGCTCGCCACTGGAGAGTGTGAGAAGGCGCCAGCTCAATTTCCCCCGGGCCTCTCGGTCGCGGGTCATGGTTCCTTTGCCCTGGCCGTTGGCGAGGGAGTAAGCCATCTCCTGTACTCGCTTGGGGTCGGCGCGCTTGATCTCATCAAGAGGCAGGATGGTGTCATTGCGGCTTGAGGCTTCAATCTCCAGGCCGCCCTTGCTCATGTCCCAGCTAGCGGCGAAAACGCCTGGGTCGCTCCAGACGGATGACCCCACCAACTGCGCCAAGGACTTACCACTGGAGCTGTCACCCACCAGGTGCACGCCCCCGCCCAGGACGCCGACCAGGCTGAGCAATGGGCCGGCCAGCGCGCAGCCGATAGCCAGCACTAGGACGGGGTTGCCCGCGCACTTGGCCGCGATCTCTTGTTGCCAGTCTAGGAGACTCCCCTTGGCTTTGAACAGGCTCTGTTCCCGACCGCTGGCTTGATACCGGACATTCCCGTTGCCAATCGTTCGACCAGGTAGGACAAATGCGCCGGACTCGTGCCAACCAGGGCGACTTGTGGTCGCGAATACCTCTGCAGGTGTCTGGTCGAGTAGATACTCCATGAACGTTGTGCGCTTCTTGAGTGCGATGATCACACCCATGCCGAAGAGCTGGCGGCGGGCGTCTTCTCCGCTACCGCCAAACACCTCCATCGGAATGATCCAGTCTTTGTGTCCGGCCTCGACCTTCATGCGCAGTAAGCGGCCTTCGCTGCCGTCATCGCCATCCGTGTCTTGATCGCCGGCGGTGCGCTGGTAGCCATGCCAGTACACGCCGGGTTTCAACTTGCGTCCCTTCTCATTGACTACCCAATGCTCATAGACACCCCAGCAAGGTCGATCAGGGCTAATGGCTGGCGCTGTCGCACGCAGATTGATCACCTTTTTCTCAGGCTTGGCCATTGGCACGCCTCCAGTTCGCGAGGTCGTTGAAGTCGGTCAAGCTCGGTGGAGCCTCAGCTGGCCATTCTGGAAAGGTGACCAGACCGCGGCAGGCCAGGGCCGCAGCATTTGCGGCTGCGCGTCCAGGATTGCCATCGGTATTGCGGTCATCGTCGCCGGCGATGATGATTTCCACGTCGGGGTAGCGACTGCGGAGAGCGGTGGCCACTGCCTTGAGGTTGCCGGCGTTCATCGCGCACGCAACGGTGTAGCCGCCGTCTTGATGAAGGGTCGCGCCAGTGGCCCATCCTTCACAGATGCAAACAGCGGTACCGTGGGAGATGCGACCGAGGGTGGAGTAAGCCCCTTTGATGCGTCCGCCATATAGGAAGCGTTTCGAGCCATCCCGAGCGATGCGCTGCAGGTTCACCAGCTCGCCAGCAACGTAAAGCGGCACAAGCAGTTCGTCTCCGCGTTGGCGCAAGGCGTGGGAGCGAACCTGCTTGGTGACCAGGTATGGATGCTCCGGATCAGCACGGCGAGCATCGCGCCACCAGAGCTGAGCCAAATTCGCTGCCTTGAGCTGGCGGCGTTGTTGCTCGGCCTCCCGCTGGCGCCGGGCCTGTTCAATGCGATCGCGCACCTGTTCGGCTTCTCGGGCGTCCACAGGCTCACGACTACACCAGGTGCTGGCACCACCCGTCTTCCAGCTTCCAAACGCGCCCGATGCGATGCCATCAGCAAACAGGCAGTACCAGCCGTTCAGCGTATTGGGCTTGTCGCCGGGAACGTGGAAACGGTGGATGTCACCATCGTCCAGAGGCAGCCAGTCGAGCGGCCCATAGGCCGACTGGAGCGCGTCACGGAAAAGGATCACTGAGTCAGTCATACGGCACCCAGCGGCGGCTTGTGCCGTTCCACGACTGCGGTAAGCAACTCCACCATGCCTTCTAGGCAGTGCTTGCCCAAAGGGTCTTGCTCGCGATCATGCAGCTTGATCAGATGATCCAAGCCAACCTTGATCATGTGCAGGCTGCGCGCGTCGATGTGTGGCCGCTCTTTCGCTGACACGCTCATTGTCGGATCAAACGGAATCACAGGCATGGCAGTGCCTCCACGGTGATTGGCTGTGAAGGATTTGCGGCGGCAAGCACTTGTGAGAGTCCAGCCTGGATCTGCATCAGCAGGCGAAGATTGGCCGAGTCGGTGTGCGAGTGGCCGCGGTCGAAAATGCTGCTCGCGAGGTTGAGGACGGTCATCGCTCATCCCTCTCACCCGGGGTGTCGATACAGGCCTGCAGCACCTCTTTCAGGTTGCGCTCGAGATCTTCGAGTTCGGACATGAGCAGATCCGTAGCCCGTTTCAGTCCTGGCGATTTCGACTTACGGCCAATGAAGTCGGTCAGTGTCTGGAGCATGACTAGCGACAAGTCGACCCTGACGCAGAACACAGTAAGCGCACTGTCACGGGCTTCCACTTGCCGGGCGATCAGCGCTTGTTTCGCCTGGAACCTCTCCACCAGGTCAATCATCTCGAAGGCCTGCTCTTGGCGTGCCAACGCTTCAAGGCGTTCAGCGTCTGTTACCTCTGGATGGGTTTGATTACCCATGCCCCACCTCCGAGCTGCTGGCGCCAGCGAAAAGCCGGCAGACATAGCCGTTGTTCACCGCATGCCAGCGGGTCATGTTGTCGATAGCAGCGACCGGGCGAGCTGACACAGTCGCATCAGCACTACGCAGAACTACGCGCCCACACTCGGCATCGGCGTGGGTCAGGAACGGCCCAAGGACGTCGCGCGGGGCCTTCGGGTGAGTCACGTAGAACAGTTCGGTGGCTTTCTTAGGGCAAGCCGATCCCGTCAGCGCAATATCGCGCTGTTGAAAATTGGTCATGGTTACGCCCCTGGTTGGTTGGCTTTCAGCCGTTCACGTACACCGTTGCCGGTCTCTTGCAGGCTCGAGATCAATTCGCCAAGGTTCTCGATCAGCCAGCCGAGGTCTGTCACGGCGTCTTGGGAAATCTCGCCAGCCTGCGAGGCTGTCGCCAGCAGGTGTCCGATCGCTTTGATGCCGTGACCAATGGTTTGGCTGTAGCAGCCCGTTGTCTGGCTGATAGCCTTCAGCTGTTCGGTCTCTTCGAGGCTTGGAGCCTTATCGCTCTGTTGCTCAAGGGAGAGGTTGGGCAGCAAGTGATTCCAGTTAATGTTTTTCACTGGGTCACCTCCACGCTATCCAAACTGTTCTGGAGCTTCTCTGAGCTGGACTCAAGGTAAGCGAGGCAGTCGTCGCCCAGGTACTGACCGAGGTTTGCGAGGTCTTTGGCGCATCGTCCGCAGTTGTGCTGGAGATCGATTTGGATCGCGCGCATCAGCGCCGACAACCAGCGGATGTGATCTTTCTCAAAGCCAAGAAGCTCGACTGCGTCGTTCGCGATCTTAGTAAGCGAGTCTTCTACTCGGGAGTTTTTAGCGCTCATTTTGCGACCTCCTGAGAGATGCCATTCAAAGCGGTCACGCATGAGGCCATGGCAGCCTGCACAGCCAGTCGCAGAAGAACCGGGTCAAAGTATCCACCGACAATCGCCTCGGTCAGGCTGCCTTCAACGGCATCGAGCAAGTCGTAAGCCTGCTCAATTGCTTGCGGAGCGGGAATACCCGGTGTGGCCTGGTAATGAGATGGCTTGTTAGTTGCCGCTTTGAACTCTACAGCTTGCGGGCGGCAACTCATTGCACACCGCCTTGCGCTTCGAGTGCGCGGACGATGGCCATGTGGGCGTTGTAGCGATTGATGCGGACGGAGAGAGAAGAGTTTGCGCGGAGAGCATGCAAGGCCAAGCGGCGATGAATGCTTGCGCGAATTTTGGACGGAATGAGGGCGGTCATCGGTGTAGCTCCCATGTGTGAGGAACTGCCACCGGTCGCGGCCAAGCGAGTAATGGTGGCAGATTGCGCAGGGTTGGCCGACCGGGCACATAGGATCCCGGCACACCCGAAGGTGTCCCCGCGCAACCCGCCATAACTCTGGATTGCAGGCACAAAAAAAGCGCCTGCAATTCGAAGAAGGGCGCTGTTGCGCCTATGTGTGTTCGACCGGCCAAGGTCGGTCACTGAATTTGCAGTGACAGCCGAACTGTAGCCGTCCTGGGCACGGTTGGCAAGCACCGGGAAGAATGGAGAAGTGGTCATGCTGCTTCTCCGCGGCTTTCCGCGATGCGAGCTTCAACCCATGCAACAACCTCCGCTTCGATCCAAGCTACGCATCTTGGGCCGAGATTAATTTGCTTGGGGAAATTGCCACTCGCGACCCGGCGATACACCTCTGTGGTCGAAAGGCTGCACAGTTCCTTTACCTGTTGGATCTTGATGAATTTGCGGGGCTGAGATTGTTCGGTATCTGTTGCCATCGTCTGAGCCTTCCTGGGAAGTATGGGTAATCAACGATGGCAATGCTGGGGGATTAGCTGGGGGTGTCAGCTAGGGGTGACATACTGACATGTCAGTATTCTCTAGGGTTTTTGGTCAGCTTTTGGGTAGATCGTCTGGCTTTATCGCGTTAGCTAACTCAAAGATCTTCCTTGTATTCTCATCAATTCGCTCGGAAAGGAAGGTCTGCACCGTTTTCTGAATACCATAGGGCGCTGGCTTGCTTCGATCATGGTTCATCCAGTGCTTTACCGCGGCATCGCGCATGGCGAGCAATTTCTCAGTTGAATATGGGAATACGAGTCGCCCAGCAGACTCAGATACTTCCGTCGCTTGGGCTGACACCGTATCCAGGAGTCGAGACTGGGTTGCTACCAGTTCACGCAATCTCTCCAACTCAATTTCATCAAAGTGGCTGGCGTCATCCGTCTGATCAGAAGACTTGGCCGGCGCTGCTGCGGCGAGAGGAAGCAAGTCAGACCCCAGTTCCGCCAGGAGTTGACCGTCATCGAACCTAACGCAGTAGCGAACCCGGTCACGAATGTTATCGATTGTGATCTGCAACTTTTGCAGGCGCTCAATCAGCTCCGAACCATTGCAATCCGCGGGTGAATCATCGGCCTTGATGGCCTCCACGCTAGACCAACCACCTCGCTCATCAACGATATGGCCCATCCGTTCGATTTGAGATGGTCGGAACAGAACTTCATATTCCTCCCGATCGTTGATCCACCACCGGCGCTGGGGCTCGATCTCCTGGAGGTCGTATATGTCGACGTGAATTGCTGGGCCTTGCAGGTGAAGGGGATCGCCCTCTGCTCTATCGGCATTCATTAGCTGGCAAATACCTAGGCCAAAAACCTTACGATGCTCATATTCCCCTTCTGCTGGGTACGTTAAGCCTCGGACTGCTCGGCAGTCGATGAAGACGTCACACTTATGGAAGCAAGCCAACGCCCACAGGGTCTCCCATTTGACCTGGTAACCGGAGATGCGCTCCATCCAGTCCAGTGCCTGATCTGCGGTGAGGTAATCGAGATGCCGATAAACCTCCTCAGGCTCGCCAAGCTTGAGGACTGGGGGCTCGGTGAGGCTTTGATTCTGCTGCACAAAAGGACTCATGACCGGGTCTGCAATGTGCTGGGCCCTGATTCTAAGTTTTCGTTCTTCCTCAAGTTCTCGCTCAAGCGAAGCAATCCGATCCGCAGCTCGCTCGGGGATTGGCCAGTAGGCACCGGCCTCCGCACACCAAGTCCTTAGCTTCTGGTGTGATAAGCGATGATGAAGCGGGTTGTCTTGGTTGTATCCACCTGGTGCGAGCAGGTCGTGCATGTTGTCTTTCAGCTTCTCGACCCATTGGCTGATAGCTGCCAGACGCTCGGAGTCCAGTTTGGCAGGATACTCAGGCTGAACATTGGCCAGGATTGAGGCTGCGTCGCACAGTTCGAACACCGACCTGTTGGCATACGACTCATACCAGTCGGCTTGGTCGTCACCGCGGAGCGCCCAGGTGCTGTAATTCACAGTGGGTTGAGTGGTCATTACAGGCTCCTTAGGCGCCATGCCAGTGACAGCCGCTGTTCAGAGGGCTGTAGGTTGGTTGGTATGGGTTACGCATGTCGCTTGATACCTACTACCTCGGCGCCGGCGCAAAGCGCATCAATAGAGTCGGCCCACTCCTGCATCATGCTGCGACGTTGCTCCAGATAGGAGGCATGGTTATACGTGTCCCTGATCGAATCCTGATCGCCATGGGCCAGTTGCCTTTCGATCCAATCGCTGTTGTAGCCACGTGTGTTCAGGCTGGTGCTTAACAGGTGCCGGAAGCCATGCCCTGTCTGTCGGCCTTCGTAGCCGATTGTCGAGAGCACCTTGTTCACCGTGTTCTCGCTCATTGGTCGCGATCGGTCGTTACGGCCAGGAAACGCTAACGGATAGGTACCAGTGATTTCGTGGAGCTGGCGCAACAGGGCAATTGCCTGGGTGGGGAGGGGAACGAGGTGAGGGCGCCTGGCCTTCATCCTGACTGCCGGGATTGTCCAAGTGGCAGAGTCCAGGTCGAACTCTTCCCAAGGCGCATTCCGCAGTTCGCCAGGTCGGACGGCAGTGAGCACCAGCAACTGGATAGCGAGCTTGCTCGTGATGTCGCAGTTTGCAGACGTCACTTTCCTCAGCAGCTCAGGCAGTTCCGCTTCGGTGACATGCGGGTGGTGGCGTGTTTGTGGAGCATGGGCAGCGACCACATCTAGATCAGTAGCGGGATTGGCGGCGACAACGCCTTTTGCCAGGCCGAATCTGAATATCTGCCCCAGCCACTGGCGAACCTTGCGCGCGACGTTGAAGGCTTCCCGCTTTTCGATGCGCCGCACCAAGTCAACCAGATCGGGGCGCGTCACTTCGGTAACTGGGCGGCTGCCTATCACTGGAATGATGTCGCTCTCCAGATACTGCAGTGCCTTGTTGGCCGTGGCGGGGGCCCAGCGCGGCTTGTTGTAGGCATACCATTCGCGCGCCAGCGATTCCAGCGTTAGTGCCTGGGCCACAGACGCGGCTCTCTCTTCGCGCTTGTGGGCGCTGGGGTCTATGCCCTGAGCCAGAATCTTGCGAGCAGCGTCTCTACGTTCACGTGCCTGCGCTAGCGTGACCGATGGATAGGCTCCGAGACTTAGCATCTTTGCCTTGCCTTCGAAGCGGTAGCGCAAGCGCCAGAGTTTTCCGCCAGCGGTCGTTACTTCTAGGCAAAGGCCTTGAGCATCGGCGAGACGATAGAGCTTGTCGCGAGGCTTAGCGGTGCGAATGGCGGTGTCTGTAAGCGCCATGGTTGTCCCTTGCAATGGCCGGCCCGCACACAAATGAGGTCGGTGTGTGAGTAGGATTCTGGATCGAACTCGATCTACTCACGAATCTACTCACATCTTAGTGGGCTTTCAAGGGAACCACTGGTAACCATGGGCACA
>RCUI01000318.1_pt1 | contig 18096 bp, 20 predicted proteins | sample 2166121 | NCBI WGS metagenome assembly RCUI01 (sample SAMN09932700, study PRJNA488358) | compost metagenome | feature: garden; material: soil; isolation source: compost soil in succinic acid-enriched culture | place: Germany: Experimental Botanical Garden Goettingen | collected 2016-01-27
TGGATACCGATGTCACCATCAACCAGGATCCCTTCCCGCTCTTCGAGTCAGTGGCGTTTGGCGCAGGCTACGAGTCCGATCGGCTGGTCGGCACCGCTGTCATCTACGCCCGGAAAGAGTCGGTGATGTTGTCCGAGCTGGTCCGCTTCTACGAAGAGGAGATCATGTCCTCTCCCATGTACATGGGGCCCGAGATCATGACCAGACTGGTGTCAGACAAGCTGGCTCAGTCCGGCGATGCTGCCCTGATCGCCCCCGTTCATTACTTCTACAACTATCAGGGGGAAGCCATTCATTTTGAGCCCGCCGCGGAGCGTTATATGACGCACTGGTTCCAGCACAGCTGGAAGCGCTCATCCGGCCTCGTATTCCTGCGGGCCAAGGCCAAGGGGTGGTCCGGGTATCTCTATGAGTGGCAGAAGGAGTTCTTCCGTCTGAGGAAGTGACGATCTGACGCTGTCGGTTACCTGACTGGTATTGGGTCGGGGGTAGGCTCTTCCGGTTTGCCATGGGGTAGCGTCACTTGGTCCCAGAGCATGCTCAACTGGTGTTGAACGGCCAGGACTTCCTGCTCGGGGTGCTGGTGATTGGTATCGATGAATCGATAGCGGGGATGAGAGACAGGGTTGGCAATGGCGGAGTGACCCAGGGGAGAGACTATGGTCAGCAGCGGTATGTCCAGCGCCTGCGCCATATGCCGCGGGCCTGTGTCGTTGCCGACGAACAGCTGGCAGTGGGCGATAAGCCCTGCCAATTCCCGCACCGAGCGGGTCTGTATGCAGTCAAACACGCTGGCCTGCAGCGCGGCGGGCAGCAAGGGCTTCAGGCTGCGGTTGTACTCTTCCTCCCCTGGCCCGCAGTAGATCAGGATCTGGGCGTGGTGCTGCTCTATCAGCCAGCGTGCCACCTCGGCGAAACAGTCGATGGGCCAGCGCTTGTAGTGCCCAAGGGAGTTGACCCCCATGGCGATCAGCGGCCTGCCCGGATCTATGCCGGCGGCCTGCAGTGTCTCCCGTCCCCGTTGCTTCTCCGCTTCACTCAGCCAGAGATAGTAGTTGCGATCCTCCCTGGCGAGCCCCAGAGGTTTTAGCAGCGAGAATCTGTCATCCACCAGGGTGCTGTTGCCCTGATGCTCGGTGTCATGGCGAAAGCGCACTATGCGGTTGTGGCCGAGTCGCCAGGGGAAGGAGTCGAAGCCGATCCGCAGTCTTGCCCCCGAGATGAGGCAGGTGAGCAGGCCTATCATCTGGCCCTGGCTGTTGATCACCACGTCGTAGCGCTCGCGGCGAATGTCCAGCAGCAACTCTTTCATGTAGCGCCACTCGTTGCGGCGCGCCTTCTCGATGACGATCAAGCGATCTATGTTGGGATTCCCCTCTGCCATCCCCGCGCAGTAATCCATGACCAGATAGTGAACCTCCCCGGCGGGGTCGTGCTGCTTGAGGTTGTTGCACAGTGCGGTGGAGATCAGCACGTCTCCTATCTGTTTGGTTTGTACTACCAGGTATTTCATGGAAGAGGCCTCGGGTGAGGTCGGGTGGAACGTCAGCGCATCAGCATATCGCACTCCCCCGTCAGATGCTGCCGCTGTGGGCTGAAAATCCGATCCAACGCACTGTGTTTGCACATATTTTCGGCGTCGATGGGGTTGGGGCTGCCGCTAACAGCAGGCGCGGCCCATAGACCGCTCCTGCTGACTGCCTGGACGAAGTGGCATCAGCGCACGATCAGGCCCAGCAGTATGCCCACCACGCCGAAGTCGGCATGGCTGAAGGTGGTGTTGGCAAAGCCGAGATCCCCCAGCACCGACAGCAGGAACATCGGCAGGAAGGTGATCAGCTGGCCATCGCCGGATTCGATGATTCGGATGTGGTACAGGCCTGTTATCCTGCCCTGACGTCGGTACAGATCCCCTATCGCAAGATGGGCGACATGGCCGCGGAGATGATCCTGCGTAAACTGGCTGGCGAGGTACTGCAAGACGGTACCAGACCATCGAATTTGAATTGCACAAGCGCCAGAGCACCTGATGCCGGCGCCCCAACCCCGAGAGGAAAGCATGTTCAAGGCTCTGTTACTGGATAACCAAGATGGCAAGACCAAGGCGACCCTGACCCAGCTGGCCGAGAGCCAGCTGCCGGCGGGGGAGGTGCGGGTGGCGGTGAGCTACAGCTCCCTCAACTACAAGGACGGGCTGGCCATCACCGGCAAGGGCAAGATAGTGCGCCAGTGGCCGCTGGTGCCGGGTATCGACTTCGTCGGCACAGTGCTGGAGTCGGCCGACAGCCGCTACCAGAGCGGTGACAAGGTGGTGCTGACCGGTTGGGGCGTGGGGGAAGGACACTGGGGCGGCATGGCCGAGCAGGCGCGGGTCAAGGCCGACTGGCTGGTGCCGCTGCCGGCCGGGCTGGATGAGCGGCAGGCCATGTGCATCGGCACCGCCGGCCTCACCGCCATGCTCTGCGTGCTGGCGCTGGAAGAGGCGGGCGTTACTCCTGCGAGCGGCGAGATCCTGGTGACGGGCGCCGCAGGCGGGGTGGGCTCCACCGCCGTGGCCCTGCTGGCTGCGCTGGGTTATCAAGTGGCGGCCCTGACCGGCCGTCCAGAGGAGCAGGGTGCCATGCTGACCGCGTTGGGTGCCAGCCGCATAGTGCCACGCAGCGAACTGCTGGAGCCCGCCAAGGCGCTGGAGAAGCAGCTGTGGGCCGGTGCCATCGACACCGTCGGCAGTCAGGTGCTGGCCAAGCTGCTGGCCCAGATGAATTACGGCGGCGCCGTGGCGGCCTGCGGGCTGGCGGGCGGCTTCGATCTGCCCACCAGCGTCATGCCTTTCATACTGCGCAACGTGCGCTTGCAGGGGGTCGACTCTGTGATGTGCCCGCTGGCGCGTCGTCAACTGGCGTGGCAGCGACTGGCGCGGGATCTGCCCGCCAGCTTCTTCGCCCAGGCGGTGACCGAGATCGGGCTGGAGCAGGTGGTGGAGGCCGCCGAGGCCATCACCCAGGGTCGGGTAGCGGGGCGCACCCTGATCAGGCTCTGACCGGCACCACTGGCGAGCCCCATTTTTCTGGATAGACTTTGAAGGCCGGTGCACTATCCAAGGAGAATGAGCATGGGTACGCAGACGCCGGATTTCGAGCTCGACGATGAGTGGGAGCCGGAATCCTGGGAAGACGAGCTGGAGGAGCTGGACGACGAGGGCTGGCAGGACTATGACCCTCTCGACGATCAGTGATTCCCTGTAACGCGTGCGGGCGGGCCTGGTGGCCCGCCCGATTTTTTGTGCGTTCGGCAGCATGCCCCTTGGTGGCCGGGCGAGGCTCTGGTTAGAATGAACTGCTCAAATGGCGCTGTGGGAAGAGGGATGCCCGTCAGGCCAGAGACGCCATAAACCACTCAAACAACGCCCAAGGATGATTATGCGCTCACTCGTCATCATGCTCTGTGCCACCCTGCTCGGGGGCTGTGTCTCCAACTCGGACGATCCCTGCGAAAAGGTGTGGAGCGACGTCGGGGAAGCCGATGGCAAGCTGGGGTTTGCCGATGACAGGGTGGCATTCCACCAGACCCAGTGCGGTGACAAGGTGGACGTTGCCATGTGGCAGCAGGGCCGCCAGAAGGGATTGGCCTGGTATTGCCGCCCGGAGCACCTCTATCTGGCCGGGCGATCGGGGGAGGAGTACCGTGGCGTCTGCCCCAATGACGTCCAGGCCCGCAAACTGTTTGCGCAGGGGCGTCAGGGCTGGACCGATCAATAGGGCGCCCCCTTCTTCTTCAGACCCTTGAGCGACGAGCAGTGGGGGAACTCATTCCCCTTTCTCTTTTAGCCGCAGCGGCTGGCACAGGTACTCTTTGTCATTGGCGCTGCGGGCGCACTTGCCGCACACGAACTTGGGTTTGCGCAATATCTTGCGCAGTGTCTTGAGATCGGCGGGGATCTCGTGACGGCGCCATTCACACAGCGTCTTGTGGCCCATGACGATGACTTCCTCGACAGTGAATGGGAGCGGTAGGGAGAGCAGACTGCCGGTCGGCACCCTGCTCGCGGTTCATTACTGATAAAGATACTTGGTGAAGATGAGCTCGCGTACCGCCTTCTTGCCGGTCTCTCTGACCAGCAGTTCGTTGACCTTGCCCTCGCACTCCTTGCGCAGCTCTTCCCGGCTCACCAGGGACTTGATCTGGGCGCCCGTCTTGCTGCCAATCAGGCGGATGATGGCGTCGCGGATCAGGGGGTCGTGCTGTTCCAGCAACTTGAGATCGGCGGCGTTTTCGGCCATCAGCTCCACCGTCACCCGCACATAGCCCAGGGTTTTGCCATCGCCGAGGTAGTTGGTGATGATGTCCGGATCCAGCGCATGATAGGCGAATCCCGGCTGGACGGCGGCGGAGGCCGGATCGGCGGCCGCTTCCTCGTTAGCGAAGGCGTGGGTATTCAACAGGGTACAACCCAGGGATAACACCAGCAGAATTCTGAAGATCTTCATCTAGATGGCTCGGCAGCGACGGATGCCCCATTTTTGATGCTGCCATCGGGGCCGTCAAGCACGGATGTTCTTACAATTCGCCATTGATTTACGGATAATAAACGGGATTTTAACCTGACAACGGAAATCTCCGGATGGTGAAGCTGTGAAGTCCGAGTTGACTGTTCCCCTCATCCAGCTCGTCCCCTGGCGAGCACCCGCAGAGTGTGAGCCCCCAGAGGCACTGCGCCCCTGGTTGCTGGAGGCTGACTCCATGACCCGGCGCTTGCGGCGCTACAATAGTCACCTCTCGGTGCAACTGCTCGGCAATCGCAGCGTGTCGCTGGGGGTGGACGAGCAGGCGCTGGTGGCCGTTGCGGATCCCGTGGGGATCTGCCGCGAGGTCATACTGCACGGTGACGCCGGGCCGGCCATTCTGGGCTGGACCCTGTTTGCCGAGGCGGCGCTGCAAGGGAGCGGTCTGCAGGATCTGGGGGAGCAACCACTGGGGGAGCGCATCTTCGGTGATGCACCGGCGCGGCGCGATCACCTGCAACTGGCCTGCTTCGAGATCGCGAGCAATCCCTGGTGCCAGGCGGCCACCGTCTGGGGGCGCCGCTCCCGTCTCTATCTGGGGCAGTGGCCCTTGCTGGTCCACGAACTCTTCCTGCCCTCGCTATCGTCTCATTCGCTGCCATCGCATAAGGAGCTGGAGTGAAGCTGTTAACCAAGGAGCGGGGACTGGCCTATGTGCAGTTGGCCCGCATCGACAAGCCCATCGGCACCCTCTTGCTGCTGTGGCCGACCCTGTGGGCGCTCTGTCTCGCGGCGGGCGGCCTGCCGGATCCCTGGATCCTGACCGTGTTCGTGGTGGGGGTCTTCCTGATGCGCTCGGCGGGCTGCGTCATCAATGACTATGCGGATCGCAACTTCGACGGCCACGTGAAACGCACCGCCGGGCGACCGCTGCCCATGGGCCGGGTCGACGCGCGGGAGGTGCTGATCCTGTTCGCCGTGCTGGCACTCATCTCGTTCGCCCTGGTGCTGACCCTGAACCCGCTCACTATAGGCCTGTCGTTCGCCGGCCTGCTGCTGGCGGTCTGCTACCCCTTCATGAAGCGCTTCATTCCCATCCCGCAGCTGGTGCTCGGGATGGCGTTCTCCTGGTCCATTCCCATGGCCTATGCGGCCCAGGCCAATGCCCTGCCGCCCGTCGCCTGGCTGCTGTTTCTCGCCAACCTGCTGTGGACCATCGCCTACGACACCCAGTACGCCATGGTGGACAGGGACGATGACCTCAAGCTCGGGCTCAAATCGAGCGCCATCCTGTTTGGCCGTCACGACAAGCGGATCATCGGCGTGCTGCAACTGGCAACCCTGCTCATCCTGTTGCTGGTGGGTCAGCTGATGGCGCTGGGATCCGGCTATTACTGGGGTCTGCTGGGGGCTGCGGCCCTGTTCGTCTATCAGCAGCGGCTGATCCGGGAGCGCCAGCGGGAGGCCTGCTTCCAGGCGTTCCTCAACAACAACTATGTGGGTGCCCTGGTGCTGCTCGGGGTGATCGCCCACTACCTGTGAGCTCCCCTGTCGATAAAAAAGGCCGCATGATGCGGCCTTTTTGTTGCTCGTGGCTGGCTCTTCTTGAGGTCAGAGCCGGTTGCCCGCCTGTATGGTGCGGCGGATCTTGTTGCTCAGCAGCGGCACTATGTTGTCGGCCAGCGCCTGGAAGCGGCCGAGATCCGGCTTGCAGCCGGTGTCCAGATAGCCTTCGCTGCGCAGGGTGTGGATCAGGGTGCTGAACAGCTTCTGGTCGAAGAACTCGGGGGCGTTGATGCCGTGCAGGGTGCCGAGGCGCTCCGCCATCATCAGGCCGTCCGCCTCCAGCTGCTCTGCCTCGATATAGGGTTGGGCCAGCACTCGGGTCAGCACTATGGCGTAGCGTTGCAGCGTCTCCTGAATGCTCTCGGCCAGCAGCAGCAGGCGCATCTGGTTGCCCGGATTGACCCAGTAGCCGCCATCGCGCGCCTCGATCAGCTGCTGGCGTTGCAGCTCGGCCAGCAGGGCATCGACCAGCTCCGGCAGCTCTTCCTCTTCGTAGCGCAGGAACAGCTCTGTCTTGAGCAGCGGGTAGATGTCGACGCAGCGGGCGACTATCTCGCCGCGGGAGATCCCCTCGCAGCGCTCGATCAAGGCCGCCACCAGGGAGGGCAGGGCGAACAGGTGCAATATGTTGTTGCGGTAGTAGGTCAGCAGGATCGCCTGATAGCGATCCAGGCTGACTATCTGACCGAGCTTGTCCTCGCTCACCTCGAATTTGTTGAGCTCCATCGCCTGATCCAGCAGGGTCTTGGCATCCTCGTCCGGCATGGTGCTCTGGGGGCTGTAGGGCACCTGCTTGAGCAGGTCCAGATAGGTGTTGATCTGGGCCTGCAGCTCGTCCCGGGTCAGGGCATGGCGTTCGGCGGCCAGCAGCGCCAGGGCGCTCAGGGTCAGGCCGTTGACGGCGGCGGCATCGTTGATCCGGGTCATCAAGAGCTCGGCCAGCTGATTGACGGTAGAGGCCATCCACTCGGGGCGCTCCTCGCGGCCTATGCTCTCCTTCCAGTGCGGCACGTGCTCGCCGAGGTAGCTGTTGAGGGTCAGCGGCTCGCCGAAGTTGACGAAGCCCCGGCCATAGTTGCGCAGCTTGCGCAGTATGCCGAGCACCTGCAGGAAGCTCTCTTTCTCCTTGCGGCTGCCCTTGAGCTCGTTGTGGTAGGTGTTGACCTCCATCACGTGCTCGTAGCCCAGATAGACGGGCACCAGGGTCACCGGCCTGTCCAGCCCGCGCATCATGGCTTGCAGGGTCATGGCCAACATGCCGGTCTTGGGCGGCAGCAGGCGGCCGGTGCGCGAGCGACCCCCTTCGGTGAAGAACTCCACCGAGTAGCCCTTGGCAAACAGCAGGTTCAGGTATTCACGAAATACCGTGCTGTAGAGCGGGTTGCCCTTGAAGGTGCGGCGGATGAAGAAGGCGCCGCCGTGGCGGAAGATCGGGCCCGCCGGCCAGAAGTTGAGGTTGATGCCCGCCGCGATATGGGGCGGCACCATGCCCTGGTGGTAGATGACGTAGGAGAGCAGCAGGTAGTCCATGTGGCTGCGATGGCAGGGGACGTAGACTATCTCGTGCCCTTCCTGGGCGAGCTGGCGCACCTGCTCGGCACCGTTGACCGAGAGGCCGCGGTAGAGCTTGTTCCAGAGCCAGCCGAGGAAGCTCTCGCCGAGGCGGATCAGCCGGTAGGAGAAGTTGGAGGCGATCTCGTCCATGTAGCCATGGGCGCGCTTCTGGGCTTTTTCGAGGCTGATCCCCTCCCGTCTGGCCTCTTCCTCGATGGCCTGCTGGATCACGCTCGACTCCAGCAACTGCTTGAACAGCAGGTTGCGGTTCGGCAGCTTGGGACCGGTGGCCGCCAGCTGCTGGCGGCTGAAGTGGGTGCGGGCCACCCGCGCCAGCTTGTGGGCGATGGCCTCGTCGGTGCCGTGCTTGTCCGCCATGTAGCGCAATGAGAGCGGCGGGGAGAAGCGCACCAGGTTTTCGCGCCCTTTCAGGATCACGATCAACGCCTTCTTGAGCCGGTTCGGGGCCAGACTGCTGATGATGTTCCAGCCGGAGGCTTCCTCGCCTTCCCGGCCGGGGGCGCGGCCCCAGAACAGGGTGACGGGCACCACCTGGATATCCAGCTCGGGATCCTGCTTGTGCAGATCCAGCAGCTGGTGGAACTCCTGCAGGAAGGGCAGCGGCTTGTTGCGCGTGCCAAACAGGGGAGGCGGACGATCCAGACAGACGTAGCGCGGCAGCAGCTGGCCACCCAGCTCCAGCGGCGTGAAGGGGCCGGGCAGGCCGAGATCCTCGCAGCACTGTTGCAGGGTCATCAGGTCGGTGATCGAGCTGGTTTTCAGGGCGTAGACGATGGGTCTTGCCGGATCCAGCTTGAGCTCCGTGATGGGATTTTCCGGCAGGCTCTTGTGATTGACCAAGCCACTGACCGGCCATTGCAGGATGGCTCTGGAAATGTTCTGTCCAAGGGACATGTGCGTCTGCTCTCCAAAAAAATGCGGCGTGAGCATAGCAAATCACCGACAGCTTGTCGCCGAGAGGTAGGATGAGTGCCTTTTCAGGATAGAAGGTGCGGGATTTTTGCGACAAGGCGGGGACAAATATCAGCAACGCCTTGCCTTGGCCACAGCACTGTATATACTGCCAGTGTGCTGTATAAAAAGACAGGTGCCTATGCTATGAAACCCCTTACCCCCCGCCAGGCTGAAGTGCTGGAGCTTATCAAGGCGAACATGAGCGAGACCGGCATGCCGCCGACTCGCGCCGAGATCGCCCAGAAGCTTGGCTTCAAGTCGGCCAATGCGGCCGAGGAACATCTGAAGGCCCTGGCCAAGAAAGGGGTCATCGAGATCATGCCCGGCACCTCCCGCGGCATCCGCCTGCTGCTCGAGGAAGAGGAGGCCGCGCCAGAAGAGAACGGCCTGCCGCTCATCGGCAAGGTCGCGGCCGGTGAGCCCATCCTGGCCCAGGAGCACATAGAGAGTCACTATCAGGTGGATCCCGCCCTGTTCCACCCGCGGGCCGACTTCCTGTTGCGGGTGCAAGGCATGAGCATGAAGAACATCGGCATCATGGATGGGGATCTGCTGGCGGTGCACAAGACCCAGGAGGTGCGCAACGGCCAGGTGGTGGTGGCGCGTCTCGATGAAGACGTCACCGTCAAGCGCTTCCAGCGCAAGGGCAGCCAGGTGTGGTTGCTGCCGGAGAACGAGGATCTCTCCCCCATCGAGGTGGATCTCTCCAGCCAGCACCTGACCATCGAAGGGCTGGCAGTCGGGGTTATTCGCAACGCCGACTGGATGTAAGCATCGAACATGCCGAGGGGCCTCCTGCGGGAGGCCCCTTCGTTTGTGCCGTTTTCCCCGCTCTTCTTTCCTCCCCGATCCCCGCCATTGCCGCCGCCCAGATCCACCGCAAACAGTACCGCCACGGATCATGCATTTCGGATATATCCTTTGAGAAGGCCCGCAGTGTCATGGCCGGATAACCGCCATGACCTTGAGTGTGCCGCCAGGTCAGCATGGATCGCAGGGATGCATCACAACTGAGGCGGTGCGGGACAGGGAGAGTCGTCAGGCAGCAGGACGACTCAATACAGTCAGTACGCGACGGTGCCTGGTCTGCCATCCCGATGGCAGTCACACTGGTCGGCGTGGCCTGTTGAGCAAGGAGGACAGGTATGGCTTCAAGCTCGCCGTGGGATCCGGGTCCGGCCGCAACCGCAACCCCCGCATCCTCCATCACCCGATTCATCAAGGGCAGTCGGATGACGTGGTTTTATGCGCTCTGGGTGTATCACAAGGGAGATGGCTGGACCATCTGGCTGGGGTGCCCCAAGGACAAGATTGTCCGCCTGGTTCGTCTGTTCCGCCGCCACCATGACATCGGCTTGCCAGATGCCCCCTGGACGGCCCCGGTCATTCCGCTGCGCGCCACTATCCGGCGCCCCCAGGGGCAGCGCAGATTGCGACCCTGAGCCAGTCCCCCGAACAGTGTGTGAGCCCCACCCGGTGTGGGGCTTTTCTTTTCCCCGCAATTGCCCAGAGATAGCGGCGGTTTCCTCCCTACGGGGCCCTTTCCTGCCCAGGATCCGGACTCAGGACTAGGCAGAAACGGGGCCGGGCGGGTTACAATAGCCCTTCATTGGCCCCGCCATCTGGCTGGTTGAACTAGCAAGGTTCTGTTTTATATGGTTAAACCACGTTTTTCCCTGCTGTTGTTGCTCTTCGTCGGCAGCATAATGGCGGCTTATTACTGGAGCCAACCCTCTCTACCTGCGCAGGCGGATTATTATCCGGTAGGGCGTGACATCAACCCCTTCACCCTCACGGATGGGGATGGGAAGCCCTTCACCGCCGCCAATCTGGCGGGGCACTGGACCTTCCTGTTCATCGGCTACACCTATTGTCCCGACGTCTGCCCGACCGCCCTGGCGGATCTGCGCTCCATCTACCCGGAGCTGAAGAAGATCGAACCCAGCAGCCAGGTGGTCTTCGTCTCGGCGGATCCCCAGCGGGATGACAGCGCCCGTCTCAAGAGCTATACCGCCTTCTTCCATCCGGAGTTCAAGGCGGCGACCGGCCCCCACCGCGCCCTCTTCCCCCTGGTGCGCAACCTTGGCCTCGTCTATTCCATCGTGGAGAGCGAGCGCAAGGATTACCTCATAGACCACTCGGCCTCGATCGTGCTGATCAGCCCCGAGGGCAAGCTGGTGGCCATGTTCCGTCCCAAGGTGGCCCCGGGTGAGGTGCCTCATGTGGACATGCAGACCATGGTCTCCGACTTCGCACGCATAGTGCGGCTGGCCGACGAGTGAGCCGCCGGCGTCGTTCGTGCTGAGCTTGATGCCGTCCTGGCTGAGGGATCCTCGCCGCCACAGGGCCGTGTTTGCCCTGGCCCTGCCCATGGTGTTCTCCAACGTCACCACCCCCTTGCTCGGCCTGGTGGATACCTGGGTGATCGGTCATCTCGGTCAGGCCTGGTTCCTCGGGGGCGTCTCGGTCGGGGCAACCCTCATCAACCTCCTGTTCTGGCTGCTCGGTTTCCTGCGCATGTCCACCACTGGCCTGACCGCCCAGGCCCAGGGCGCCGCCAGCGCCGAGGGGCAGCTGGACACCCTGGCGCGGGCGCTCGGCCTCGCCGTCGGGCTGGGGCTGGCCCTGCTGTTGCTGGTGCTGCCTTTCTTGCCGGCCATCATAGGGCTCAGCGGAGGATCCCCCGAGGTGCAGGTCTATGCCGGAGACTATGTCTCTGTGCGGATCTGGAGCGCGCCGGCGGCCCTGTGCAACCTGGTCATCATGGGCTGGCTGCTGGGCATGCAGGATGCGCGCAGCCCCATGCTGCTGCTGATCCTGAGCAACCTGGTCAACATGGTGCTGGATGCCTGGTTCGTGCTGGGGCTGGGCTGGCAGGTCAGGGGGGTGGCTGCCGCCTCCCTGCTGGCTGACTACAGCTCGCTCGGGGTGGGGCTCTGGCTGGTGAGCCGCCGCCTGCGCCAGCTCTCGGCCGAGGTGTGGCAGGGTGCCTGGTCGCGCTGGTGGCAATGGCCCGCGGTGCGGCGGCTGCTCGGGCTGAACAGGGACATCTTCATCCGCTCCCTCTGCCTGCAGCTCTGTTTCGCCTTCATGACCCTGCAGGGTGCCAGGCTGGGGGACGTGGCGGTGGCCGCCAATGCGGTGCTGCTCAACTTCCTGATGCTGATCTCCTACGGGCTGGATGGCTTCGCCTATGCGGTGGAAGCCATGGTGGGGCGCGCCATAGGACGGCGGGACAGGCAGGGGCTGCGGGAGGCCATAGTCCTCAACCTGGGCTGGGCCTTGCTGATCGCGCTCGCCTTCGCCCTGGGGTTTGCCCTGGGGGGGCGGCAGCTCATCGCCCATATCACCGACCTTCCTGCGGTGATCGCCGAGGCAAACCGCCAACTGCCCTGGCTCATCGTCATGCCCTTGCTGGCGGTCTGGTGCTTCCTGCTGGATGGGGTCTTCATCGGGGCCACCCGGGCCCGGGAGATGCGCAACAGCATGCTGGTGGCGGTGTTTGCCGGCTTCTTCCCCGTCTGGTGGCTGTGCCAGGGGTGGGGCGTGGCGGCCTTGTGGGCCGCCATGGCGGCGCTGATGACAGGGCGGGGACTGACCCTGGGCTGGCTATGCTGGCAACTGGAGCGCGACGGCCGCCTGCTTGGTCAAGGTCGGGAGCCCGCCTGACGTGTCTCATGGTCGGCTCCGCCTCTGAGGGGCACAGCGCCGACCTAGGCTAGAGGGATCCCTCATAGCCAAACTGGCGCCAGCTCTCGTAGACGAAGACCGCGACCGCGTTGGCCAGATTCATGCTGCGACTCTGGGGCAGCATGGGAATGCGCAGCCGCTGCTCGAACGGCAGGCTCTCGATGATCTCCGCCGGCAATCCACGGCTCTCAGGCCCGAACAGCAGGGCATCCCCGGGGGCAAACTGCGCCGCCGAATGAGCGGTGCGCCCCTTGGTGGTGCAGGCGAACACCCGCTTGGGGGCCACGGCCGCGAGGAAGGCCTCATAGCTCGGCCAGCGCTTCACCTCGGCAAACTCGTGATAGTCGAGCCCGGCCCGCTTCACCCGCTTGTCATCCCAGGCGAAACCCAGGGGCTCTATCAGGTGCAGCCGGTAGCCGGTGTTGGCGCAGAGGCGGATGATGTTGCCGGTGTTGGGCGGGATTTCCGGTTGATAGAGCACTATGTCGAGCATGACGGGATCCTGATGCGGGGCTGGGGTGGTGCGAAACGGGCGCCAGCATACCCAGCGCCCGTGCCGATGAAAAGGGGTGGCTCACACCATGGGCAGGCGTATGGTGATGACGAGCCCGGTCGGGTGATTGCTGCTGGCCTTGATGGTGCCGCCATGGCGCTGGATCGCCTCGGCGGCGATGGCGAGACCGAGGCCGGTGCCGCCCGTCTTGGCGTTGCGGGCATCATCGACCCGGAAGAAGGGCAGGAACAGCATGGGCTGCTGCTCCACCGGCACGCCTGGGCCGTCATCCCTGATGGTCATCACCCACTCCCGTCCCTCCTGATACCAATCCACCTTGATGAACTCGCGGGCATACTTGAGCGCATTGCGCAGCGGGTTCTCCAGGGCCCTCGCCAGCAGCTCGGGCCACATCCGCAGCGACTCGGTCGGCAGCGGCGGCAGCCTGAGCTGCTTGCCATTCTGATTGGCCTCGAACATGGCGTCGTCCAGTATGGGCTCCAGCAGATCTGCCAGCGGCAGCTCCACCGGGGCTTCCACGTGCTGCTGGACCCGGGACAGATCCAGCAGATCCCCGATCAGCTTGTCGAGCCGGGCGATTTCGCTTTCGATCCGCGCCAGCTCCGAGCTGTCCCCCTGCTTGCGGCGGATCAAGGCCTGCGCCAGCTGAATGCGGGTGAGGGGGCTGCGCAGCTCGTGGGAGATGTCTGACAGCAACTGTTTCTGCTTCTGGATCATGCGCTTGAGGGTGTCCACCATGTGGCTGACATGATCCGCCAGCTGACCTATCTCGTCCCGCCGCCCCAGGTTGGGGATCCGCGTCTCCAGCTTGCCCTGCGCCAGCTGGGAGACCGACTGCTGCAACTGCAGTATGGGGCGGGTCAGCCGCCAGGCCAGCAGCAGGCAGAGGGGGGTGCTGACCAGCATGGCGATGCCCAGGATCTGGATGGGGTGATCCAGGATCTGGATAAACAGGAACAGATAGGAGTTTTCGACGTTGAGCCCGAAGTAGACGTGATAGCTCTGGCCGTGGTGCTGCATCTGGAAGGGGCCGGCGATGGCCCGCTGGTGTTCGCTGCCCAGCATGGGCTTGGCCGGGTTGTCGGCGTCGAGCATGAAGCGGATGACGAACTTGCTCAGCCGGGTGGTGGATTGCATCTGGCCCTTGGCGTCGCGCAGGTAGACGTTGTCCACCGGCAGCAGCCCGGCCGCCGTGATGGCCTGTTGCAGATCGAAATCCTGGTTCGGGTCGGCACCGGCCTGCAGCGCCCGCAGGTTGTTGTTCATCCTGGCCATCTCGTGCTCGGGCAGGGGTATGGTGTTGCGGGGATCCAGGGTGGGCAGTATCACCACGGCGGCCAGCACGAGCAGCAGCATGAACCAGAACCAGAGGAAGATCTGGGTGGAGAGGCCATTGAAGGTGCGGGCCGTTTTCATGCCTGCTCCAGCCAGAGGTAGCCTCGGCCACGCACCGTCTTGAAGCGGGGCTGGCCATCGCTGCGCTCAGGCAGCTTCTTGCGCAGGTTGCTCAGGTGCATGTCGATGGCCCGATCGAAGGGCTCGAGCTTCTTGCCAAGCACCTGTTCGGACAACAGGTTCTTGCTGACGATCTGGCCCGGGCTGCGCAGCAGGCACTCCAGCAGGCCGAACTCGGTGGCGGTGAGCTCCAGCAGCTGATCGTCGCAGCGGGCCTGTTGCAGGCCGGGTTGCAGCACCAGATCCATGAAGCGCAGCTCGTCGGATGCGCCGCGCTGGGGGGAGGGATTCTGGGTGCGGCGCAAGATGGCGCGCACCCGCGCCAGCAGCTCTCTGTCGTCGAAGGGCTTGGCCAGATAGTCATCGGCCCCCGCTTCGAGCCCGTTGACCCTGTCCTGGCTGTCGCCCCGGGCGGTCAGCATCAGCACAGGGGTGTCGTGGGTCTTGCGCAGCCTGGTCAGCATGGCGAACCCGTTGAGTCTGGGCATCATGACGTCCAGCAGCACCAGATCGAATGCCTGCTCTGCCAGCCGCAGCAGCCCCTCCTCCCCATCCTCGGCGACGGTGACGTCAAACCCTTCCAGGGTCAGGATTTCGGTGAGCAGCTGGGTCAGTTCGAGATCGTCGTCGACCAGGAGTATTTTGTTCATTCGGGGTCACTCCGTTGATGTTGCGCGCCAAACTGACGTTCGGGTCAGGGTATAATAAGTTTTTACGCGTCAGAGGAAAGCCGGTTTTGAGCCACCAACACTATTCCCGCTGGGTCACCCTCGCCAGCACGGCGGCGGTCGTCACCGCCACCCTGCTGATCCTGGGCAAGCTGATCGCCTGGTTGATGACGGACTCTTCCAGCCTGCTGGCGTCCCTCACCGACTCCTTCATGGATGTGAGCGCCTCCATCATCAACCTGCTGGCCATTCGCTACGCGCTGGCGCCGGCCGATGAGGAGCACCGCTTCGGCCACGGCAAGGCGGAGTCCCTGGCGGGTCTGATCCAGTCGGCCTTCATCTCTGGCTCTGCCCTGCTGCTGATGATGCACGGCATCTCGTCGATGCTGAACCAGGTTCCCGTGGTGCGGCTCGAGGCCGGGATCTGGGTCAGTGCCGGCTCCATCCTGCTGACCCTGCTGCTGGTCAGCTTCCAGAGCCTGGTCATTCGCAAGACCAACAGCGTGGCCATCAAGGCCGACATGCTGCACTACCGCTCGGACTTGCTGCTCAATGCCGGTGTCTTGCTGGCGCTGGTGCTGGCGGGGCAGGGGTGGTACTGGGCCGATGGCCTGTTCGCCATCCTGATCGGTCTGTTCCTGGTGTGGGGGGCCGTCCAGATCGGCTACGAATCGGTACAGGCCCTGCTCGATCGTCAGTTGCCAGAGGAAGAACAAGCGAGAATAATGGCGCTCTGCTGTGCCGTAGAGGGGGTGCATGGCGTACATGATCTGCGTACCCGTCAATCCGGGCCGACCCGCTTCGTGCAGTTGCATCTGGAGCTTGATGATCAGCTCCCCCTGGTCAAGGCCCATCAGATAGCCGACGAGGCTGAACTGGCGGTCCGCCAGTCCTTTGAGCGGATGGAGGTGATCATTCACATGGACCCCATCTCGGTGCTGACAAAAGAACAACAAGGCACTCACCCTGAACAACAGTAGGCTGCAACATGGATGATCTGGTTGCCCAGACGTGGCAAAAAATTCAGCAGGAAGCGCAGAGCATGGCGGCCCAGGAGCCCATGCTGGCCAGCTTCTTTCACTCCACCATTCTCAATCACAGTGATCTGCGCTCGGCGCTGAGCTTCCAGCTCGCCAACAAGCTCGACAGCACCACAATGCCGGCCATCGCCCTGCGCGAGGTGATCGAGCTGGCCCTGCGCAGCGAACCCGAGTTGCTGGCCGCGGTGGCCGCCGACATCTGCGCGGTACAGGACAGGGATCCCGCCGTCGACCTCTTCTCGACGCCGCTGCTCTACCTCAAGGGGTTCCATGCCCTCCAGGGCTACCGGGTTGCCAACTGGCTGTGGCGCCAGGGGCGTCGCTCGCTGGCGCTCTACCTGCAAAACCAGATCTCCGTGGTGTTCGGGGTCGACGTGCACCCGGCCGCGCGGATCGGCAAGGGCATCATGTTTGACCACGCCACCGGCATAGTGGTCGGTGAGACCGCAGTGATCGAGAACGATGTCTCCATCCTGCAGAGCGTGACCCTGGGGGGCACCGGCAAGGAGAGTGGCGACCGTCATCCCAAGATCCGCGAAGGGGTGATGATAGGGGCGGGCGCCAAGGTGCTCGGCAACATAGAGGTGGGGGTCGGCGCCAAGATAGGGGCCGGCAGCGTGGTGATCAATCCGGTGCCACCCCACACCACGGTCGCCGGCGTGCCCGCCAAGATAGTGGGCCGACCCGAGTGCGACAAGCCCTCCCTGGACATGGATCAGTGTCTCTGATCCCCTGACCGAGGCCGTTGTATGGTCAAGCGCTGGTCAGGCTATCTGATCCTGGGGATGTGGCTGCTCAACCTGCTGCACCTCTATCTGGGATTCTCCCCCTGGCCGGCCGCCGTCGCGGCCTGGGCCGCCTCCCTGCTCACCTGGCCCTGGCTGGTGGGTGCCGCCCGTCGTCAGGCGCTGGCGCTCTACGGGGCGGCGTTGCTGCTGCTGATCTTCTCCTGGTGGCGCGGCGCCAGCCTCAGCCCCGGAGACTGGCTGCTGCCCAACATCAACATGCTCACCATGTTTGCCGCCGTCAGCACCCTCAACCTCGCCACTTCGGGTCTGCTGACAGGCGCCGCCTCCTGGTCCGGGCGCAAGGGGCTGTGGAGCACCATGGCCAGCCTCAATCTGCTCGGTGCCGTCATCAACCTCTCTGTGCTCTTCATCATCGGCGATCGGCTGGAGCGCAATGGTACCCTTGAGCGGCGCCAGGTCATGGTGCTGAGCCGGATCTTCTGCGCCGCGGCCTTCTGGTCTCCCTTCTTCGTCGCCATGGCGGTGGCGCTCACTTATGCCCCCGGCCTGCAGCTGGCCAGCATACTGCCGTTTGGCATCCTCGCCGCCCTGCTGGCCATGGGACTGACGGCCTGGCAGGTGGAGCGGCTCGGGGTGGCGGACTTCGAAGGCTATCCCCTGAGGTTGCAGACCCTGGGGCTGCCGGTGACCCTGGCGCTGCTGGTGCTGCTGATCCACAGGCTCTGGCCCGGGCTCAGCATTCTGGCGGTGATCGCGCTAGTGGCCCCCTTGCTGGCACTGCTCTTCATGCCAAGCCAGGGACGCGGGGCGGCCCTCAAGCGACAGGTGGTGGAACGCTTCCCCGCCATCGGCGGCCAGCTGGTGCTGTTCCTGGGGGCAGGCCTGCTGGCTGCCGGCATCAACAGCGCCCTCTCCGTCATCGACTTAGGTGCAGGTCACGGTCTGCCGCTGTTCAACCACTTCGGCTGGCTCGAGGCATCCCTCACCCTGCTGCTTATCTTCCTGGTCGCCATCATAGGCGTGCATCCCCTCATCAGCATCTCGGGGGTGGCCCCCTTGTTGTGGCCGCTGTCACCGGATCCCAGCCTGCTCGGCATGTGTTTCCTGCTGGGGTGGGGGCTCGCCACCGGCACCAGCCCGCTGTCCGGCTCCAACCTGGCGCTGGCCTCCCGCTACAACCTGAGCGCCGGACTGCTGCTGCGCTGGAACCTGCTCTACGGGTTGCTGATGTACGGGGTGGCCTGTCTGTTGATGGGGGGCTTCATCGCCCTGCACGGCTGATGCCGGCGGCGGGAGAGGAGCCGGTTCGCAGGGGGCCGTGACGCCGCGGCGAGCGTCCCGGATCGCGGTTCCTGCCGCCTGCGAGAAAAACCGACGCATATT
>RCUI01000321.1_pt1 | contig 17997 bp, 14 predicted proteins | sample 2166121 | NCBI WGS metagenome assembly RCUI01 (sample SAMN09932700, study PRJNA488358) | compost metagenome | feature: garden; material: soil; isolation source: compost soil in succinic acid-enriched culture | place: Germany: Experimental Botanical Garden Goettingen | collected 2016-01-27
AATAGGCAAAGGGTCAGCCATGTCTTGAAAAAAGGACGCATAGGCAGGGCTCTTGGTTGGTTAGCGCGCAACTTTATAACAGCTTTTTGATCACTTTTTGATCCGTTGGTCGACTGCGACGGCCTTGAAAGCCGGCTCCATTGCCACAAAAAAAGGATCATCTCAAAGTGAAGGCTAGAAAAAACAAGCGCTTACGTTTAACGCCAGGGCAAAATGCCACACGTCGGCTCGCCACATGAAAGTCACATTTTTTCTTAGAAAATTTTCTGATAACCCTCAGAGGCTATGAATGAACAGTTATCAACAGGATGGGCAGATGCATGACACTCACAGCAAGGTGATTGGTTATCTGCTGTGGATTTTCGGTTTCACCGGGGCACACCGTTTTTATTACGGCAAGCCGGTCACCGGAACGATCTGGTTCTTTACCTTGGGGCTGCTGGGCATTGGCTGGCTGATCGACTTGTTTCTGATCCCGGCAATGGACCGCGAGGCTGACATGCGCTTTCACGCAGGTCCCCTGGACTACAGCCTGAGCTGGATTCTGCTGACCTTTCTGGGTGTATTCGGCGTGCACCGCATGTATCAGGGCAAATGGATCACCGGGATCATCTACCTGTTCACGGGCGGGTTGTTTCTGGTGGGGGTCTTGTATGACTTCTGGACGCTGAACACCCAGGTGTCGTTGGCCAACGCTCAGCGGCGTTAACAGCAGCGGCCTTGTCGGAGTCGACAAGGCCGCTGATGAGGTTACTGACGGGTCTGGCGCTGCTGCAGCAAGAGATTGCTGAAGCCGCTGCCGGCCAGTTGTTTCTGCGCTACGGTCAGCTGTTCGCGATTGCTGAACGGGCCGACCAGCACCCGGTACCAGGTTTCTTCTTTGACCGTGCCGGACTCCACCTTGACTGCCTGGCCGAGCAGGATGATCTGCGCCCGCACCTTGTCGGCATCAGCCTGTTTGCGGAACGAGCCAGCCTGCAGGAAGAACTGGGTAGTGGCCGCCGGTTTGATCACCGGTGGCGCGGGTGGTGGCGTTTGCCCCATCAGGGCGGCCTGAGCCCGTGCGGTATCAATCTTCGCCGCTTCTGCCGGGGTTACCGGCGGTTGCGCCGGTACCGGTGGGGTCTTCTCTGGTACGGCCTCTGGCGGCACGATCACTTCCGACTCGGGCAGCAAGGTATAGAAGTCATACTTAGGCTTGACCGGCTGCTGCGGGCTTGGCGCCGTCTTGTTGGCTTCAGCGGCTTTCGCCGCTTTCTGCTGTTCAGGCTTGGTGCGCTTGACCTCTTCGTTACCCGGCTCGAGCTTCATCAGGAAAACAACGAACGCACCGATGGTCAGGCCGATCGCCAGCCACATCCAGCCCGGAATCGGTTGCTTTGCAGGGGCCTGGTTGCGGCTGGCGCCGCGCTTGGGTGCAGGTTTTTTCTTGGCAGCCAACTTACATACGCTCCAGGGTTTCCAGGCCGAGCAGTTCCAGACCTTGCTTGAGGGTGCGGCCAGTCAGGGCTGCCAGGCGCAGGCGGCTCTGCTGTTGTTCAGGGGTTTCGGCGGCCAGGATTGGGCAGTTCTCGTAGAAGCTTGAGAACAGGCCGGCCACGTCATACAGGTACGCGCAGAGAACGTGCGGGGTGCCTTTCTCGGCGACGTTGTTGAGGATTTCACCAAATTGCGCCAAGCGCGCAGCCAGGTCTTGCTCCTGGGCAGCTTGCAGCACGATGTGCCCGTCCACTTCATCAAAGCTTTTGCCCAGCTTGCGGAACACGCCAGCGACGCGGGTGTAGGCGTACAGCAGGTACGGCGCAGTGTTGCCTTCGAAGTTGAGCATCAGTTCAAAGTTGAAGCTGTAGTCGCTGGTCCGGTGCTTGGACAAGTCGGCATATTTCACCGCGTCGATGCCCACCACTTGGCCGATAGCGCGCAGCTCATCCTCGGGCAGCTCTGGGTTCTTCTCTTTGACCAGGGCGTAGGCGCGCTCTTTGGCTTCGGTGAGCAGGTCGATCAGCTTCACCGTGCCGCCGTCGCGGGTCTTGAATGGACGGCCATCAGCGCCGTTCATGGTGCCGAAGCCCATGTGCTCCATCTGCATCGGGTGGCCGACGAAGCCAGCCAGGCGGGCTACTTCGAACACCTGGTTGAAGTGCAGGGCCTGACGCTGGTCGACGAAATACAGGGCGCGGTCAGCCTTGAGTACGTTGCTGCGGTAGCGCACGGCAGCCAGGTCGGTGGTGGCGTACAGATAGCCACCGTCGGCTTTCTGCACGATTACCGGCAGTGGCTCGCCCTCGGCGGTCTTGAATTCGTCGAGGAACACGCACTGGGCGCCCTTGCTTTCAACCAGCAGACCTTTGGCCTTGAGGTCATTGATGACATTTTCGAGGTCATCGTTATAGGCGCTTTCGCCCATGACGTCGGCCATGGTCAGTTTGACGTTCAGCAGTTCGTAGGTTTTCTGGCAGTGTGACAGCGAGATGTCCTTGAAGCGGGTCCACAGCTTCAGGCATTCCTCGTCGCCAGCTTGCAGCTTGACCACCAGGCCGCGGGCGCGGTCAGCGAACTCTTCGGACTCGTCGAAGCGCTTTTTCGCCGCACGGTAGAAGTTCTCCAGATCCGACAGCTCGTCGCTGGTGATCGGGTTTTCCTGCAGGTAGGCCATCAGCATGCCGAACTGAGTGCCCCAGTCGCCGACGTGGTTCTGGCGGATCACGGTGTCACCGAGAAACTCCAGTACGCGCGACACGGCATCGCCAATGATGGTCGAACGCAAGTGGCCAACGTGCATCTCTTTGGCCAGGTTAGGAGCCGACAGGTCGACCACCACCTTTTGCTGCGGGCCAGCCTTGGTAACGCCCAGCTTGGCATCGGCCAGTGCGGCGTCCAGGCGAGCAGCCAGGGCCTGGGTGTTCTGGAAGAAGTTCAGAAAGCCCGGGCCGGCGATCTCGACCTTGCTCACCTGCTCGTCGGCAGGCAGCGCGGCGATGATTTTCTCTGCCAGGTCACGGGGCTTCATGCCGGCAGGCTTGGCCAGCATCATGGCGATGTTGCTGGCGAAGTCGCCGTGGGTTTTGTCCCGGGCGTTTTCCACCTGGATCGCCGGCGTCAGCCCTTCAGGCAACACACCGTCGGTGACGAGTTGGGTGAGGGCTTGCTGGATAAGCTGGCGAATGGTGTCTTTCATGGGCTTCTCTTTCGACCGCAAGCGCGGCGGCGCTTCGATGCGCAGGTGGAAAAACTGGACATTATCCGTTGCCGGGGGCTAGTTGCCAACCTTTGGGGGAATGCTTGTTGCTTGATGCATCAATACAGGTCAACTGGGTCTACATCTAAAGACCAGCGCACCTGGCGCCCGGACGGCATCTGTTCCAACAGTAGCAACCAGGCGCTGATCAGTCGATGCAAAGGCGCCCGTGCATTGGCCTGGAGCAATAGTTGTGCACGAAAACGTCCCGCACGTCGTTCCATCGGCGCCGGTACCGGGCCGAGCAGCTCGATGCCTTGCAGGTTGTGATCGGCCAGCAACTGCTCGGCAGCGCTGCAGGCTTCATCGAGAAAACTTTCGGCCTGCCCTGGTTTATGCGCTTCGGCCCGCAGCAGCGCCAAGTGGGCGAACGGTGGCAGCCCCGCGGCGCGTCGCTCGCTCAGGGCTTGCTCGGCAAAGGCGAAGTAGCCCTGTTCGGTCAGTTGCACCAACAATGGGTGGTCGGCCAGGTGGGTCTGGATGATCACCTTGCCAGGCTCTTCGGCCCGCCCGGCGCGACCGGCAACCTGAACGATAAGCTGGGCCATGCGTTCACTGGCGCGGAAGTCACCGGAGAACAGGCCACCATCGGCATCGAGAATCGCCACCAGGGTCACCCGTGGAAAGTGGTGACCTTTGGCCAGCATCTGAGTGCCGACCAGGATGCACGGCTGGCCGCGCTGGATGGTTGTAAACAACTGGTTCATGGCGTCTTTACGCGACGTGCTGTCGCGGTCCACGCGCAGTACCGGAAAATCAGGAAACAGAATGCTCAGGCGTTCTTCGGCACGCTCGGTACCGGCACCTACTGGGCGCAGGTCGACCATGTTGCACTGCGGGCATTGGCGCGGCACCCGCTCGTCATACCCACAGTGGTGGCAGCGCAGCTCGTTGGAGCGTTGATGCACGGTCATACGCGCATCGCAGCGCGGGCACTCGGACATCCAGCCGCAGTCGTGGCAAAGCAGCGTCGGGGCAAAGCCGCGGCGGTTGAGGAACACCAATACCTGCTGGCCGGCAGCCAGAGTCTGACCGATGGCCTGTTGCATCGGCCCGCTGATGCCACTGTCCAGTGGCCGGCTCTTCACATCCAGGCGCAGAAAGCGCGGCTGTTGGGCCCCGCCGGCGCGTTGGGTGAGGCGCAGCAGGCCGTAGCGGCCGCTGTGGGCGTTGTGCAGGCTTTCCAGAGACGGCGTTGCCGAGCCGAGCAGGATCGGGATGTTCTCCTGGCGCGCCCGCACCAGGGCCAGGTCACGGGCATGGTAGCGCAGGCCTTCCTGCTGTTTATAGGAGCCGTCGTGCTCTTCATCGATGATGATCAGGCCGGGGTGCTTCATCGGCGTGAACAGCGCCGAGCGGGTGCCGATGATGATGTCGGCCTCGCCATCGCGGGCAGCCAGCCAGGCATCCAGGCGCTCGCGGTCATTGACGGCTGAGTGCAGCAAGGCGATACGGGCGTTGAAGCGCTGCTCGAAGCGCGCCAGGGTCTGCGGCCCGAGGTTGATTTCCGGAATCAGGATCAGCGCCTGCTTGCCGGCCTCCAGGGTTTCGCGGATCAGTTGCAGGTAGACCTCGGTCTTGCCGCTGCCGGTGACCCCGGCCAGCAGGAAGGCATGAAAGCTGTCGAAGCCCGAGCGTACGGCATTGAAGGCGGCGCGTTGTTCGTCGTTGAGCGGCAGCTCAGGCTGTGCCAGCCAGTGTTCATGACGCTCCTGAGGTAGATGGCGGCGCACCTCGACCTCGACCAACTCCTTGGCCAGCAGTAGGTCGAGGCTGTCCTTGCTCAGCATCAGTTTGCTCAGCAGGGTGTGGGCGACGCCGTGAGGGTGTTGCGCCAAGGTTGCCAAGGCTTCGCGCTGGCGAGGCGCGCGGGCGATCCGTGGGTCGTCCAGGCGTGCGCTGGGGGCGATCTGCCAAAAGCGCTCTTGGCGTGCTTCGGCCGGCTCGCCTTGGCGCAATAGCACTGGCAGAGCCCAGCTCAGGGTGTCGCCAAGGCTGTGTTGGTAATACTGGGCTGTCCACAGGCACAGCTTGAACAAGGCCGGAGGCAATGGCGAGACGGGGTCGAGCAGAGCAATCGCCGGCTTTAGTTTGTCCGCCGGGACTTCACTCTTGTCGGTGATCTCGATCAGGATGCCGATCATTTCCCGTCGCCCGAACGGCACGCGAATGCGCATGCCGGGGCTCAGCGCCTGGCGCGCCATGCTCGCCGGGGCCCTGTAGTCGAACAGTCGCCGCAAGGGCGAGGGCAGGGCGAGGCGCAGAATGACGTCGGACACGCGAAGAGTTCTCTGAAGGGGATTTCCAAGACCCGGCGAGCCTAGCAGACGACAGCCGGTGCAAGCGACAACTTGCGTTGAGAGCATGCTCTGGTATTATTCGCCGCCTAATTACGTGCGGTATTCAACAATGGTGTTGGGTGGCGGCACGCAGTCGAGGAAGTGACCATGAAGCCAGAAATTCACCCGAATTATGAAGTAGTCGCAGTCACCTGCAGCTGCGGTAACAAGTTCGAAACTCGTTCGACCCTGTGCGCTCCACTGGGTACCGACGTATGCAACGAGTGCCACCCGTTCTACACCGGTAAGCAGAAGACTCTGGACACCGGCGGCCGCGTCAAGCGCTTCGAAGATCGCTTCGCAGCGTTCGGCAAGAAGTAAGATTGCGCATAGCTCGCCCTGCGGGCTTGGCAATGCTGCTGAAAAAGGCGTCCCTTGTGGGCGCCTTTTTTGTGGGCGCCATATGGCAGTTATCGGCACAGGCCTTCTGCCCGACCCCGATCGATCCCCAGCGCGTGAGCGTTAGTCAGGTGGTCGACGGCGACACCTTGCGTCTGAAAGATGGGCGCAGTGTTCGTCTTATTGGCATCAATGCCCCCGAGATCGGTCGCAAAGGCAAAACCAGCGAGCCCTTCGCCGAAGCCGCGCGTCAGCGCCTGCAAGCATTGGTCAAGGCCAGTCGTGGCGAAGTAGGGCTGGTGCCGGGTGTCGAGTCTAAAGACAAGTATGGGCGCACCCTGGCGCACATCTATGGCCGCTCTGGTGACAATTTCGAAGCACAGCTACTGAGTGAGGGCCTTGGCTACCGCGTAGCCGTGGCACCGAATGTCAGCCTGACGGACTGTCAGCAGCAAGCCGAGCGTGCCGCTCGTCAGTTGGGTGCGGGGGTGTGGCGCCAAACACCGGTTATTCCAGCGGCACAGGTGCGGCAATCTGGCTTTGCGCTGATCAGCGGTAAAGTCATGGGTATCGACCGCAATCGCGGCGGAGTCTGGATCGAAATTGACGATTCGCTGGTCGTTCAGGTGCCGGCACGGTTGCAGCGCAACTTCCCTGCTTCTTTCTTCGAAGGGCTTAAAGGGCGCACTGTTGAAGTCCGAGGTTGGGTGCTGGATCGTTCCCGCAAAGGCGGGTTGAAAGCCGGGCAGAAGCGCTGGTTGCTGCCATTGACCGATCCTTCGATGCTGGAATGGGTGCAAAGATAAAAAATTGTGGACATTTTTTTATTCGATTGTACACATTGAAACCCTTGCAGGCCGTGGCTCTTGGCGGAAAGTCGTAGGTTAAAGGCCTTGACACAAGTGACCGACCAGTCTTGTCGGCCCTTTGCTCTTTGCGTATCCTCGGCGGTCCGTCAGAACAGTAAATAGCGGAATGCCCACCATGTCAGATTTGAAAACTGCCGCTCTCGAATATCATGCTCAGCCTCGTCCGGGGAAACTGAGCGTCGAGCTCACCAAACCTACCGCGACTGCTCGCGACCTGGCGCTGGCCTACAGCCCTGGCGTGGCCGAGCCGGTACGTGAAATTGGTCGCGATCCGGAGCTGGCCTACAAGTACACCGGCAAGGGCAATCTGGTAGCAGTCATTTCCGACGGCACCGCCATTCTTGGCCTGGGTAACCTCGGCCCACTGGCGTCCAAGCCAGTCATGGAAGGCAAGGGTGTTCTGTTCAAGCGTTTCGCTGGCATCGACGTTTTCGACATCGAAGTCGACTCCGAAAGCCCGCAAGCCTTCATCGACACCGTCAAGCGCATCTCCATCACCTTCGGTGGCATCAACCTGGAAGACATCAAGGCACCTGAGTGCTTCGAGATCGAGCGCACCCTGATCGAGCAGTGCGACATCCCGGTATTCCACGATGACCAGCACGGCACCGCGATCGTTACCGCTGCCGGCATGATCAACGCCCTGGAAATCGCTGGCAAAACCCTGGCTGATGCCAAGATCGTCTGCCTGGGCGCCGGCGCTGCCGCCATCTCCTGCATGAAGTTGCTGGTGAGCATGGGTGCGCAGATCGAGAACATCTTCATGGTTGACCGTACTGGCGTGATCCACGCTGGCCGTGACGACCTGAATCAGTACAAGGCGGTGTTCGCCCACGCGACCGACAAGCGCACCCTGGCTGATGCCCTGGACGGCGCTGACGTGTTCGTGGGTCTGTCCGGCCCGAACCTGCTGAGCGCTGAAGGCCTGAAGTCGATGGCGCCAAACCCAATCGTCTTCGCCTGCTCCAACCCGGATCCGGAAATCGCTCCGGAACTGGCGCACGCTACCCGTAGCGACGTGATCATGGCCACCGGTCGTTCCGACTACCCGAACCAGGTCAACAACGTACTGGGCTTCCCGTTCATCTTCCGTGGTGCTCTGGACGTTCGCGCCAAGCGCATCAACGAAGAGATGAAAATCGCTGCGGCCAACGCTCTGAAAGACCTGGCCAAGCTGCCAGTGCCGAAGGAAGTGTGTGCAGCTTATGGCGTTGATGCCCTGGAGTTCGGTCGTGAGTACATCATTCCGAAGCCAATGGATGCACGCCTGATCACCGTCGTTTCCGATGCTGTGGCCAAGGCTGCAATCGAGACCGGTGTGGCAACCCTGCCGTATCCGAAGAACTACCCGCTCACCAGCGTGGATGACGTGTTCAACGGCTAAGCCGTTGTAGCGTTGTAACAAAAAGCCCCGGCTCGCAAGAGTCGGGGCTTTTTGTTGGGGGTGTGTTTGGCTGGCCCCGTGAAACGGCCGTAAAGCCTGGCTGCCGCGATTGGCCAGGCCCAGTGAGGTGCCTGAGTTGCGACTGCGCTGCAGTCGATCGCAGTCTCGTGCCTCGGCAGCGGCTACAGCAAGTGGCCTGCCTGTCAGAACAGATCGATCGGCGCCGCTTCATCCGCTGGCAGTGGGCTGCCCGGTGCCGAGCCACCCAGCTCGTTCACTGAGGGTGGCGTGTCCTCGGCCTTGAACAGCTCAAAGTAAGCATTAGGCGTGCTCGGTGTGGCCGCCCGGCCGCTGACTGGATCAATTCGCAAGCTGAGGATGCCTTCCGGTTCGGCCGGGGCGTGGTTGGGCTTGTCTTTGAGCGCGGCACCCATGAAGTTAATCCAGATCGGCAGCGCCACCGTACCACCGTATTCACGGCGGCCCAGGGTTTCCGGCTGGTCGAAGCCGCTCCATACGGTGGTCACCAGGTCGGCGTTGTAGCCGGAGAACCAGGCATCTTTGGATTCGTTGGTGGTACCGGTCTTACCAGCCAGGTCGGTGCGGCCCAGGGCCAGGGCGCGCCGCCCGGTCCCGCGCTTGATCACATCCTGGAGCATGCTGGTGAGGATGTAGGTGGTCCGGGCATCGACGATACGCTCAGCCACCGCTGGCGGCTGCGCAATGGCGGGGTCGTTGCTGGCAGTTGCGGCAGCAGCTTCGCCGGGCAGTTGGATGCTGATCGGGGTTTCAGGAGCAGCAATGCCGGCTTCGGCCTGTTCGGCTTGTGGCACCCGTGGAGGGTTGGCTGTGAACAGGGTTTCGCCGTTGCGGCTCTCGATGCGTTCGATCAGGTACGGGGTAATTTTGTAGCCACCGTTGGCAAAGGTGCTCCAGCCCGTGGCGATTTCCATTGGCGTCAGGGTGGCGGTACCCAAGGCTAGGGACAGGTTGGGCGGAAGGTCCTGCTTGTTGAAGCCAAACTTGCTGATGTAGTCGATCGTCCTGCCGACACCCATGGCCTGCAGCAGGCGGATCGACACCAGGTTGCGCGACTTGTACAGCGCTTCACGCATGCGGATTGGGCCAAGGAAGGTGTTGGTGTCGTTCTTCGGGCGCCAGACCTTGTCGAGGTACTCGTCGACGAACACGATCGGTGCATCGTTGACCATGGTGGCAGCGGTGTAGCCACTGTCCAGAGCCGCGCTGTAGACGAATGGCTTGAAGCTTGAGCCCGGCTGGCGCTTGGCCTGCATGGCGCGGTTGTAATTGCTTTGCTCGAAGGAGAAGCCACCGACCAGCGCACGGATAGCACCGCTGTTGGGGTCCAGCGAGACCAGTGCGCTTTGCGCTCCAGGAACCTGACTGAATTTCAGGCTGCCGTCGTCCAGGCGCTGAACGCGGATCAGGTCACCGACTTTGGCGACATCGGCAGGCTGTTGCGGCGCACGGCCCTGGCTGTTGGTATTGAGGAACGGGCGTGCCCATTTCATCGTTTCCCAGGCCACGGTTTCCAGCTTGTCGGCGCGGGTCAACACCTGCAGGCCCGTTTTGTCGACTTGGGTGACGATCACGGGCTCCAGGCCGCCCAGTGGGCGCTGTTTGCTCAGTTCCTGCATCCACTGCTCGTGGGTCTTGCCCGGGAAGCGAGCTTCAGGACCGCGATAGCCATGGCGCTCATCGTAGGCGCTCAAACCGTCGAGTACGGCTTTGTTGGCGATTTCCTGAAGGTCGCTAGGCACGGTGGTGGTGACCCGGAAGCCTTCGGTGTAGGCATCGCTGCCATAACGGCCAACCATTTCGGCGCGGGCCATCTCGGCAATGTAAGGCGCACTGACTTCAGGGGTCGGTACGTGATAACTGGCATTGATGGGTTCGGCCAAGGCAGCCTGATAGCTGGCTTGATCAATTTTGCCCAGCTTGTACATGCGCCCGAGGATCCAGTCACGGCGCTCTTTGGCGCGCACCGGGTTGGCCAGCGGGTTGAAGCGCGACGGCGCCTTGGGCAGGCCGGCGATCATGGCCATCTGCGCCAGGCTGATGTCGCGGATCGACTTGCCGTAGTAGACCTGCGCCGCTGCCTCGATGCCGTAGGCGCGGTTACCCAGGTAGATCTTGTTGACGTACAGCTCGAGGATCTCGTCCTTGGTCAGTTCGCGTTCGATCTGCAAGGCCAGGAGGATTTCGTTGGTTTTGCGCGAGAAGCTGCGTTCGCTGCTGAGGAAGAAGTTCTTCGCCACCTGCATGGTGATGGTGCTGCCGCCGGTCTGGATGTGCCCGGACTTGAGCAATTGTGTTGCAGCACGCATCAAGCTACTGGGGTCGACCCCATAGTGATTGGCGAAATTGTCGTCTTCGGCCGAGAGCAAAGCCTGGATGAAATGGGGCGGAATGTCGGCGAAACGGATGGGAGAACGGCGCATCTCGCCAAACTCGGCGATCAGTTTTCCGTCGCTGCTGTAGACCCGCAAAGGGATCTGCAACTGGATGCTTCTGAGGGCCTCTACCGAGGGCAAGCTGGGGCTAAGATACAGAAACGCGCCGCTCAGACCGAGCACGATTGCGCAAATGACTGCGACGAAAGACCACCAGAAGAACTTCAGCAGGCGTATCAAGGCTTTTGGGCGTCCAGGTAAAAGAGTGGGTTGCGCGCAGGGCCAGCGGACAAGGAAAAACGCTGGGCATTATAAGCATTTTTCGCACGGGCGCGTTATTGCTGCGCCCGTCAAGGAATCAGCCAGGTGTGACGGGGCCTGACCCCGGTTGACCTGTCGCGATCAAGGAAAAACCGATGCTTGGACGCTTGGGCAAGGATGCCAGTTCACTTCTGGGGGTGGAAATTACCCCTCCGTTCATCAGGCTGGTGCGCCTGCACCGACACCGCGGGCGTTACAGCGTGCAGGCCTGGGCCCTCGAGTCGCTGCCGGCGACAGCTATGCACAATGGGTGGATCAGTGATCCTGAACAGGTTGGCATGGCATTGCTCAAGGCTGTGCGGCGCAGTGTCGGGCAGGGGCGGCGCGCTGCCATTGCTCTGCCGGGCGGGTTGGTGATCGAGAAGCGGGTGTCGATGCCAGCCGATTTTGATGAGCATGCCATCATCGAGCACCTGCCCAGTGAAGCTGCTCAGTTTGTGCCCTTTGCTTTTGAGGATGCAGCAATCGACTTTGAGGTCATAGGCCTTGATGCTGATGACCCACAGCGTCAGCACGTTGTCGTAGCCGTCTGCCATCTGGCTTTGCTGGATGTGCTGCAGGCCAGCCTTGAGTCCGCAGGTCTGCAGGCCTGCGTGGTTGAGCCTGACAGTCATGCTTTGCGCCGAGCGGTGCATTTCGATGGCGCGCCCGACAGCTTGTTATTGCAAGTCGAAGCCGATGCCGTGGTCTTCCATGAAGGAGGGGCTGGGGGCGTACCGCTGCGTCGTGAGGTCCCCTTGCATGACCAACGCGACCTTGCGCAGGCGTTGGTGTCGGCTGTGGATAACTACTTGCTGGCCAGCCCAGGCAGGAGGTTACCCGACCAGTTGCTGCTCTCGGGGGCGGGAGTGGGGGATCAGCACTTGCCTGCACAGCTAAAGCAGCGCCTGGGTATGGGGGTGCACCATGTCGACCCCTTCAAGCATTTGACCCTGGCGCCCGGCCTGGAGGCTCGATCGTTGATGGCACAGGCTCCAAGCCTTGCGATCGCGTGTGGCCTGGCAATGCGGGAGGGCGATCGATGCCTGGATTAAACCTGCTGCCTTGGCGTGAGCAGCAGCGCAATGTCCAGATTCGACGCTTTCAAGTGTTGTTGTTGGGTGTGGTCATAGTGGCCGGCTTGATAACCTGGTTGACGGATTACTTGGGGCGTCAGGTGCAGCACCGGCGAATCCTTGAAGACACCTCGATTCGACAGGCCATCGAGCGCTTCGATGCGCAACTGGCCCAGCTAACGCAGCACAAGGAAGAGCAGAGGCAGGTGCAGTACAGGCTACAGCAGCTGGATGATCTACAGCGCAGGCGTTGGCTGCTGGTCGATCTTCTGGAACAGCTTGAGCGTGCAGTGCCTCCGGGGGTGTACCTCACGACGGTTACTCGCCAAGAGGCGCGTCTGCACATCCACGGGCTGGCTCGCTCGGGCTCGCAGGTTGCGCAACTGTTGCGCAATCTGTCTGGGGCGCTTGGGGAAGTCGATATGCAGCAGATGAAGGCGGTGGATGAGGGTGAAGCGTTCGAATTAAGCGTGGCCTTGCGGGGCGAACATTGAGCGTGTGGATCGTGGCTCGATGGCAACACCTGGCGGGTGGCTCGCGAATCCGGCGAGCAGCCCTCTTAGGGGTGGGGCTGGTGTTGATGCTGGGACTGGCATACGTCACTCATTTGCACGCGCTGCTCATCGAGATTGAGAAAGGTGCTGAGCATTCGCAGCGATTGCAGATCGAGCAGGCAGACAAGGCCCAGCGCGCGCAGGCACTGGCTGTTCACGAGGCACAGTTGGCCAAGGCCTATCAGCACCTTGATGAATCACACTGGAGGTTGGCCGCAGGAGGAGGGGTCGCCGACTTACTGGAAGACATTGCTCATCAGGGGCAATCCGATGGCGTGTTCATTGAGCAGGTCGAGCTGTTGCCGGAAATCGCTCATGACCATCACATCGAATTGCCCATGCAGTTGCATTTGCGCGGTACATATGTGGCCTTGGCAACGTTCGTCCAAGGCCTGAGCCAGCGACCTCGACTCATCACCCCGCACGACTTCTCTATGTCACCAGCACAGGCGAGTGGCCCGCCAGGGCTACGGCTGCAGGTACTCGCCAGCGCCTATCGAAGCCGGGTGCAGCGAGCGGCTTCTATGCCGTCAGGGCTTGCCCTGGAGCCTGTTCGGCCTTTGCCGAGTGTTTCGCGCAGTCCGTTCGAGCCGCCGCCGGCAATGCAGCCTCGTCAGTACCTGGAAACCTTATCGTTAGATCAATTTGAGCTGATTGGCAGCCTTGCGCGTGGTGAGCTTCGTTTTGCGTTGCTGCGGGTGGCTGGTGTTGTGCACCGCCTGCAAGTGGGCGATCGACTGGGGCGTGATAGTGGTCGGATTGTGAGTATCGAGGAGCAGCGTGTCGACGTCGCAGAGGAAGTTTTCGTGCCGGGGAAGGGTTGGCTCGTGCGTCATCGAGCGTTGAGCCTGAAAGCGCCTGCCGGCGCGTGATAGCAGGGCGAACCAGGGAGGTCGCAGATGAGGGCAAAATGGAGCGTGGCGGTAGCTGCAATGGTGTTTTCGCTGCAGGCCGTCAGTGAAGTTTCAGTCAGTAGCGTTTCACCGGGCGAGCCGTTGTCATTGAACTTCCAGGATGTCGAGGTTCGCTCGGTGTTACAGGTGCTGGCCGATTTTTCCGGGGTTAATCTGGTCGCCAGCGATGCGGTGCAGGGCAGGGTGACCCTACGCCTGCAGGATGTGCCGTGGGAGCAGGCTCTGGACTTGGTGCTGCGCAGCAAGGGCTTGGAGAAACGCACCGAAGGCAATGTGTTGCTGGTGGCACCTATCGGCGAGCTCTCTGGGCATGAGCGGCAACTGCTGGAAGGGCGCCAACAGGTAGCGGGCTTGGCGCCCACACGACGTGAGTTGCTGGCGATCCACTATGCCCAGGCTAAGGATATAGCCGCCGTGTTCCAGTCACTGATGGATAACGATCCCCACGACTTTGCTCAGGGTGCATTGAGTGTCGATGAGCGAACCAACACCCTGATCGCCCGCCAGACACCGGAACGACTGGAGGTGCTGCGCCAGTTGATCGCGCGACTGGATGTGCCCGTACGGCAGGTGATGATCGAGGCGCGGATTGTCGAGGCTAACGTCGACTACGAGCGAAGCCTGGGCGTGCGCTGGGGGGCAGAGGTGAATCTAGGAGGTGGTCTGGTGTTGGGCGGTGGCGACACCTTTGTCGACCTTGGTGCAGAACGGGCCACCTCGGCGATTGGGCTGGGCCTGGTGCGCGATAACCTGTTGTTGGACCTGGAGCTCAGTGCCATGGAGAAATCCGGCAACGGTGAAATCATTTCCCAGCCCAAGGTAGTGACTGCCGACAAGGAAACCGCGCGGATCCTCAAGGGCACCGAAGTGCCCTATCAGGAAACCAGTGGCAGCGGCGCTACGTCGGTGACCTTCCGTGAAGCGTCGCTGTCGTTGGAGGTGACGCCGCAGATTACCCCGGACAACCGGGTGATCATGGCCGTCAAGGTCACCAAGGATGAACCGGACTACCTCAACGCCCTGGCCCAGGTGCCGCCGATCAGGAAGAACGAGGTAAACGCCAAGGTTCGCGTCAGCGATGGCGAGACCATCGTGATTGGCGGCGTGTACTCAACGGTGCAAAGTAAAGTTGTCGACAAGGTGCCATTTTTCGGCGATGTGCCGTATGTTGGGCGGCTGTTTCGTCGCGATGTTCTACAAGAGAAAAAATCCGAGCTGCTGGTCTTCCTGACTCCGCGTATCATGAGTGACCAGGCGATTGCTGTGAGTCGTTGATTCTGTGCGAAATTTGATACTTGTGGGGCCCATGGGTGCTGGTAAAAGCACCATCGGTCGCCTGTTAGCCAAAGAGCTGCGCCTGCCGTTCAAGGATTCCGACAAGGAAATTGAACTGCGTACTGGCGCCAATATCCCGTGGATCTTCGACAAGGAAGGCGAGCCGGGCTTTCGTGATCGCGAGCAGGCGATGATCGCCGAACTGTGCGCGTTCGATGGTGTGGTCCTGGCCACCGGCGGGGGCGCGGTGATGCGCGATGCCAATCGCCAGGCCCTGCATGCCGGAGGGCGGGTGGTGTACCTGCACGCCTCGGTCGAGCAGCAGGTCGGACGTACCGCGCGTGACCGCAATCGTCCGCTGTTGCGCACGGCCAATCCGGAAGCCACCTTGCGTGCGCTGCTGGAGGTCCGTGACCCGCTGTATCGCGAGATTGCCGACCTGGTCGTCGAAACCGACGAACGGCCACCGCGAATGGTGGTGCAGGACATTCTCGAGCGCTTGCAGAAGTTGCCGCCCCGTTAAGCCGGGCTTATCCTCGGCGACCAGTCATGCCGTGACAGGGCACACCGTTATCGCGCGGGTCGAGCCATCGATGCCGCGCCTCGTTCATTGTGGGGACACATGCAGACACTAAAGGTCGAATTGGGCGAACGTAGCTACCCGATCTACATTGGCGAAGGCCTGCTGGATCAACCTGAGCTGCTGGCGCCGCACATTGCCGGTCGGCAGGTTGCCATTGTGTCCAATGAGACGGTCGCACCCCTCTATCTCGAACGTCTGAGCAAGACCCTGGGTGCCTACTCGGTACTGCCAGTGGTGTTGCCAGACGGCGAAGCGTTCAAGAACTGGGAAACCCTGCAACTGATTTTCGACGCCTTGCTCAGCGCCCGCCATGATCGCCGCACCACGGTGGTCGCCTTGGGCGGTGGGGTGATCGGCGACATGGCCGGGTTTGCCGCGGCCTGCTACCAGCGCGGGGTGGATTTCATCCAGGTGCCCACGACCTTGCTGTCTCAAGTCGACTCTTCAGTGGGCGGCAAGACCGGCATCAACCACCCGCTGGGCAAGAATATGGTCGGCGCCTTCTATCAGCCCAATGCAGTATTGATTGATACCCGCAGCCTTAACTCCTTGCCGCCGCGTGAACTTTCAGCAGGCCTTGCTGAAGTGATCAAGTACGGCCTGATTTGTGACGAACCGTTCCTGGGATGGCTCGAAGCAAATATGGATGCGTTGCGTGGCCTGGATCAGGTTGCCCTGACTGAAGCGATTCGTCGCTCCTGTGCGGCCAAGGCTGCCGTTGTCGGTGCTGATGAGCGTGAGTCTGGCGTGCGAGCCACCCTCAACCTTGGGCATACCTTCGGCCACGCCATCGAAACCCACATGGGGTATGGCGTTTGGTTGCATGGTGAGGCTGTGGCGGCCGGGACGGTGATGGCGCTGGAGATGTCCATGCGCCTGGGCTGGATCAGCCAGCAGGAGCGGGACCGGGGTATTCGTCTGTTCCAGCGTGCCGGTCTGCCGGTCGTGCCACCAGAAGAAATGACCCCTGAGCAGTTCATGGGGCACATGGCAGTAGATAAAAAGGTACTCGACGGTCGTCTGCGTCTGGTCCTGCTGAGCCGCATGGGCGAAGCGGTGGTCACCGACGACTATCCGAAAGAGATTCTTCAGGCCACGCTGGCCGCGGATTACCGCGCGATCGTGGCCCAGCTTTGAGGTTGATGAGAGTTCGATGACTAGTCTGCACGCCGACGAGGCCTTTCTCGGCCATTACCAGTTGAACCATGACCCCTTCGCTGCACGGGTGCCTGGTTTCAAATTCTTCCCAGCCCAACGCAAGCCTGTGCTTGGGCAACTGCACCACCTGGCGCGTTATAGCCAGCTGCTGCTGGTGGTGACCGGCCCGCAGGGCAGCGGCAAGACCTTGCTGCGCCAGGCACTGGTGGCCAGCACCAATAAGCAATCGGTACAAAGTATCGTGGTTTCTGCCCGCGGTGCCAGTGATGCGGCCAGCGTACTTGGCCAGGTGGCTCAGGCGTTGGGTGTGGCTCAGCCGGAAGTCCCCGAGCTGCTGGCCCAGGTCGTGCAATTGGCGCTGACTGGGCAAGAAGTTTATCTGTTGGTGGACGATGCGGAACAACTCGACGAGTCGGCACTCCAAGCCTTGCTGGAGCTGGCGGCGGGTACACCGGAAGGGCGTCCGCATGTATTTCTGTTCGGCGAGCCATCTTTGATCGCCGAGCTGGAAGCGTTCAATGCTGACCTGGAGCGTTTCCATGTCATTGAGCTTGCGCCTTACAGCGAAGATGAAACCCGGGAATACCTCGAGCAGCGCCTGGAAGGTGCCGGGCGCGGTATCGAAGTGTTCACCAGTGAGCAGATTGTCGATATACACCAAAACTCGGATGGCTGGCCTGGAGCAATCAACCAGGTCGCCCGCGATACCTTGATCGAAGCCATGATCGCTAGCCGGACCACGGCCAAGCGACCATCAATGGGGTTCAATATGCCTAAAAAACACGTGCTGGCGTTGTCTGCTGTCGTTGTGGTCGCCGTAGCCGCGGCCGTGCTGATGCCGAAGAAAGGCGACCAGGCACCCACCGCACCTGCAGAACAAGCGCAGTTGCCACTGGGCCAAGGCCAGCCAGGTGATGCCCAGTCCAACAACGGTGGCCCAGCCATCGAGTTCGCGGGCAATTCACAGCCTATGCCGTTGCCGCTGGTAGGCCAGTCGCAGCCGGTCATGCGTGGCCCGCTGGCTGAAGCAGCCGGCATGGGGGAAGGTGAAGAGGGTGGTCCGGCCGGTGACACAGCGCTGCAGCCGCCGACTGTCACCACCATCGCGCCACCTGCTGGCGTTGCCGCCGGCCCGGCACCTGTTCCGGCGCAGCCGATCGCCCAAACGCAGCCAGTGGCGCCAAAGCAGCCGGTTGCACCTGTTGCTAGCAAGCCGGTGGCGCCTGCTGCCAAGCCTGCGCCTACACAGGTTGCAACAGCTAAACCTGCAGCAAAACCTGCCGAGAAGCCTGCAGCCAAGCCGGCTGCCGGTGGTGGTTGGTATGCCGGTCAGAAACCTGGCAACTATGTCGTGCAAATCCTCGGTACCAGCTCCGAAGCGTCTGCCCAGGCCTTCGTCAAAGCCCAGGGTGGCGACTATCGCTACTTCAAGAAAACCTTGCAGGGCAAGCCGCTGTACGTGATCACTTACGGTAGCTTCGCTAGCCGTGATGCAGCGGTGGCTGCAATCAAAGCCTTGCCAGCCAAGGTCCAGGCTGGTAAACCTTGGCCACG
>RCUI01000324.1_pt1 | contig 17908 bp, 15 predicted proteins | sample 2166121 | NCBI WGS metagenome assembly RCUI01 (sample SAMN09932700, study PRJNA488358) | compost metagenome | feature: garden; material: soil; isolation source: compost soil in succinic acid-enriched culture | place: Germany: Experimental Botanical Garden Goettingen | collected 2016-01-27
AACTCTGATCGAGGAAGTTCAAAAATGATCAACGAAATCAAGAAAGACGCCCAAGAGCGTATGCAGAAATCGCTGGAGTCCCTGGCGCAGGCCTTCAGCCGTATTCGTACCGGCGCGGCCAACCCACAGATCCTGGCTGGCGTTCAGGTGCCTTACTACGGTGCCGACACCCCGATCAATCAGGTTGCCAACGTCACTGTAAAGGACGCCCGCACGCTGCAAGTGGTCGCTTTCGAGCGCAACATGCTGGCCGCAGTAGAGAAAGCCATCCTCAATTCGGGCCTGGGTTTCAACCCGACCAACCTGGGTGAGCTGCTGCTGATCTCGATGCCGGCACTGACTGAAGAAACCCGCAAGGGTTTCACCAAGCAGGCCCGTGACGCAGCCGAAGATGGCCGCATTGCCGTGCGTAACATTCGTCGTGACGCGTTGAGCCAGCTCAAAGACCTGGTCAAAGAGAAAGAAATCAGCGAAGACGAAGAGCGTCGCGCCGCTGACGACATCCAGAAGCTGACCGACAAGTTCGTGGCTGACATCGAAGTTGCTGTGAAGCAGAAAGAAAAGGACCTGATGGCCGTTTAAGGGTCGGGACTTTTTTGATGGAAAAGACCAAGCAGGGTGTGTCCCCATCGGTGCCGCGCCATGTCGCGATCATCATGGATGGGAATAATCGCTGGGCGAAGAAGCGCCTGCTGCCTGGTGTCGCCGGGCATAAGGCAGGCGTGGACGCGGTGCGCGCGGTCATCGAAGTGTGCGCCGAGGCCAAGGTCGAGGTCTTGACCCTGTTCGCCTTCTCCAGTGAGAACTGGCAGCGCCCGGCCGAAGAGGTCGGGGCGTTGATGGAGCTGTTCTTCTCGGCCTTGCGCCGGGAAGCCAAGCGCCTCAACGACAACAACATCAGCCTGCGCATCATCGGTGATCGCTCACGCTTTCATCCCGAGCTGCAGGCTGCCATGCGTGAGGCCGAGGCGCTGACCGCAGGCAACAACCGCTTTATCCTGCAAATCGCCGCCAACTACGGCGGACAATGGGATATTGCCCAGGCCGCCCAGCGCCTGGCGCGCGAAGTTCAGGCCGGTCACCTGCGTCCTGAAGACATCACCCCGGAACTGTTGCAAACCTGTCTGGCTACTGGCGATCTGCCGTTGCCTGACCTGTGCATCCGTACCGGTGGCGAGCATCGCATCAGCAACTTCCTGTTGTGGCAGCTGGCCTACGCCGAGCTGTACTTCTCCGACCTGTTCTGGCCGGACTTCAAACACGAGGCCATGCGCAAAGCGCTGGCCGATTATGCTTCGCGCCAGCGCCGCTTCGGGAAAACCAGCGAGCAGGTCGAGGCTGGAGCCCGTGCTTAATGCTTAAACAACGCATCATCACTGCGCTGATCCTGCTACCGATTGCCCTGGGCGGCTTCTTTCTCCTCGATGGGGGGGACTTTGCCCTGTTCATCGGGTTGGTGGTGAGTCTTGGTGCCTGGGAGTGGGCGCGTCTGGCAGGCCTGGCAGCTCAAGCGTTTCGTGTCGCCTACGCCGCCGTGGTGGCCGGCTTGCTCATGCTGCTTTACCTGATGCCAGACCTTGCGCCCTGGGTGCTGGGTGCTTCGGTGCTGTGGTGGGGTGGGGCGACCTGGCTGGTGCTGACCTATCCGCGAACCAGCGAGCTTTGGTCCAGTGTTGCCTGCCGCCTGCTGATCGGCTTGTTGATCCTGTTGCCGGCCTGGCAAGGCCTGGTGCTGCTCAAGCACTGGCCGTTGGGTAACTGGCTGATCATGGCGGTCATGGTGCTGGTCTGGGGTGCTGACATTGGCGCCTACTTCTCCGGCCGGGCCTTCGGCAAGCGCAAGCTGGCGCCACAGGTCAGCCCGGGAAAAAGCTGGGAGGGTGTCTACGGCGGCCTCGCGCTGAGCCTGGTGATCACCGCAGTCGTAGGTGTGAGCCGCGACTGGAGTTTCGGTGAGCTGCTGCTTGGCCTGCTGGGTGCTGCTGTCGTGGTGTTGGTGTCGGTGGTCGGTGACCTGACCGAAAGCATGTTCAAGCGTCGCTCCGGGATCAAGGACAGTAGCAACCTGCTGCCGGGTCATGGTGGCGTTCTGGATCGTATCGACAGCCTGACCGCGGCCATTCCGCTGTTTGCGGTGCTGCTGTGGGCAGCCAACTGGGGCGTGATGTGAGCAGCGTGCAGCGTATTACCGTACTTGGGGCTACCGGCTCCATCGGCATGAGCACCCTGGATGTCATTGGTCGTCATCCCGAGCGCTATCAGGTGTTCGCGCTGAGTGGTTACTCACGGCTCCAGGAGCTGCTTGCGCTCTGCCTGCGGCATGCGCCGAGCTTTGCCGTGGTGCCCGGCGCCGAGGCGGCGCAGCAGTTGCGCGCAGGCCTGGCGGCGGCCGGGTCGGCCACCGAAGTGCTCGAAGGCGAAGCCGGGTTGTGCCAGGTCGCCTCGGCACCTGAGGTCGATACGGTGATGGCGGCCATTGTGGGGGCAGCGGGCTTGCGTCCGACCTTGGCGGCAGTCGAGGCTGGCAAGAAGGTCTTGCTGGCCAACAAGGAAGCATTGGTGATGTCCGGTGCGCTGTTCATGCAGGCAGTGCAGCGCAGTGGCGCCGTACTCCTGCCCATCGACAGTGAGCACAACGCGATTTTCCAGTGTTTGCCAAGCGACTATGCGCGCGGTCTGTCCCAGGTCGGTGTGCGGCGCATCCTGCTGACCGCCTCGGGCGGGCCGTTTCGCGAAACGCCATTGTCGGCCCTGGCCGAGGTCAGTCCGGAGCAGGCCTGTGCCCACCCTAACTGGTCGATGGGCCGCAAAATTTCGGTCGATTCGGCCAGCATGATGAACAAGGGGCTGGAGCTGATCGAGGCCTGCTGGCTGTTCGATGCGCGGCCGAGCCAGGTTGAAGTGGTGGTACATCCCCAGAGTGTCATTCACTCGCTGGTTGACTACGTCGACGGTTCGGTGCTGGCCCAGTTGGGTAACCCGGACATGCGCACGCCAATTGCCAATGCGCTGGCCTGGCCGCAGCGGATCGATTCCGGTGTCGCGCCGCTGGACCTGTTCGCCATCGCGCGCCTGGATTTCCAGGCCCCCGATGAGCAGCGGTTTCCGTGCTTGCGCCTGGCGCGCCAGGCCGCTGAAGCGGGCAACAGTGCGCCGGCGATGCTCAATGCCGCCAACGAAGTGGCGGTGGAGGCATTTCTCCAGCGGCGCATCCGCTTCCCGGAGATCGCGAGTATGATCGAACAAGTGCTTGATCAGGAGCCGGTCGTGGCGGTGCAGACGCTCGACGCGGTGTTTGCCGCCGACCAGCGTGCGCGGCAACTGGCCGGGCAATGGTTGAGTCATCACGGGCGCTGAGGCCAGGCGCACTGCGTCAGGCCCGGCTGCGCTGAACGTCATTCGGAGAAAGACATGAGTGCGCTCTACATGATTATCGGCACCCTGGTGGCATTGGGTGTGCTGGTCACCTTTCACGAATTCGGTCACTTCTGGGTGGCCCGGCGTTGTGGTGTCAAGGTCCTGCGTTTTTCCGTCGGTTTCGGCATGCCGTTGCTGCGCTGGCATGACCGCCACGGCACCGAGTTCGTGGTGGCGGCCATTCCCTTGGGTGGCTACGTCAAGATGCTCGATGAGCGTGAAGGTGACGTACCGCCAGGCCAGGCAGAGCAGTCCTTCAATCGCAAATCGGTACGCCAGCGCATCGCGATCGTCGCGGCTGGGCCTATCGCCAACTTTCTCCTCGCCATTGTGTTCTTCTGGGTGCTGGCAATGCTGGGCACCCAGCAGGAGCGCCCGGTCATTGGTGGGGTTGAGCCGGGCAGTGTGGCTGAAGTGGCGGGCCTGAAGGCGGGCCAGGAAATCATGTCCATCGATGGTAAGCCGACCAGTGGCTGGGCTGCCGTCAACCTGCAGCTGATTCGCCGCCTGGGTGAGAGTGGCCAGTTGCACATCAATGTGCGTGAGGAGGGCGCGACCGTCGACAGCGCCCATGTACTGACGCTCGATAACTGGCTCAAGGGTGCCGATGAGCCCGACCCGATCCGCTCTTTGGGGCTGCGCCTCTGGCGCCCGGCGTTGCCCCCGGTGCTGGCGGAGCTCGATCCTAAAGGCCCTGCCAAGGCAGCTGGCCTGAAAACCGGCGACCGCTTGCTGAGCCTGGATGGAAAAGCCTTGAGCGACTGGCAGCAGGTGGTCGATACCGTGCGCAGCCGTGCCGGCAGCAAGATCGTGCTGCAGGTCGAGCGTGACGGCGCCAGCCTGGACATACCGGTTACCCTGGCCACCCGTGGCGAAGGTAAATCGGCCAGTGGCTACCTGGGAGCAGGGGTGAAGCCGGTGAAGTGGCCAGATGCCATGCTTCGCGAGGTCAGCTATGGGCCGTTGGAGGCTGTTGGCGAGGGGGTTTCGAGGACCTGGAGCATGAGCGTCCTGACCCTCGAATCCTTGAAGAAAATGCTGTTCGGCGAGCTCTCGGTAAAAAACTTGAGCGGACCGATAACCATTGCTAAAGTGGCGGGCGCTTCAGCCCAGTCCGGCGTTGGGGATTTCCTGAATTTCCTCGCCTACCTGAGCATTAGCCTGGGGGTTCTTAATTTGCTGCCCATTCCTGTACTGGATGGGGGGCATTTGCTGTTCTACCTGATCGAGTGGGCGCGTGGTCGCCCGCTTTCGGATCGGGTGCAAGGTTGGGGGATCCAGATCGGTATCAGTTTGGTAGTCGGGGTGATGTTGCTTGCCCTGATAAACGATTTGGGTCGACTGTAAAGCTTCGCTCAATTGCGAACCTGCCGCGTCCCGCGGCGGGTCGTTTATTGCCAGTTGGAATAAGAAAGGACTTCATGAAACGTCTGCTGCTAACTGCGGTTCTCGCCGTACTGATGATCGCTGAAGTTCACGCCGAGTCCTTCACCATCTCCGATATTCGTGTCAATGGTCTGCAGCGGGTTTCCGCGGGCAGCGTTTTCGGTGCTTTGCCATTGAACGTCGGCGATGAGGCCGATGACCGTCGCCTGGTGGACTCCACCCGTGCACTGTTCAAGACCGGTTTCTTTCAAGATATCCAACTGGGCCGTGACGGTAACGTCCTGATCATTACCGTGGTCGAGCGTCCTTCGGTGTCCAGCATCGAGATCGAAGGCAACAAGGCCATCAGCACTGAAGACCTGATGAAAGGTCTGAAGCAGTCGGGTCTGTCCGAAGGCGAAATCTTCCAGCGCGCCACCCTCGAAGGTGTGCGTAACGAACTGCAGCGCCAGTACGTTGCCCAGGGCCGCTACTCGGCCGAGGTCGAGACTGAAGTGGTGCCGCAGCCGCGCAACCGCGTCGGCCTGAAGATCAAGATCAACGAAGGCACCGTCGCTGCCATCCAGCACATCAACGTGGTCGGCAATACCGTCTTCCCGGACGAAGACCTGATCGGCCTGTTCGAGCTCAAGACCACCAACTGGCTGTCGTTCTTCAAGAACGATGACAAGTACGCCCGTGAAAAACTCTCCGGTGACCTGGAGCGTCTGCGTTCCTACTACCTGGACCGCGGCTACATCAACATGGACATCGCTTCCACCCAGGTGTCGATCACCCCGGACAAGAAGCACGTCTACATCACTGTCAACGTCAACGAAGGCGAGAAGTACACCGTTCGTGACGTCAAGCTCTCTGGTGACCTCAAGGTGCCGGAAGACCAGGTCAAGTCGCTGATGCTGGTGCAGCCAGGCCAGGTATTCTCGCGCAAGGTGATGACCACGACCTCCGAGCTGATCACCCGCCGCCTGGGTAACGAGGGCTACACCTTCGCCAACGTCAACGGCGTACCTCAGCCAAACGACCAGGATCACACTGTCGATATCACCTTCGTGGTCGATCCGGGCAAACGTGCCTACGTCAACCGTATCAACTTCCGTGGCAACACCAAGTCCGAAGACGAAGTGCTGCGCCGCGAAATGCGCCAGATGGAAGGCGGCTGGGCTTCGACCTACCTGATCGACCAGTCCAAGACCCGTCTGGAGCGCCTGGGCTTCTTCAAGGAAGTCAACGTCGAGACCCCGGCTGTTCCAGGGACCGACGACCAGGTCGACGTCAACTACAGCGTCGAGGAGCAGGCTTCCGGTTCGATCACCGCCAGCGTTGGTTTCGCCCAGAGCGCGGGCCTGATCCTCGGTGGCTCGATCAGCCAGACCAACTTCCTGGGTACCGGTAACAAGGTGTCCATCGGCCTGACTCGAAGCGAATACCAGAGCCGCTACAACTTCGGCTTCGTCGACCCCTACTGGACTGCCGATGGCGTCAGCCTGGGTTACAACGCCTTCTATCGCACCACCGACTACGATGACCTCGACGTCGACGTGGCCAGCTATGCGGTAGACAGCCTTGGTGCCGGTGTCAGCGTTGGCTACCCGATCAGCGAAACTTCGCGCCTGACCTTCGGTCTGACCGTGCAGCAGGACGAAATCAAGACGGGTAAGTACACCGTTGACGAGATCTTCGACTTCGTCAACGAAGAGGGTGACAAGTACCTGAACTTCAAGGCTTCGGCCGGCTGGTCCGAGTCGACCCTGAACAAGGGTGTGCTGGCGACCCGTGGTCACTCCCAGAGCCTGGTGCTCGAAGCGACCACGCCGGGCAGCGACCTGTCGTTCTTCAAGCTCGACTACCGTGGCCAACTGTTCAAGCCGATCACCAACGACTACACCCTGCGACTGCACACCGAGCTGGGCTATGGTGATGGTTTCGGTGGTACATCGGGCCTGCCGTTCTACGAGAACTACTATGCCGGTGGTTTCAACTCGGTCCGTGGTTTCAAGGACAGCAGCCTGGGCCCACGCAGTACCCCAAGCAACGGTCACAACCCGGGCACCATTGCCGACCCGGACCAGGATCCACTGCCGTTCGGTGGTAACGTCCTCGTGCAGGGCGGTGTAGAGCTGCTGTTCCCGCTGCCGTTCGTCAAGGATCAGCGTTCGCTGCGTACCTCGGTCTTCTGGGATGTGGGTAACGTGTTCGACACCAACTGCGGTTCCAAGCCTGATTGCGAAGATGTCGGCCTGTCGGGTCTGGCCAGCTCCGTTGGTCTGGGCGTGACCTGGATTACCGCGCTCGGCCCGTTGAGCTTCAGCCTGGCGATGCCGGTGAAGAAGCCGGACGAAGCCGATACCCAGGTGTTCCAATTCTCTCTGGGCCAGACCTTCTAAGGTCTGCCCCTTGCTAACGACAACGGATTCTGTAGGAGTGCATCGTGCGTAAGTTGACCCAACTGGCAGTACTGGCTGCGACCCTGATCGCAACCCCGGCTTTCGCCGAAATGAAGATTGCCGTCCTGAACTATCAGATGGCCTTGCTCGAATCGGATGCGGCGAAGAAGTACGCTGTTGATGCCGAGAAGAAGTTCGGCCCGCAGCTGACCAAGCTGAAGAACCTGGAAAGCAGTGCCAAGGGCATCGCCGACCGCATTCGTGCCGGTGGCGACAAGATGGCCCAGCCAGAGCGTGAGCGTCTGGAGCTTGAATACAAGCAGAAAGCCCGTGACTTCCAGTTCCAGTCCAAGGAACTGAACGAGTCCAAGGCCGTGGCTGATCGCGAAATGCTCAAGCAGCTGAAGCCGAAACTCGATGGCGCTGTTGAAGAAGTCATCAAGAAAGGCGGTTTTGATCTGGTTCTCGAGCGTGGCGCGGTCATTGATGTCAAGCCTCAGTATGACATCACCCGCCAGGTCATCGAGCGCATGAATCAGTCCCGTTGAGTATGACTGTGACTATGAAACTCGGTCAGTTGGCCGAGTTCCTCGGGGCTACCTTGAGTGGCCCCGCGGAGCTGGAAATCACCGGCCTGGCAACCCTTCAGGAAGCTGGGCCGGGTCAGTTGAGCTTCCTCGCCAATCCGCAGTACCGCAAGTACCTCGGTGATAGCCATGCGGCCGCCGTGCTGCTCAAGGCTGCCGATGCCGAAGGCTTTGCCGGTCATGCACTGATTGTCGCCGACCCGTACCTTGCCTACGCGCGCATCTCCCACCTGTTCGATCCAAAGCCCAGGGCTGTAGCGGGAATTCATCCCAGCGCCGTGGTTGCCAGTGATGCTCAGGTAGATGCCAGCGCCAGCGTTGGTGCCTTTGCGGTAATCGAGAGTGGTGCGCAGATCGGTCCGGGGGTATCCATCGGTGCCCAGTGTTTCATCGGCGCGCGCTGCGTGATCGGAGAGGGTGGCTGGTTGGCGCCGCGAGTAACCCTGTACCACGATGTGCGCATTGGCAAACGCGTGGTGATCCAGTCGGGCGCGGTGATCGGTGGTGAAGGCTTTGGCTTTGCCAACGATAAAGGCGTCTGGCAGAAGATCGCCCAAATTGGCGGCGTGAGCATCGGTGACGATGTCGAGATCGGCGTGAACACCGCGGTAGACCGTGGCGCCCTGGCCGACACCCGGATCGGAGACGGGGTCAAGCTCGACAACCAGATCCAGATCGCCCATAACGTACAGATCGGTGATCACACGGCAATGGCTGCGTGCGTCGGTATTTCCGGCAGTACCAAGATCGGCAAGCATTGCACCATCGCCGGCGGTGTCGGCATGGTGGGGCATATCGATGTCTGTGATGGCGTATTCGTATCCGGCATGACCATGGTCACTCGCTCCATTACCGAGCCAGGAGCCTATTCTTCCGGTACGGCGATGCAGACACTGGGCGAGTGGCGTAAAAGTGCCGCCCGGATTCGTCAACTCGACGAGATGGCCAAACGGCTCCAACAGCTGGAAAAGCGTGTCGAGGCCGTGACCTCAGGCAGCCAGCCTTCATCTGAAGGCTGATACCATTTCCTGATCGAGAGTGAATAGCCGCAGGCTGACTCTTTGATTTTGCAAAAGGAGCGCCTGGCGAATACGGGCGCTCCCTATCTTTACTACAGGCTTCCCCCCGAAATGATGGACATCAACGAGATTCGCGAATACCTGCCTCACCGTTACCCGTTCCTGCTGGTGGACCGGGTGGTGGAACTGGACGTCGAGGCCCAGCGCATTCGTGCCTACAAGAATGTCAGCATCAACGAACCTTTCTTCAATGGTCACTTCCCGGCGCACCCGATCATGCCGGGCGTGCTGATCATCGAAGCCATGGCCCAGGCGGCCGGTATCCTTGGCTTCAAGATGCTCGACGTGAAACCTGCGGACGGTACGCTGTACTATTTCGTCGGTTCCGACAAACTGCGCTTCCGTCAGCCGGTGCTGCCGGGTGACCAGCTGATCCTCGAAGCCAAGTTCATCAGCTGCAAGCGCCAGATCTGGAAGTTCGAGTGCCAGGCGTCGGTCGACGGCAAGCCGGTATGCTCGGCCGAGATCATCTGCGCGGAACGCAAACTATGAGTTTGATTGACCCTCGGGCAATCATCGATCCATCGGCGAAGCTCGCCGACGGCGTCGAGGTCGGCCCTTGGTCTATCATCGGTGCCGGGGTTGAGATCGGCGAGGGGACCATCATCGGTCCGCACGTGATACTCAAAGGCCCGACCCGTATTGGTAAGCACAACCGCATCTACCAGTTCTCCTCGGTAGGTGAAGACACCCCTGACCTCAAGTACAAGGGTGAAGCCACGCGCCTGGTGATCGGTGATCACAATGTGATTCGCGAAGGCGTGACGATCCACCGTGGCACCGTGCAAGACCGCTCGGAGACCACGCTGGGTGATCACAACCTGATCATGGCCTATGCCCATATCGGTCACGACAGCGTCATTGGCAATCATTGCATCCTGGTCAACAACACGGCGCTGGCAGGTCATGTACACGTCGACGACTGGGCGATCCTGTCCGGTTTCACCCTGGTCCATCAGTTCTGCCATATCGGTGCGCACAGCTTTTCCGGCATGGGAACGGCGATCGGCAAGGATGTTCCGGCCTATGTCACGGTGTTCGGCAACCCGGCCGAAGCTCGCAGCATGAACTTCGAGGGCATGCGTCGCAGGGGTTTCAGCGAAGATGCCATTCATGCCCTGCGTCGCGCGTACAAGGTGGTTTACCGCCAGGGCCTGACGGTCGAGCAAGCGATTGCCGAACTGGCGGAGCCTGCGACCCAATTCCCTGAAGTCGACGTGTTCCTCAAGTCGATCCAGAACTCCACCCGCGGCATCACCCGCTGATATGGCTGAACTCTGTGTAGCGCTGGTGGCGGGTGAGGCCAGCGGTGACATCCTCGGTGCCGGGTTGATGCGCGCGCTCAAGGCGCGCCATCCTCAGGTGCGCTTCATTGGCGTCGGCGGCCCGCTGATGCAGGCCGAAGGCCTGGTCTCCTACTTTCCCATGGAGCGTCTGGCGGTCATGGGCCTGGTCGAAGTGCTCGGGCGCCTGCGCGAGTTGCTCAAGCGGCGCAAGGCGCTGATCCAGACGCTGATCGAGGCACGACCGGATGTGTTCATCGGCATCGACGCCCCGGATTTTACCCTCAACATCGAATTGAACCTGCGCAAGGCCGGGATCAAGACCGTGCATTACGTCAGCCCCTCGGTTTGGGCCTGGCGGCAGAAACGCGTGTTGAAAATCCGTGAAGGCTGCGACCTGGTGCTGACACTGTTCCCCTACGAGGCCAGGTTCTACGAAGAGAAGGGTGTGCCGGTGCGTTTTGTCGGTCATCCGCTGGCCGACAGCATTCCACTGCAGGCCGACCGAGCTCAGGCTCGTGAGCAGCTTGGCCTGGGCGATGGGCCCCTGGTGGCCTTGATGCCAGGCAGTCGTGGCGGAGAAGTGGGGCGTCTGGGAACATTGTTTCTCGATGCTGCGCATCGCTTGCAGGCGCTGGTTCCCGGTGTTCGCTTCGTTTCGCCGTGCGCCAATGCCGAGCGTCGCGCGCAGCTTGAGCAGATGATGGTAGGCCGCGATTTGCCCCTGACCCTGCTCGATGGCCGCTCCCACCAGGCGCTGGCGGCCTGTGACGCGGTGCTGATCGCCTCGGGTACTGCCACCCTGGAAGCCTTGCTGTTCAAGCGCCCGATGGTGGTCGCCTACCGCATGGCGCCGCTGACTTACTGGATTCTCAAACGACTGGTCAAAAGCCCTTACGTCTCCCTGCCCAACCTGCTGGCACAGCGCATGCTAGTGCCTGAGCTGCTGCAGGAAGCCGCCACCGCCGAAGTCCTGGCCCAGACCCTGGCGCCATTGGTAGAAGGTGGCGAACAGCAGACCGAAAGTTTTGACCAGATTCACCGTACCCTGCGCCGCGATGCCTCCAACCAGGCAGCTGACGCGGTGCTGGCCTTGCTGGAAACCCGATAGATGCAAATGGGACTGGACTTCACCCTGGTCGAAGACCTGGTGGCCGGGGTTGACGAAGTCGGCCGTGGGCCGTTGTGCGGTGCGGTGGTGACTGCCGCCGTGATTCTCGATCCGCAGCGGCCGATCCTTGGCCTGAACGACTCGAAGAAGCTCACCGAGGCCCGTCGCGAGAGGCTGTTCGACGAAATCTGCGAAAAAGCCCTGAGCTTCTGTATTGCTCGTGCCGAAGTCGAAGAAATCGATGAACTGAATATTCTGCATGCCACTATGCTGGCCATGCAGCGGGCAGTCGAAGGCCTGAGCATTACGCCAAAACTGGCCCTGATCGACGGCAATCGCTGTCCCAAGCTGTCGATTCCGGCCGAGCCGGTGATCAAGGGCGATAGCCAGGTGCCGGCAATCGCTGCCGCGTCGATTCTGGCCAAGGTCACCCGAGACCGTGAAATGGCCGCCTTTGAGTTGATTTACCCAGGCTACGGCATCGGCGGACACAAGGGGTATCCGACGCCGGTGCATCTCGAAGCCTTGGCGCGCCTGGGGCCGACGCCTATTCATCGGCGCTCCTTCGCGCCAGTGCGCGCCGCTTATGAAGCTCGAGAGGCCCTGGGTAGCGAGTTCGTCGGGGCCTGATGGCTTCGGACAGGTATCAGCAGCCCTGCGCTGGCTGATGTTTTGATCAAGGCCCGGTACAATCCGGGCCTTGTTGTTTTGTGCTGCTATAGGATCATCATGTCGGCTTCTTTCGTTCATCTTCGCCTGCACACCGAATACTCGCTGGTCGATGGCCTGGTGCGGATCAAGCCGCTGGCCAAGGCGCTGGCCGCGATGAACATGCCGGCCGTAGCGGTCACCGACCAGAGCAACATGTGTTCGCTGGTCAAGTTCTACAAGAACGCCATGGGCGCCGGCATCAAGCCGATCTGTGGTGCCGACCTGTGGTTGAGTAACGGCGACCCGGATGCTCCGCTGGCGCGCATTTGCTTCCTGGCCATGGACCCGAAGGGCTATCGCAACCTGACCGAGTTGATCTCGCGGGGCTGGGTTGACGGGCAGCGCAACGGCTTGGTGATTATCGAGCGTGACTGGATTGCCCCGGCCAGCGAGGGCCTGATCGCCCTGTCGGCCGCCAAGGAGGGTGATATCGGCCTCGCCCTGCTCAACGGCAACCCTGATGAAGCCGAGGCCTTGCTGCGCGACTGGATGGCGATGTTCCCCGATCGCTTCTATGTCGAAGTACAGCGCACCAACCGCGCAGGCGACGAAGAGTACTTGCATGCGGCAGTGGCGCTTGCCGACAAGCTGGGTGCGCCGCTGGTGGCGACCAACGATGTGCGCTTCATCAAACAGTCGGACTACGACGCCCACGAGACCCGGGTATGCATCGGTGAAGGCCGCGCCCTGGATGACCCGCGGCGCTCACGCAACTACAGCGACCAGCAGTACCTCAAAAGCCCGGAGGAAATGGCCGAGCTGTTCAGCGACCTGCCCGATGCGGTGGAAAACACCGTCGAGATTGCCAAGCGCTGCAATATCCAGGTTCAGCTGGGCAAGCACTTCCTGCCGGACTTCCCCACGCCCAACGGCATGGGCATCGACGATTACCTGCGGCATGTCTCCCACGAGGGCCTCGAAGAGCGCCTCGCGGTGCTTTGGCCGAAGGACACCACGCCCAACTATGAAGAGAAGCGCCAGGTCTACCTCGACCGCCTGAAGTTCGAGCTGGATATCATCATCCAGATGGGCTTCCCCGGTTACTTCCTGATCGTTATGGACTTCATCAAGTGGGCCAAGAACAACGGCGTGCCGGTGGGCCCGGGCCGGGGATCGGGTGCAGGCTCGCTGGTGGCCTATGTACTGAAGATTACCGACCTCGACCCGCTGGCTTATGACCTACTGTTCGAGCGTTTCCTCAACCCCGAGCGGGTTTCGATGCCCGACTTCGACGTCGACTTCTGCATGGACGGTCGCGACCGGGTGATCGAGTACGTGGCAGACGCGTACGGCCGTAACGCGGTCAGCCAGATTATTACGTTCGGCACCATGGCCGCCAAGGCGGTGGTGCGTGACGTTGCGCGGGTCCAGGGCAAGTCCTACGGCCTGGCCGATCGCCTGTCGAAGATGATCCCGTTTGAAGTCGGCATGACCTTGGAGAAGGCTTACGAGCAAGAGGAAATGCTCCGCGACTTCCTCAAGACCGACGAGGACGCCAAAGAAATCTGGGACATGGCGCTCAAGCTCGAGGGTGTCTGTCGGGGTACCGGCAAGCACGCCGGTGGCGTGGTTATCGCGCCGACCAAACTGACCGACTTCTCGCCTATCGCCTGTGATGAAGAGGGCGGTGGCCTGGTAACCCAGTTCGACAAGGATGACGTCGAGGCGGCGGGCCTGGTGAAGTTCGACTTCCTCGGCTTGCGCACGCTGACCATCATCAAGTGGGCGATGGAGACCATCAACCGCGAACAGGCCAAGAAAGGCCTGGATGACCTGAACATCGACTTCATCCCGCTGGATGACAAGAAAACCTACGACCTGCTGCAAAAAGCCGAAACCACGGCGGTATTCCAGCTTGAATCGCGAGGCATGAAGGAGCTGATCAAAAAGCTCAAGCCCGACTGCCTGGAAGACCTCATTGCACTGGTGGCACTGTTCCGTCCGGGCCCTTTGCAGTCCGGCATGGTGGATGACTTCATCAACCGCAAGCACGGCCGCGCAGAGCTGGCCTATCCGCACTCGGACTACCAGTACGAAGGCCTCAAGCCCGTATTGGCACCGACCTACGGCATCATCCTGTATCAGGAACAGGTGATGCAGATCGCCCAGGTCATGGCCGGCTATACCCTCGGTGGCGCAGACATGCTGCGCCGGGCAATGGGTAAGAAAAAGCCCGAGGAGATGGCCAAGCAGCGGGGCGGTTTCATCGAGGGTTGTGCGTCCAACAATATCGACCCCGACCTGGCCGGTAACATCTTTGACCTGGTAGAGAAATTCGCCGGCTACGGCTTCAACAAATCCCACTCCGCCGCCTATGGCCTGGTCTCGTACCAGACCGCCTGGTTGAAAACCCACCATCCGGCGCCATTCATGGCTGCGGTGCTGTCGGCGGATATGCACAACACCGACAAGGTCGTGACCTTGATCGAGGAAGTGCGCAGCATGAAGCTGCGCCTCGATGCGCCGGATGTGAATACCTCCGACTTCAAGTTCACGGTCAATGATGACGGTCGGATCGTCTATGGACTGGGTGCGATCAAGGGCGTGGGCGAGGGGCCGGTCGAGGCGATCGTCGAGGCGCGGATGGCCGGGCCGTTCAAGGATCTGTTCGATTTCTGCGAACGAGTCGACCTCAAGCGCATCAACAAACGTACCCTCGATGCCCTGATCCGCAGCGGCGCGCTGGATCGCCTGGGGCCGTATTTCCATGACGAGCTCAAGGCCTACCAGGCCAATATCGACCGCAATCGCGCGGTGCTGCTTGCAGCGATGGAAGAGGCGATCAAGGCGGCCGAACAAACCGCGCGTACCGCCGACAGCGGTCATGCCGACCTGTTTGGCGGGTTGTTCGTCGAAGCAGATGCCGATGTCTATGCCAATCACCGCAAGGCCCGCGAACTGACGCTCAAAGAGCGCCTGCGCGGCGAGAAGGACACGCTGGGCCTGTACCTCACCGGTCACCCGATCGACGAGTACGAAGGCGAGATCCGCCGGTTTGCCCGTCAGCGCATCATTGATCTGAAGCCGGCCCGCGATACCCAGACGGTGGCCGGCATGATCATCGCCCTGCGGGTGATGAAGAACAAAAAGGGTGACAAGATGGGTTTTGTCACCCTCGACGACCGCTCCGGGCGTATCGAGGCTTCACTGTTCGCCGACGCTTTCATGGCGGCCCAGGCGCTGTTGCAGACCGACGCGATGGTGGTGGTCGAGGGCGAGGTCAGCAACGATGACTTCTCCGGCGGCCTGCGACTGCGGGTCAAGCGGGTGATGAGCATGGAAGATGCCCGCACCAACCTGGCCGAAAGCCTGCGCCTGAAGGTGCACAGCGATGCCCTCAAGGGCGATCGCTTGAACTGGCTGGGCGAGTTGTTCAAGCGTCATCGTGGCGCGTGCCCGATCACCATGGAATACACCGGCAGCGATGCCAAGGCCATGCTGCAGTTCGGCGAAGGCTGGCGAATCGACCCGGCCGATGGCCTGATTCAGGCGCTGCGTGACCAGTTCGGGCGTGAGAACGTCTTTTTGCAATATCGATGAATTTTTAATCTCGACCTGAATGCGCCTGATCCCTTAAGGTAGGGCGCCAAACGGATCAACCGGCCGGCCGCCTGGCCGTAGACCCAAGACGGATGCCTATGAACCCGAATTTTCTGGATTTCGAACAGCCGATTGCTGACCTGCAAGCCAAGATCGAAGAGCTGCGCCTGGTGGGCAATGACAACTCGCTGAACATCGGCGATGAGATCGCCCGTCTGCAAGACAAGAGCAGCACCCTGACCGAAAGCATCTTCGGCAACCTGACCAGTTGGCAGATCGCCCGCCTGGCCCGTCACCCCCGTCGTCCGTACACCCTGGACTACATCGACCATATCTTCACCGAATTCGACGAGCTGCACGGCGACCGGCATTTTTCCGACGATGCCGCGATCGTTGGCGGTATCGCCCGTCTGGATGACAAACCGGTGATGGTGATCGGTCACCAGAAAGGCCGTGAGGTCCGCGAGAAGGTGCGTCGCAACTTCGGCATGCCGCGTCCGGAAGGCTACCGCAAGGCTTGCCGCCTGATGGAAATGGCCGAACGCTTCAAGATGCCGATCCTGACCTTCATCGACACCCCAGGTGCTTACCCCGGCATCGACGCTGAAGAACGCAACCAGAGCGAAGCCATTGCCTGGAACCTGCGTGTCATGGCGCGCCTTAAAACCCCGATCATCGCCACTGTCATCGGTGAGGGCGGCTCTGGCGGCGCACTGGCCATTGGTGTGTGCGACCAGCTGAACATGCTGCAGTACTCCACTTACTCGGTGATCTCGCCGGAAGGCTGTGCCTCGATCCTGTGGAAGACCGCCGACAAAGCGTCCGATGCTGCTGAAGCTATGGGCATCACTGCCGAGCGCCTCAAGGGCCTGGGTATTGTCGACAAGGTGATTTCCGAGCCACTGGGCGGTGCGCACCGCGACCCGGCGAAAATGTCGGAAAGCATCCGTGGCGAACTGGTCGAGCAGTTGGCCATGCTCAAGAAGTTCGACAACGACGCGCTGCTCAAGCGCCGTTATGATCGCCTGATGAGCTACGGGCTCTGATCTCGAGCCCGCTCCCACACCCTGTAGGAGCGGGCTTGCCCCGCGATCGCCAATGATCGACATCACCCGCCAACTATCCCCCTGGCTTCGAGCCCCTTCCTGGTGCGTCGCCCTCTCCGGCGGCCTGGACTCCACCGTCCTCCTGCACGTGCTCGTCCACGCCTCGCATCACCAGCCACTCCCGCCCATTCGAGCGATTCACATCCATCATGGCCTGCAAGCCAGCGCTGACAGCTGGCCGGCGCATTGCCAGCGCCTGTGCGACGCCTTGGGTGTCAGGCTGCAGGTCGTCAATGTCAAGGTCGCCCCAGGGGCGAGCCTCGAGCAAGGCGCGCGTGATGCCCGCTATGCGGCCTTCGCGCAATCCTTGCAGGCAGGTGAGGTCTTGCTGACTGGCCAGCACCGCGAAGACCAGGCGGAAACCCTGCTGTTCCGGTTGCTCCGTGGTGCAGGAGTCCGTGGCCTGGCGGGCATGCCACAGGTCCGTGCGCTGGGGCAGGGGGTGTTGCTGCGGCCATTGCTCGATGTACCACGTCAGGTTCTTGAAGCTTATGGCCGCGAGCAGCAGTTGCAGTGGGTGGAGGACCCGTCCAACAGCGACACCCGGTTTTCTCGCAACTACCTGCGTCATGCAGTGTTCCCCGTACTACAGCAACGCTGGCCCCAGGTGGCGCAAAACCTGGCGCGAAGCGCCGAGCACCTGGGCGAGGCGCAAGGGTTGCTCGATGAACTGGCCGTTCAAGATCTTGCCCGGGCCTCGACCCCAGGTGGGATTGACTGGCTGACCCTGGCTTCGCTGGACTTGACCGTGCTGCGCGGGCTTTCGCCGGCGCGCCAGCGCAATGCACTGCAGTACTGGCTGGCCCCGCGCACGCGCTTGCCCGATGCGCGACACTGGGCTGGTTGGGAAAGCCTGCGCGACGCAGTGGGGGATGGGCAGCCCTGCTGGCAACTGACCGACGGCGAACTGCATCGCAGTCACAGCCGTATCTGGTGGTTGGCCGACGACTGGCTGAAGACGCCACAGGTGCAAAGCTGGGATTGCCCGGGTCAGGCGCTGGAGTTGGCCGACAATGGCCGTGTGCAGTTGAGCGGCATCTTGCCGCAGGGGCCGCTGCACATTGCCTACCGCCAGGGTGGCGAGGTCTTGCAGGTTGCGGGTCGCGGTCGCCGAGACCTCAAGCGCTTGCTCAACGAGCACCAGATGCCGCCGTTCGTCCGCTCGCGCCTGCCGCTGCTCTATCGTGGCGAGCAGTTGCTGGCCGTGGCCAACCTGCCCGGCTTGAGCCAGGGCGAATGGCAATTGCATTGGTGTGTACCGACGAGCGAGCAAGGTTTGAGATGAAAGGCACATTCGGGTAGAC